>Ga0256840_1001139_pt1 | contig 25504 bp, 24 predicted proteins | sample 355202metaG_FD_185969 | JGI IMG/M metagenome (GOLD analysis project Ga0256840, IMG submission 185969) | Hydrothermal vent microbial communities from Mid Atlantic Ridge, Atlantic Ocean - 355-202 | ecosystem: Environmental > Aquatic > Marine > Hydrothermal vents | place: Atlantic Ocean: Mid...
AATAGGCTTAAAAATGTAAGCATTAAGGTCAAAATAGAACAAATTTAGCGATTGATCCGATATTTTTTAAAAATATGGCTCAATTATCAGAGTAACTTGGGAAATGAAACTTCATGCAAAGGTTTCTGAGAGAATGTGGCAATTCTTTATCTTTATATTTTTTTAAAAGTTTTTGAACTGCGAAAAATCCAGTATCTTCATTACCATGTAAAAGTACCGATATAAAAAGTGGCCTGCTATTTTTACCTTCTAAATGTAGCAATGTTGGTTGCTTGAAAACTTGCTTTATTAAGGTGCTGTTATTTATTTCTAACAAGTCATTGGGAATCTTGTAAAGTTTATTTAATCTGATTTTTGATTGGTTATTCATAATTAAGAAGCCCAATTATGTACAGGCTGGTCTTGATATTGATGCCTTAAGTAATCCTGTGTAAGTTTTTTCATATTCCCATCTATACTTTTTAAGTGATTAATTTGCCATATTGAACCAGTTTGCCCCGAACTTGTACGATCAGCAATAATACCAAGATAGTGTTTTATAGATTTTTCAGGAATTTCTAATTCTCGTAGTCCTTGTTCTGCTTGTGGTAATAATTTATCTATAATTAGTTTTTGTAAAGTTGCACCTTGATAGGTTTTGTTATCCCAAAGAATTGAGGCATTTAATCCTCTTTTAGCAGCACTATAAAAATTTTCTTTAGCTGTCTCAAAAGACATTTTTTCGTTTGATTGAACTTTATGCATTATGCTTTGACTCAAACCATAGAAAAATACAGCATTGACTATCATATCAATGATGGTTGGGCCAGCAGGGAGAATGCGATGCTCAATGCGAATATGTGGTGTACCATCGGGGTCAAAGCCTACTAAAGGCCTATTCCATCGCCAGATTACGCCATTGTGCAAACGTAGATGACTAAACTTATTTGCTTTATCTTCAAAAAGCATAGGTAATAAGACAGGATAATCTCGTAAATTTTCATTAAAACATTCACTGATTGAGGTCTTTGCATAGCCACTACCAAAACTTACACGCTGTGAGCCTGATCCCGTATCAACTGCTTGTTCAAATAACGGAATACGTGTTTCATGCCAGAGCTGTTTACCTAAAAGGAAAGGTGAATTCCCTGAAATAGCCATTAATGGTGCAGAAGCAATAATTGAAGCATTATAATAGTGATGTGCTTGTTTCCAAGGTGTTTGTAAATGAACTTGGAAGGATGTTGTTGCAGCTTCCATCATTACGGTATTTTGGATTAACTGAAAGTGATCCTTACCTTTAATATCAAATCTTAGTGGCTTTGAGTTCCTTGCTTTTAATACAATGTCATTGAGTGCTTTGTAACGCTTCATATCAGACATATTTTCCAAGCAAAAATCATCTAATTTTAACGTGGGTAAAATACCAATCAAGAGTACACGAACATCCATATTCGCCGCTACTGTATCAGCTTCTTTAAAAACTAGATCTAACTCTGCTTCGAATTTCTCAAAACAAGTACCTTTAAGTGGCAAGGGATTATTGTTTAATTCAATATTAAATTTAGCCAGTTCTGGTGTTGCTAATGGATTATTAAAGTATTTAAAAAAATCTTTATTAACAGGGGCAGGGTGGCATGCCTTATCGATAAGGCATGCTTCAATCTCAAATCCTCCCATAACGGCTTTAGAAGAAAATGCGCCTTGCAAAACTTGCTTGCGAAGTAACTGAGTTTCTTCCTGTAACCGTAGTGCAAAAGCCACGTTATCTTCAGGCGAAAAATGTGAATGTGAAACCTCTTGACCCATACCATTACCCTTCACTTTGATTTGGTTAAACCTCTGAATAAAAATAATTCAAATTTGATCAGTGTTTCCTTAACTTAATATATTAGAAAGAGGGTGGGTAGAGTACTGACTCATGTCATTTAATTGAGAGTAATACTATAGAGTTTAACTGTCTTTATGTCGTTAACTTGGTTTGCTTGTCACATAAGTGACACTCTTATTATTCTTGGGTTTATATAATGTTCTCCAATAGGTAAAAGATTGGTGGTAGTCATGTTTCAGTTTATTCTTGTTGATGGGGATAATGTCTACGGTGTTCGTGTGTTCGGTTCTTCAACTTACTATGTACAGTCTTTTGTACATAGTGAGGTATCATCTATTTCACTTAGTCAATTACTAACGTTTTGATGAGATACTATTATGGGTGTATCTAGTAGTTGCGTGGCTATTATCTCGAAAAAATTGGGAGACAGAGCCAATATTTTAAATACCTTAGAGGCTTTAATATCTTTAGGTTATTCTGTTAATAATTTGTCAGTACTTGGTAATGGATTATCACAAAAAAATGACAACCTTATAGATCTGGTTCATTTTAAAGGGGAACAGAGTAAATTTTTGGAGGGCTTATGGTACTTGCTCGGAAGGGAAGTGTTTTTGTATATTCCTACATTCGGGTTTTTGACAGTTACGGGAGGGTTATCTTCTATTTTCATGGGTGAAAATGGACTGATATTTCGCTCAGATGAATATTCGCAGCTGGATAGGATATTACATAGGATTGGTATTCCTGCTAGGAGTATTTGCCATTATGAGTCATTTCTAAAACAAGGTAAGTTAATGCTAATTGTCAATGGTAACAACTTTGAAGTGGAAAATGCGTGTAATATATTAGAAGGCTTACTTCATTGCCAAGAGGTTTCTTTGCATTTTGTCAATACTGGCTATGATTGAAACATTACATAAATAGGATGCTTTATATGTTTCAAAATAAGTTAAGGCGTTATCTTGGAAAGTTAGATTGCGTATAAATAGTATAAATACTAATGGAATGGCATATTTTTGGCAAAATAGGCTTTCTATGAGACAAGAAAATAATAATGCTTGATTCATCTATTCATACCCCATTTCCATGGCGAAAAGGAAATGGTATTCGATTTTTAGTCGATGGTAATCAATTCTTTCCTGTTATGCTCAATGGTATAGAAAGTGCAAATAAATATATTTTAATGGAAATGTATTTATTTGAGTCAGGGCAAATTGCAGATCAATTTATTAGTGCTTTTGTAGCGGCGGCTCACCGAGGTGTTATTGTTCAATTATTGGTTGATGCCTATGGAGGATTGGCGCTATCAAAAAATGATCAGTTGCGCTTGAAGCACTCAGGTGTTCAGTTGGTTTTTTATAATCCTTTGATATTTAATAAATTTAAAAAAAATTTATTCCGTACACATCGAAAGTATTTAATTATTGATGAGACTAAAGTATTTGTAGGCGGGGCTGGGTTGACGGATAACTTTCAAGGGGAAGATGCTTGGAGAGAGACCGTTGTTGAGGTGCAAGGTATTGTTGTTCTAGATTGGCAAAAACTTTTTACAAATAACTTTAAGCAATGGTCAGATAGCATCGTACCCAAACCTACTGAAAAAGTGAAAGTAGCTAATGGTGTTTTAGCAAGGCTAGCCTATACGAGCGGTGGCACACGGCTTGAAATTAAAAAGGTTCTGCTTAATCGTATGAATAATAGCCAAAATTCAATTTGGTTAGCTTCCGCCTATTTTATTCCTTCTAGAAAAATTAGGAAGGCGTTAAGACAAGCGGCATTCAGTGGTAAAGATGTGCGCCTTTTATTACCGGGTGAAATAACAGATCACCCCGCAGTAAGATATGCAAGCCGTCGATACTATGCGCGCTTATTACGATTTGGTGTACGTATTTTTGAATATCAAGGGCGCTTTACCCATACAAAAATGGTTCTAATTGATGATTGGTTTACCATTGGTTCAAGTAATATGGATCGTTGGAACTTTCGTTGGAACTTAGAAGCTAATCAAGAAGTTGAAGATACAATAGTTGTTCGTGAAGCTCGTGAAATTATGATGAATGATTTTAAGGCGTGTCGTGAGATTAAGTATGTAGATTGGGTAAACCGTTCTAAAATGCAAAAATTAAAAGAATGGGCGTGGGGTAATTTAGATATATTGTTAACAAAATACCTCTAAGGTTGTTAAGGGGAAACTGATCAAGTCCAATTAATTTCAGCTTGCCAAATCAGCCGATATTTTCCACGAAGATAGGCGTAATAGAATGACTATTACTTCTCACTTCATGAAAGATAGCGACAGATTTTCTGTGCTAAATTCTAATCGAATTAATCAGGCTCTCCTAATTTAAAGATAGAATGTGATGACTACCAATACTCTATTACTGTGAAATAGCCTCACAACAACCAGAATAAAAATCACGGTTGATTGTGGCATTAACCTCATACATATAATTTTTTCTAGAAAGCCCAGTGCTACATGCGTCAGTTTTTTCTAAATTCACATCAATAACATTTCTACCTTTATTTCCACCAATATTCATACGAATTTTACTAGGGCTGGCCCATTCGTTGTAATTAATTGGCACATAAAAAGCTGAACTATTTTGTGATTTAACTCGCATTTTTTTATTAGCAAGATCCATGGTAATACTCCAAGTCTTTGGAGAGCTACCTACACAGCTAAGGATTTTTCCATCTTGTGTAGTGGCTACACTTGCTGAATAACTAGTCTTATATTCTTTTGCAAGTAAGGATGGTTCTGGGATGTCATAACGATTTTCTGTAGGCATTTGAGGTATATCATTTGCTACAGGTAGTTGATTTTTTTGTACTTTCTTTAAAGTTTTTTTAGTAGTGCTAACAACTTTAGTTGGTTTGTTATTTTTGGTATTACGAGAGGTGCTTGATGCGATACTATTTTTTCTGGAGGTACGCCTCCCAAGCAAAACCCCTGTTTTTTTAAGATAGTACGCATTTACCCAGCCACGATTATTCTTCCATATTACTTCAAGCCATTTGGTTTTACCGAGTATTTTTTCCTTACCTGTATCTGTAAGATCTTTGGCATTGTGCGGTAAAGAAACTTTAATACGTGATTTTGGACTAGGCCAAGCTCGTAGTTGTAACTTGTTTCTACTTGAAACTTTAATGACCTTGTAGATAGTTACATTTGATTTGGCGTAAGCCATTGAAATAGACACATCAATAGATATTAATGCCAGTACAATCAATACGGATAGTGAAATCTGCTTCATAATACTTCCCCTTTTTAGATAATCACTTATGCCCATAAATGATTATCAATATTATTTGCTCTAAACCATTATAGCCTAACTTCGGATTAATACCAAATGTATCACTTTAAGTAATATAGCTTAAGTTATTGCTGTATATAATGTTTTACATTTCATCGCTGGAGATCTATTACTAAAAGTAATTATAAGTGACATGGTATACAACATCGAAGATAATAGCGTACCCCTTTTGAATTTAATGAAGCATAATTTCTATGTCTGGAAAAATTTTTATACAAACCCACGGTTGTCAAATGAACGAGTACGATTCAGCTAAAATGCTGGATGTATTAAATGATTCAGATGGTATGGAGTTAACAGATAATCCAGATGAGGCAGACGTACTATTGCTCAATACTTGCTCGATTCGTGAAAAAGCGCAAGAGAAGGTTTTTCATCAGCTAGGTCGCTGGAGAAAAATTAAAGAAAAAAACCCGAATGTGATTATTGGTGTTGGTGGATGTGTTGCCAGTCAAGAAGGTGAGGCATTACAAAAACGTGCCCCTGTTGTGGATGTGATCTTCGGTCCACAAACCTTGCATCGTTTACCTGAACTTGTTGCAGAAGCGAAAGATACAAAGAAGTTTGTGATTGATACCTCATTCCCTGAAATTGAAAAGTTTGATAATTTGCCTGAACCAGTGGCAGAAGGCGTTAGTGCTTTTGTATCTATTATGGAAGGTTGTAGTAAATACTGTACATTCTGTGTTGTGCCATACACACGTGGTACTGAAATATCTCGCCCTTTTGATGACATCATTGCAGAAATAGCTAAGCTTGCTGAACAGGGCGTACGTGAAATTAACTTGCTCGGTCAAAATGTAAATGCTTACCGTGGCGAAATGCATGATGGGCAAATCGCCGATCTTGCCATGCTAATTCACTATGTGGCTGCAGTAGAGGGTATTGATCGTATCCGATATACCACATCACACCCTGTTGAATTTAGTGATAGTCTTATTCAAGCCTATGCTGAAGTCCCTGAATTGGTTGATCATTTACATCTTCCTATTCAAAGTGGTTCTGATCGTATCTTGGCTGCAATGAAGCGTGGGCATATGGCAGTGGAGTACAAGCAAAAAATCAGAAAACTTCGTGAGGTTCGTCCTAATATTAGTTTGTCATCAGATTTTATTATCGGTTTCCCTGGGGAGACGGATAAAGACTACGAAGATACAATGAAGCTTATTGAAGATATTGGTTTTGATAAAAGCTTCAGCTTTATCTATAGCGCAAGGCCTGGTACACCTGCCTCATCATTTGAAGATGATGTGCCAATGGCTGTGAAGAAAACACGTTTGTATCGTCTGCAACAACGTATTACTGAAATGGAACAAGAAATCAGTAAGAATATGGTTGGGACAGTTGTTAAAGTCTTAGTTGAAAAAGTCTCTGTGAAAGATGAAAAACAGGTAGCTGGTAGAACAGAGAACAACCGTATTGTAAATTTTGATGGTGACAAGTCACTTATCGGAAATTTTGCAGAAGTTGAAATTACCGAGGCTCAACCCAATTCTCTTCGTGGTAGATTGGTTTAAAACTAAAATAGTTAGAAAAAGGATTTTATATGAAATGGCGTGACCGCAAACAAAGTACTAATGTAGACGATAGAAGAACAAGAACTAGCGGAGGTAGTAGTCGTAGAGGCTTGCCTTCATTGGGTACGATTATGTTCTTATTGCCAATGATTAAGCCACTACTTAAGTCAAAGTTAGGCTTGGCCGTTGTTGGTATTGGTGCTGTTGCTTATTTTAGCGGTTTCAATCCACTTTCATCATTGACAGGCGGTAGTGCAAAGCCAGCTAACGAAGCTGCAGATAATGAGCAAGCTGCGTTTATAAAAACAGTAATGGCAGATACAGAAGCTGTTTGGGGTAAAATATTTGCTCAAGCTGGTGAGCGTTACCCTGAACCACAATTAGTGTTATACCGTGGTGGAACATCCAGCAGATGTGGTCCTGCACAATCAGGAATGGGGCCTTTTTATTGTCCTGAAGATAAAAAAATATATGTAGATCTTTCTTTTTTTGATGATCTTAAAAGAAAACACGGAGCAGGTGGTGACTTTGCCCAAGCTTATGTTTTAGCGCATGAAGTGGGTCACCATATTCAAAATATGGAAGGTACTTTGGATAAAGTACAGCAAGCTAAAAGGCGCCTAAGTGGTGGTAAAGAAAACCAATTACAAGTAATGGTTGAGTTACAAGCCGATTGTTATGCGGGTGTTTGGGCTAACCAAGCACAAAGACAGTTTAAGATGTTAGAAGCGGGTGATCTTGAAGAGGCACTAACAGCCGCAGCATCAATCGGAGACGATCGTTTACAAAAAAAGGCACAGGGTTTTGTTATCCCTCATACATTTACACATGGTAGTTCAAAACAACGTGTTGAGTGGTTTTCTCGAGGCGTGAAAACAGGAATGATGAGAGATTGTAATACCTTTGCACAGCGGTAAATAATTAAGATATAGAATACAAAACAGCTAAAAAGAGGGGGGGTGACAAAATATGGACAATTATTTTCTCTATTTAAGTGTTGCTGCCATTATGGTAGCAAGCCCTGGCCCTGGTGTTATCCTGACTCTATCAAATTCTATACGTTATGGATTTAAGTCAGCTTTATCAGGGATTGTGGGTATTGCATTAGGTATTTTAATTATTGCCGTAATTTCAGCGAGTAGCTTGGGCCTTTTATTAGCGACATCAGCTGTAGCATTCACCGTTTTAAAGTATCTAGGTGCGGCATACCTTATATATTTGGGTATTAAGCTGTGGCTATCTCCAGCTATTATGTTACAGGGTGATATAGGAGATAATATTGTAGAATATAGGTACTTATTACGGTTTAAAGAAGGTTTTTTGATTACCTTATTAAACCCCAAACCTATCTTCTTTTTTATGTCTTTGTTTCCGCAGTTTATTAATCATCAACAAAGTTACTTATTACAATTTAGTATGCTTACCCTTACATTTTGTGGCTTGATTCTTTTCGTACATACTCTTTATGCTTTGGGAGCAAATTCTATGAAGAAGTGGCTATCTACTCCTAAGGGTTCTAAAACGATTAACAGGGTAGGTGGTAGTGTTTTTGTATTATTTGGGTTCGGTTTAGCGACATCACAGCGTTAATGTTCACGGTAAATAAACGATGAGACTATGTTATTATTCAAAGATAGACAGCAAACTTGCTAAAAACATTAGGGGTATGCTTTACTTAGTACTTAGCTCTTAAAAGAATATAGGAAATAGCTCACCACTTGAATACTACTGTTGCTACTCACTCATCTCCTGATGGCTCCCGCTATCCTATTAGTCTCCTCCTTGAGCCAGAAGATAACCTTCGACTAACCAATTTATGTGGTCAGTTTGATCAACATTTGCGCCAGTTAGAAGCGCATTTTGATGTTGAAATTAATAATCGTGCATTTCAGTTTGAGATTATTGGGGTTCCGCTACAAGCGCAAAAGAGTATTAACCTTTTACAAGAATTATATGTATTAACAGCTAATGAAGAGTTAGCACCGGAGAAGATTCATCTCTATTTGCAAGAGTCTAATCATGGCAAGATAAAAGGTGTAAGTGATAACGATACAATAGGCAAAGAAAAGTCATCCGCTGTTATTCGTACTAAACGCGGTATGATTCGTGGCCGTGGCCCTAATCAAAGTCATTATATTCGTAGTATCCAAACCAGTGATTTAACCTTTGGTATAGGCCCAGCGGGTACGGGTAAAACGTATTTAGCCGTGGCTTGTGCGGTTGAGGCACTAGAGCGTGATGAAGTAAGACGTATCATTTTAGTAAGGCCAGCGGTTGAGGCGGGTGAAAAGCTTGGTTTTTTACCAGGAGACCTTTCTCAAAAAGTAGACCCTTATTTACGTCCAATGTATGACGCATTGTATGAAATGTTAGGTTTTGAAAAAGTTGATAAACTTATCGAAAAAAATGTCATTGAAGTTGCACCACTGGCTTATATGCGTGGCCGTACTTTGAATGATTCCTTCATCATCATGGATGAGGCACAAAACACTACCGTTGAACAAATGAAAATGTTCTTAACCCGTTTAGGATTTGGTTCAACGGCTGTAGTAACGGGGGATGTTACTCAAGTTGATTTGCCACGTGGACAGTTATCAGGCTTAAAGCACGTTATTAATATCTTACAAGGTGAAAAAGAGATACGATTTAGTTTTTTTGAATCAAAAGATGTTGTGAGGCATTCTTTAGTACAGCGTATTGTTGAATTGTATGAAGACCATGAGTTAAAGTCAGAAGATAATGATTGAAGTCGAACTTCAGAATACTAACAATTTTAGTACTGTACCTAACAAAAGTGCTCTTCAGAACTGGTCTAATGCTGCCTTGCAGAAAACAGATTCAAGTGGATCTATGAGCCTCGTGATTCGTGTGGTTAATGAAGAAGAAGGGATAGCCCTCAACCTTGCTTACCGTGATAAAAACTCTGCTACCAACATACTCTCGTTCCCTTATGAAGTGCCAGAATACGCGACGGATATTCCAGAATTAGAGGAAGAGTATGCTAGGGCATATTTGGGTGATTTAGTGCTTTGCGAAAAAGTTGTAATCAATGAAGCTAAAGCGCAAAATAAAACATTAGAACAACATTGGGCGCATTTGATTGTTCATGGTGTTTTGCATCTGCAGGGTTATAATCATATTGATGATGGTGATGCACTGATAATGGAATCACTAGAGATAAGAATTATGGAAAGTTTAGGATTTGATAATCCTTATTTAGAAACTACTTCTTAATTAATTGATATTTTCTTAAAAAATAGGTAACTCTTTTACAACTATGAAAGCACAAGATAAAGGCAAACCACGACCGTGGTTTCAACGCTGGATAAGAGACACATTTAATATAAGTGCGACTAGCCGTGAAGAGCTTATTGCTGAGTTACGTCAAGCTCAACAAAATAATATCATCTCTTTAGAATCACTCAGCATGATTGAAGGTGTCATGCAAGTCGATAACTTGCAGGTGCGTGATATTATGATTCCTCGTGCAAATATCCGCTTTTTGCATCTTGATGACAGCTACCATGAGATTTTAGCGACTGTGTTGGATTCTGGTCATTCTCGCTATCCTGTTTTTGATGTTGACCGTGATGATGTTGAAGGTATTTTATTGGCTAAAGATTTGCTCAAATACGTAGGCAAAGAATCGAGCTTTGATATTGACGATATCCTTCGCCCTGCTTCATTCGTTCCAGAAAGCCAAAACTTAAATACATTATTAAGCCAGTTCAGAAATAGCCGAAACCACATGGCAATCGTTGTCGATGAATATTCTGGCACTGCAGGCGTTGTGACCATTGAAGACGTGCTTGAGCAAATCGTCGGTGATATTGATGATGAGCATGATGATATTGATGATAAAAAGAATATTTTAGACCAGGGTAATGGTCGTTTTACGGTGAAAGCAAATACTGAAGTTGACGAATTTAATGAGTATTTTGAGTGCAATATGTTGCCAGGAAAGTTTGATACAATCGGTGGTTTAGTTACCCAAAAAGCAGGTAAAATCCCTGAGCAGGGTGATATCATTAATCTTGCCCCTTTCTTATTCAAAGTATTGCGTTGTGATGGGCGAAAAATCCAGTTACTTGAAGCTAATAAAAAAGATAGTAAAGTTGCTTAGGGTCTTCTAAATATATGCGAGCTGAACTTCTCTCCCCTTTTAATAAATGGCTTTATGTGCTCGTTTTATGTGCCGGTGCATTGACTGTTTTTGCATTTGCGCCATTTAAACTATACCCGCTTGCATGGATAACACCCGCCATTTTATTTTATGCTTTAAGTAAAGCTAATACCACAAAACAGCATTTTTTATTAGGTTGGCTTTATGGTATCGGATTATTTGGAGCAGGTGCATCATGGCCTTTTTATAGCATGTATTTTTTTGCAGATGCTCCACTTGCTCTCGCTATTGTCGTTACGACTCTTTTTGTGACCATAATCGCCTTTTTAACAATGGGATTATTTGGTTTTGTGGCATCATTGTTTCGGCATAAGCCACTTTTTGCTCGACTACTCTTATTTTATCCTGCCGCTTGGGTGTTGTTAGAGTGGTATCGAGGTTGGTTTTTAACCGGTTTTCCGTGGCTTTATTTAGGTAATAGTCAGATCGATACCTTCTTTGCAGCTTATGCCCCAATTGTTGGAGTATTGGGTGTTAGTTTAAGCAGTGTATTAATCTCAGGGGCTTTGGTCAGTTTTATTTATGGTAATTCACTAAAGCATGTGGCGCACATTGCACATAGACCATTAAGCTCACCGGTAAGTACTAAAGCAGTCTCAGAAGAGCCATTTGGTTCATCAATACGAGTTTTATCGGTGTTGATTATTTTATTATTAATGATAAGTGCATTTACCCTACAAAAAGTTGATTGGACGCAAAAATCAGGTAAGCCTTTATTGGTAAGTGTTTTACAATCAAATATTTCGCAGCTTGAAAAGTTGAATCCAGAAACCCTACATCCTTCCATAGCACTCTACCTTGCGATGACAAAAGAGAGTAAAGAGAGTGATTTAATTGTCTGGCCAGAAACAGGTCTATTTGATGCCTTTAATAATCATATGGATGATGTAATTCTACCGCTGCAAAATTCACTAAAAAGGCCAAATCAGTCGATATTGATTGGGGGTTTTAATGTGAACCAAAATAATGAAGTTGAAAATAGTGTTTTGGCGCTTTCACAAGAAAGTCGTCAAGTGTATTCAAAACGTCATTTAGTCCCTTTTGGCGAATATGTTCCTCTATTGGAGTATATTCGTTGGTTAGGGCAGTGGATTCAACTACCGTATTCAAACCTAGTCGCAGGAAAGAGTGATGGCACGCTAGAAGTTTCAGGGCAAATAGCACAAATGACAATATGCTATGAAGATGCTTTTGGTGCAGAGATAATCCAATCACTGCCTAAAGCTTCACTGTTAATTAATGTCACCCATGATGGTTGGTTTACCGGCTCCTTTGAGCCAGATCAACATATACAAATTGCAAGAATGCGTTCACTAGAAACAGGACGCTATATGGCAAGAGCGACAACGACAGGCCCATCTGGCATCATTGATGAAAAAGGTAACGTTATTGCTACTTCTCCTAGTTATACAAAAAAAATAATTACGGGTCTGTTGCAACCTTTTACGGGCACTACGCCCTACGTTCGCTGGGGAAATTGGTTAATAGTGACTATTCTTAGTGCGATATTGTTGTTAGGCCTCCTCATCGGTAGAAAGAAGGACTAAAAAAGGATAATTTTAATGGCAACACTCAAACATTTTACCAGCTATATTAACGGGCTTTTAGATATTGATAGCTTTAAAGATTACGCACCCAACGGTTTGCAAGTTGAAGGTAAAGCGAAGCTTAAAAAGATTATTACAGGCGTATCTGCCACTCAATCTTTAATAGAAGCGGCGATCGAAAAAGAAGCCGATGCTATTGTTGTGCATCATGGTTGGTTTTGGAAAGGAGAAGATCCACGTATCATTGGTATGAAGCACAATCGCTTAAAACTATTGATGCAACATGATATCAGTCTGCTGGGTTATCACTTACCACTTGATGCGCACCCAGAACTAGGAAATAACGCACAACTTGCCAAGCGCTTAAGTATTGAAATAGAAGATGTAATGGATGATCAGGGCGTGGGTAATTTTGGCCGTATAGCCGAATATACTAGCCTCGAAAAGCTGGGTGATAGAATCGAAAAATCACTCAATAGAAAGCCCTTGCTGATTAGTGCAGGAGATCATGCAATACGTCGTGTAGGATGGTGCACAGGTGGTGCGCAAAATAGAATTGATAGAGCAGTAGACGCTGGGGTTGATGCGTATATCTCAGGTGAAATATCGGAACACACGGTACATATCGCACGCGAGTCCGGTGTGCATTATATTGCAGCTGGGCATCATGCTACAGAGCGCTATGGTATCGAGGCTCTGGGTGAATTTGCGGCGGCTAAGTTTGGTTTGTTGCATGAATTTGTTGATATAGATAACCCAGCGTAAGAGTTATCTATATCCTTATATCTTCTAAGGAGAAACTGATCAAGTCCAATTATTTTCAGCTTGCCAAATCTATCGCTGAATTCTAATGGACTTAATCAGTCTCTCCTTAAAAATCTTTAAATTACAAAATGCCAAAAAAGAGGGGGGGTGACAAATTAACATTAGAATGATGAAATTTCGTCACCCCCCTCTTTTTTAGCAATTTTGTAATTTATTCTTTAGCTTATTTGCTTTATTCTGATATTTTTATAGGAGAATATCGTGTCTTTTTGCTTTTCTAATACTATCTGAATGAAATTAGGTTAAAAATGAAATTATTATTTGCATCAATTATATTACTCATAACAAGCAACGGCTATTCTACAGAATTGCTAAAGGATGTAAGCCTTTACCCTTTAGGAATAGTCAAACATTTCAAGGTACAACCCGCTACAAATGATGGCAACCTTAATTACTTCGCAGCCTCAAAAAGCTATAAAAAGAATGCGTGGATGTTTGAAAATGGAGCAGGAACTTTTGTAGATACCTATCACAAGCGAGCATATATAGCGTTTAGTAATATCTCGCACGATGATTATAAATATGGGCTTTTCACGCCTATGTTAAATCTGCATTGTGCATATAAAGGACATAGCTATACAGCAGATGATCGAAAGCTACAGTGTTATCCTTTATTTAAGCTACGAGTGGGACGAGACAAAGGCTTGTTTACTAATATAATACCTCTACCAAAAATTGGTACGATTACCAATGGCCTGGTGGCATTTGAAGTTGGCTATAAATTTTAAGGAATCAGAGATTCCTCAAGGAGAAACTAATCAAGTCCAATTATTTTCAGCTTGCCAAATCTGCCGATATTTCCCACGAAGATCGGCGTAATAGAATGACTATTACGTCTCACTTCGTGAAAAATAGCGACAGATTTATCGAAGCTGAATTCTAAGGGACTTAATCAGTCTCTCCTTAACAATGTTCTAGCTGTGCAGCAATATTGCCTTGCTTTATATTATTACTAATCATTACTTTTTTTCGAACGGGCGTGCCATGCTGGGTAGATTGGGGAGCTTGTATATCCTTTGAATAAAACTCTCTTTCAAAAGAAGTAAAGCGATAATCACTCATTAACTTATGTAGTTTTGACTCAACCGATCCTCGTCCTACAAACTGTGAAAGTCTCCATTTTAGTGGAATATCCCCATGTAACTCTTTAACAGCGGCAAGCTCTTTAGTATCAACTTCGTATGGGTGCATATAAAATACCGCACGCTTCTCGTTAAGTTTACTGCTTAATGATTTTGTGACGGAGTAGGGTAATAACCTAAAATAGCCACCACCAAAAAAGGGGAGTTTATGTTTGCCAAGTTTCATATAACTTAGGTAATGTTCGCTGATACCATATTCATTAAATATCTTTAGGGAGTATTTTTTCTCGATACCATATTTGATGACTTTCATAGGAAAGAGTGATGAATCATACTTCAAACCATTCTCAGCTAATGCCTCGCAGTACCATTCAAATAAATATTCTCTAATTGAAAAATTAGGTGCGCGAAAACCAATAATTTTCTTACCTGAGGCATCTTCAAGGTACTTAACTGAATTAGTGACATCTTCCATAACTTGTTTTGGTGTTAACTTATAGATGGCAGCATGGTTATAACCATGTGATGCAACTTCGTGTCCAGCATCAGCTATTTTACGGATAAGATCAGGGTATTTCTTGGCAACATTACCTAGCGTGAAGAATGTCGCTTTATGCTGATGCTCATCAAGAATATCAATCAATCGTAGAGTATTGTCGTAAACACGGTTAGAGACTGGGTTGGCATTATTTAAAACCGACTGTGACCAATCTTCAACATCAATAGAGAAAATCATATTTTTTGCCTAATTTTTAATATATTTATTAGTTATGTTTTAATTATGGCGTAATAATAAATGTATTTGCTTAATTCTTGATCTATTAGGCGAACGATGGTCTCTATCAAACGATAAACTGTCGTTTCTAAGGAGTTTTCTAAATAGTTACTTTTTTTTTGAGCTTAGCTACTGTATTCTTCGCGCTCTGATCGGGATGTAGCGCAGTCTGGTAGCGCACTACACTGGGGGTGTAGTGGTCGTCAGTTCGAATCTGGCCATCCCGACCATTTTATTAAAAATAACAATAACATTAGGTCTCAACTTAATTTTCTTTTATAGCTTTTCTTGTGCTAGAAATAGTAGAATCATTGAATCCAATCAAACGATTAGTACTAATATCCCTATGAATATAGCTATTAAACACCGTTTTATTTCATGTTCTGTACTTTTCTCCTTATTACTTTTACTGTTTGTATTTTCAAATGTGCAGGCTGATGCTTTTAAATGTATTGATAAAAAAGGTAATACTATTTTTCAAGATTCTGAATGTGCTGATAATACAAAAGAAACCAAAATAGAAATTAAAAAGTATACTTCGATAAATTTTCAATGTTTATTCAATTGTGAGTCTACTAGAAAAATCTGTATTGCAGAGTTGAGCTACGCAAAACAAAATACAAATAAGGGATTATTACTGTGTGAGAAGGCGAAACAGGCTTGTGATACACGTTGTTTTAACCCAGCATTGGGGCGAGAGTTAGAAGTATACACGGCAATTGAGCGTTCATCTTATGAGCGTGATTTACGTAATAAGCAAGCTGCAGAAGATGAGTCCAAATATCAAAAAGAGCGTAAAGAAAAAATAGCACAGTGGGAGAAAAAACGAAAACAACGTCATTGTAGAAAATATGAGAAGAAACTTGCAAAGATTCAAGCACGTTGGGAAAATAAACAAAGATATGGTTGGAAACCAAAGGACGAAGAATATTATCGACAAAAAATAGATAATGCTAAAGATGAAGTTGTTATCGAATGTCAGTAAATCTTCCTGTGGTACAGCTTTGCATTCCTCAATTATTGCAACCCATAGAGCTTTGGAAAAAAGACTTTTTATTTGAGCCTGAAGCACCTGAATTAAGCCATTTACTCCACCAGTTTGATGTTATCCAAGATAAGCCTATTCAAGGTTTAGAGGCTTGTCTTTTTAATGCGTTAGGTATGGATGAAAATCAAGAACTTCCAGCGGCTTATTACCGTTATCAAACGGATAAAAAGTCCCTGCCTAAAAGAATGATTGTTTGTGCTGACCCTGTTCATCTTGAAGTGGGAATGAATGACATTACTTTAACTGAAAAAATTACAGATATTAGTACATTAGATGCTGAAGAAATTATAGGAGAACTCAATAAGCATTTTGAGCAAGATGGATTGTCATTTGAACAAGGTTCGGCTCAGCAGTGGTATATTAATTTACCTACTGAAGAAGTAATTCATACATCACCTATTAGCCAAGTATTGAGAAAAAATATTGCCAATTTTCAACCTAAATCAAAACTAAGAAATTGGCAAGTCATTCAAAATGAATCACAAATGATTTTACATAGCTGTTCAGTAAATAAGCAAAGAGAGATAGCAGGATTAGTCACTATTAATAGTCTTTGGTTTTGGGGGGCGGGTCAGCCATTGAAAAGGAATAATAGTGATGTGGTAAATATTCTTTGCAGTGAAACAGCACAAGAAAGTGCAAAGATGATTGCGAAAGCGGCAAACTGCCAATATTCAATATTATCAAATAAGCTCCCTGAATTTGATTCAGGAAAAACACTACTTATTTTCGATCAGCTCTTTTCTCCCGCGATCCACGATAATCTTGATTTGTATCAGCAAGCACTTACACAACTAGATAACAATGTTATTCAGCCACTGAGACAGGCATGGCTAGCAGGAAAAATAGAACTTCTCGTCGACGGTTGTGATGGAAGAATATTAAAACCAATTAAACCAAATGTATGGAAGTTTTGGGGTAAAAAACCAGTATCTTTGTCCAGTGTTGCAGTCTCATGCGACTATAAGGGGAAACGATGAAGCTCATACGTCGAGAACAAATAGGGCAATTAACATCTAGTAATGATAATAAGGTCAATGAAACAAGCTTGCTTGATCGCATCTTCGCCATGCGAGGGATTAATGACTCTGCAGAGCTTGTATTTGAGCTTAAAAATTTGCACCCTATTTCAACACTTAAAGACATCAATACGGCAACCAATATTCTCATTGACGCGATTAATAACAAACAACGTATTCTCATTATTGGCGACTTTGATGCAGATGGTGCAACTTCCACAGCAGTGGCAGTACGTGCTTTAAAGTTAATGGGGCATAATAATATTGATTACCTTGTGCCAAACCGGTTCGAATTTGGCTATGGCTTAACCCCTGAAATTGTTATCGAGGCACAAAAATTTTCTCCTGATTTAATTATTACTGTGGATAATGGCATATCAAGTATCAAGGGCGTAGAGCAAGCCAAGTTACAAGGCTATAAAGTCATTATTACAGATCACCACCTACCTGCTGAAAGTTTGCCAGATGCTGATGCAATTATTAATCCCAACCAACAAGGTGATACTTTTCCATCCAAAAATTTGGCAGGTGTTGGTGTTATTTTTTATCTCATGCTTTCAACTAAAAGTCGTTTGCATCAACAAAGCTACTTTAAAGAAAATAAATTACTAGAGCCAAATCTAACCGAGCTTCTGGATTTAGTAGCACTCGGTACGGTAGCTGATGTTGTACCGCTAGATCAAAATAACCGTATTTTAGTTGAGCAAGGTTTACGGCGTATGCGTGGTGGGAAAGCCTGCGAAGGTATTCAGGCATTATTCCGTATTGGCAAACGTAATATTCGGAATGCAGTGAGTAGTGATCTCGGTTTTGCCTGTGGGCCACGCTTAAACGCCGCAGGTCGTATGGATGATATGTCATTGGGGATAGAGTGCTTGCTCAGTAACGATACTCAACAAGCAATGGATTTAGCTTCGGCACTTGATGATCTTAATATTGAACGTAGAGCCAAAGAAGATAGCATGAAAGCCGAGGCAATGGTGCTACTTGAGCAATTAGACGATGATAGGTTGTCAGGTGATTTACCCCCCGTAATATGCCTCTATAAAGAAAGCTGGCATCAAGGGGTTATTGGTATATTGGCTGCGCGCGTTCGAGAGCGTTATAACCGTCCAACGGTTATTTTTGCACCTGCTGATGCTTCGACTTCGCTCATGACAGATGATGGTGGAGCGGTTAGTGAGCTAAGTCAAAGTGTCGAAATAAAAGGTTCAGCACGTTCAATTTCTACTATTCATATCCGCGATATCTTCGACGAAGTAGCAACAAAACATCCCCAATTACTTGAGAAATTTGGCGGACACGCAATGGCGGCAGGTCTAAGTTTAGATGTTTCTAAGTTTGAAAGATTTACTCAAGCTATTTGTGAAGTAGTGCAAAGCCATGCAAACGATGAAACGTTTCAAGAGATTCACTACAGCGATGGTGAATTAAACGCTGATGATTTCGAGCTTAAATCAGCGGATCACTTGCGCTACGCTGCACCGTGGGGGCAGCACTTTCCCGCTCCCGTTTTTGATAATCATTTTACTATTATTAATAAGCGCTTGCTAAAAGAAAAACATTATAAGTTAGTGTTACGCCCAATAAATTCAAAACGTACTATCAATGCAATTGCTTTTAATATCGATATAGAAAGCTGGCCAGAAGAGGGCAATGATGTGCATTTGCTCTATCGTTTAGAAGTGAATGAATTTCGTGATATCAGCTCTTTACAGTTAATGATTGAGAAATTGTTAGACTAAAAATCATTTAAGATTCAGCTCTTTATACCTATCAAACTGACTCGATAACAATAGATATTCTTCAGTTGTTGTTTGCTTTTCAGCCTAAAACTACCTTTTATCCCTCTATCGATCGTTTAGTGCGTAACAATCAACCATTATTCCTCTACCCGCTGTTCAAACTAATACATAAAATAAACGGTAGAAATAATGAGTGCACCAAAATATATAAATACATATGACCTTGATTCCACAGCCCCCAGCACATTAGCAGGGCCTGTTACAAGCTACGTTATCTTAAAACGCATTTTAGACCTTGGTTTAATTATTTTATTTTCTCCCATTATTGTTCCGTTGATGATTGTTACAGCCATTATTATCAAACTTGAATCCAGAGGCCCAGTATTCTTTTGGCAAAAGAGAGTAGGTTTACATGGCGAAGTTTTTAATATGCTTAAATTTAGAAGCATGACAACGGATTCTGAAAAGGAAGGCTCACAGTTTGCACAAAATGGTGATAAGCGTATAACGCGATTTGGACGTTTTATACGAAAAATGCGTATTGATGAAATACCACAGCTTTGGAATATTATTCAAGGTGATATGAGCCTTATAGGGCCAAGGCCTGAACAAGTAAAATTTGTTGAAGAGTTTGAAAAAGCAATTCCACGTTATGCAAGTAGACATGTTGTTCGCCCTGGTATCACTGGTTTAGCTCAAGTTGAACAGGGATACGTAGATAATGAAGAAGGTACTCGTACAAAACTCATTTATGATTTGCACTACATCGATAATCTATCTTTTAAGATGGATATGGAAATAGTAGGAAAGACGGTTTACACAATGGCAACAGGCTTTGGTGCACGTTAAGGTTATTCTTCCTTAAGTTGTTTTCTGCATAGTTATTTGTCACCCCCCTTGTTTTTGATCATTTTGTAAATCAAAACTATTCATGGTTAATACAAAACCGATAAAAACAGGGGGGGTGACAAAAAAGCGACCTTAAATGGTCGCTTTTTTGTGTCAGAATAATTCTATTGGTAGGTCATTAACTATAAAGAGTCGGAGCTCCAAGTTGCTCATGAATTTGATTCGCTAAATCTTTTTCGATACCTAAACCTTTGGCTAGGCTGTCTAAGTATCGAGCTTCTTTATTACTATCTAAATCAATCGCCATGAGTGAAACTGCATATATTTGCTGTTCCATACCTCTTGGGATACTTCTTACAAAGGCATCCACATCTAAAGGTGCGCGGAATTCAGAGCGGACAAAATCCGCTTCTGCTTGTGTGATATCACCTAATTTTCTGATTATTTTTTCTTGCTCATCTTCGTCAATACTACCATCAGATTTTGCAGCGTTTATCATTGCACGAATAATGAGTGTTGCATGATCAGTAGCTTGTCTTGTGTCAACATCCTTAGGGAAGGTATCAAAGTTATTTAAGCTTGGTGTAGGAGCATCAGCATTTTGTGCTTGAGCATATTTTGTAAGTGCTCCACCGAGTAAGCCGCCTAAACCTCCCGCACCACCGAGGCCACCACTACTTTGTTGTCCTCCACCTAAAAGGCTACCTAGAAGATCACCCATCCCTCCAGCAGAAGGAGCTTGTCTTTGTTGTGGCTGTGCACCACCCATTAAACTACCAAGTAAATCACCTAAACCACCACCTGATTGTGGTTGTTGCCTTGAGCCGCCACCTAGCAGACCTCCAAGTAGATCCCCCATACTGCCACCTTGAGTATTTTTTTGCCCCCCAGAAATCAAACCACCTAAAATATCACCTAATGCTCCACCACCTTGAGTTTGCTGATTTTGTGCGCCACCCAAAGCAGAACCTAAAATATTACCTAAAACATTTCCACCAGAGCCCTTAGAAAGTGCACCATTTCCTAATAGACTTCCAAGTATCTTTATCGTATCAATTGCATCCACAAGTTTTCTCCTTTGAGTAATTAACTGCCAAACTGGCAATAAGAAATAGTCTAGCACAATGATAATAAAAAACTATTATGAGATGGCTTGACTCTGTAGTTTACTATAGGGTTTATACTTTAACTTTCAAGAGTAATAAAAAATGATGAAAATTGGTGAATTATCAAAAAATGCGGGCTTTAAAGTAGAGACATTGCGTTATTACGAAAAGCAAGGTTTGTTGTCGCCTGTTGCACGTACCGATTCAGGTTATCGGGAATATGATAAAGACTCACTTAAACAACTAAAATTTATTAAACAAGCAAAATCTGTTGGTTTTTCATTGAATGAAATTAGTGAACTCTTGACCCTGAGGGTTGAAAGAGACCAGCACAGTTGTGGCGATGTAAAGCAAATTGCAGAACAAAAAATTGAACAAATAGAATCTAAAATTAATGAATTGGATAAAATGCGTAAAGCATTACATAAAATAACAGATGCCTGTTGTGGTGGGCCTGAACCTGCTACATCATGCACAATTTTAAACGCACTGGATACAGAAGATCTTTTCAATGATTCTACATTGGATTAGATGAAGGAGAGACTGATTAAGTCCATTAGAGTTCAGCGCAGATTTAGCAAGCTGAAAATAATTGGACTTGATCAGTTTCTCCTTAACTAGTTATTAGTACGATTGTAGAGTTTTATTATCTAGCTATATAAATCATGCGATAAACAAAATCACGGGTAAATTAGATGATTGATTTTTTAAATAATTTGTTAGAACTAAGCTTAGAAGCAGCACCATGGTTGGTGTTAGGATTAGTGATTGGTGGGCTAATGAAGTCATTGATTCCAAATTCCTTTTTACAAAAGCATTTAAGTGGTAGTGGTTTACCCTCCATTATCAAGGCTGCCATATTTGGTGCGCCATTACCGTTGTGTTCATGTGGTGTTATCCCTGCTGCGTTAGGTTTGCGTCGTGCAGGAGCGTCAAAACCTGCTACAGTTTCATTTTTAGTTTCTACACCAGAGACGGGTATTGATTCAGTTACAATTTCTTATGCTTTACTAGGGCCATTTATGGCAGTAGTACGTCCAATAGCAGCAATTGTATCCGCTATAACAGCAGGTTTATTAGTAGGTCGTTCACAAGATAACGACACTATCTCTGAGATGAGAAGCGATGCTGAAATTGGTTGTTGCTCAACTTCCAATAACAAAGAAGAGAAGGATACTTCTTGTTGTAGCACTGAGGCAGTGACTGAGCATGTTCATGACCTATCTGATTGTTGTTCTTCATCTCATACAGAGAATGAAGCTTCAAAACCCAAAGGCTTCATTCAAACAGCATGGAAGGATATTGTAGATTCCTTTGAAGATTTGCTACGTGATGTATTGTTTTGGCTAGTCATTGGCTTGATATTCGCCGCATTAGTTAAGACTTTTATTCCTATAACTTTCTTAGCAGAATGGGGGAGTGGGTTACCCGCAATGTTGATAATGCTAGTAATAGGAATTCCTATGTATGTTTGTGCAACAGCATCTACGCCTATCGCAGCGGGTTTATTATTAGCTGGGGTATCTCCAGGGGTGGCAATGGTATTTTTAATGGCAGGCCCTGCAAGTAATATTTCAACATTAGGTGTGATTGGTAAAGAGCTAGGTCGTCGTTCTTTAATTGCTTACTTGACAGGAGTTGGTGTTGTCGCGCTAGCGACAGGTTATATTGTTGATTACCTCGTGAGCCTTTGGAATATAGATTTACAAAACCAAATAGCACACAGTCAGGATATGGTTCCATCATTGATAGCTTGGTTATCATTAATGATATTGGTTGGCGTGGTAATCAAGTTAAAGGTTGAAAAACTATCTAGTTGGAGAAGAATACTAAACAGTTAAATGCTGCAATCTGTAACCATTTTTGATCTATATAACTCTATAAATTGACATATATCAAAATGTCACATATCCTTTATCTGTTAAATATATAGACTCCCTGTCAGTATTTTTCTCAAAATAAAACTAAACCCAATTTCACTATTGATGCATTCGTCGCTGATACCGATGGTGATGGTTTGAATGATGATGTAGATGCATTCCCATTAAACCCAAACCTACAATAAGACTTAACCAAGATATATTTTTTACTCAAACGCCCAGCTAGTCTGGGCGTTTTTGTGTCTTTTAGCACCATAGTAAATTAGAAAAGATGACTATTTTACAAAAGTGCCAAAAACAGGGGGGGTGACAAGTTTATACAAACCATCCCTGTTTTATTTATTACCGTTCAAAATATCGCGATAGCTCTGTTCGGTAAACATCGAATCAGCTAAACGAACCCCTGGCATATGCAAACAGTTATCCAATACTTTTGGGCCGTGAATAAATAGCAACTCAGGCTTAACATTCACATGAGGCATGCCATCTTGCGCCGCGCAGAGTGAATCCCACTCAACCATCACCAAGTATTCAGCAGGGATGGTATAGCCTTCCCATACCTCAGCGGTGCGTTTTAGTTTTGAGCCAGAGCTGTCTTTCATGTCTTCCATCATCGACTCAACCGTTGCGTGTCCGCTGCCTAGTGTTGATAAGCCGATGCGTTTGAGGATTTGATAGCCAACCATGCCGCTGGTAGCTTTTAGCCCTTCCATTGTAGCAATTTCGCCTTCTTCAAACTCTGCTTCTTTTCCTGGGCGGATTTTATGCGTTGCCATGACTGTTACTGTTTTGCCTGAATTTACTGCATAGCCATCTGCTTTACCTTCAGCGCTTTTACGCAGCCATTGCGTGAGTGAGATTAAAGTCGGTAGACTACTTTTTACGATACGATAAACAGGCTCTTCTGGGCCTTCGAGCAATACATCGCCACATTTTGCGCAGGTATCGACCACTACATCTTCAAATGTTTCATGAAAATTCTCGTGAGACTCCCATGAATCCCAATAAGTGATTTGATCAATCCAAATATGTGAAAGCTCATCTTGCATATCAGAGCTTGCACCCCAGCGCATACCCATTGGGCAACTACCGATTTGCTTCATTAAATCGAAACCACTAAAACCTGGTGTCAGCGATGTGGCTAAACACATTTTTGCACTTGCTTGCTTCATCATGCTCATTAGATTAGGGTCATTTTTTACCAAGACTTTGTTGATAGCCACATAGAGTGGTGATTTTGGTTCGGCATCGAATAGTTTTTTTATATCCATTGTTTTTGTTCCATTTAGTTAATCAGGGTCTACAACATTTTGTCAGAATATTATAAAAGTATCTTAAAAGGTATTAGTTATTATGTCTGACTATCCCTTTTTGCTAATAGGTTATCAACTAACCATAAAAGAAAAGCGATACTTATTAAAGACAACTGTGCGTAAGAAAAATTCATAATACTTGCCCCTAATATTGCCACAATAAAACTCACCGATATGCCATTAAAACCCATGTGAATAAAGCTCTGCATGGCCGAGGCCGAACCACGGTTATCTGGGAAGCAGTCAATAATTCTAACCGTGAGAACAGGCATGATGGTTGCAAGGCTAATGGAATATAAAATAAGTGGGATCAGTGTGCTGTAAATGGTGGGTTTTAGCGTATGTGCGATAGCCGAATTTAACAATGCAACAAGAAGCATAGCGGTGAGGAAAATATTAATCATTTGCCGACCAGTAAAACGATCGATCAATCGGTTAGAGATAATTGAGCCGATAAATATCCCTGAAACCACTGGGATAAAGAGTATATAAAAGTCAGTAGGTGCAAGTTTTAAAACATCAAACAAAAGCGTAGGTGCACCCGCAACATAAAGAAAAAAGCTGGAGAATGCCATTGCCAAAATAAACACTAAACGTAGATAGTGTGGATTGCTTAAAGTCCTTAAATAAACACGGCTAACTTTATGAATATGAATAGAATTTCTGTTTTCTGATTTTAATGATTCTTTAATACCAAACAAGGTAAACAGAAAAACACTCACCGCATAAACTGCTAAAAACCAGAAGATAGAACGCCAACCGAGCGCCTCGTGCAACCAACCACCAATGATCGGCGCAATAGCAGGAGAAATGGCAAATAACATCATTGCTTTTGCCATCACTTTTTGGGCTTCTTTAGTGCCAAGAACGTCACGTACCATCGCACGCCCTGAAATTAAAGAGCCACCAATACCTAAGCCTTGCAGGATTCTAAAAAACAAAAACTGCTCATAACTGGTCGCGAGGGCACAGGCGATAGAAGCAAGACAGTAACTACCCAGTGCCATGAGAATGACAGGCTTACGCCCAATCCAATCTGTAATAGCCCCCCAAACAAGTGTCGAGATGGCAAATGCCATTAGATAAAAGCCCAAAGTTTGCGTCATTAATGCGCGCGTTACGCTGAACTCCTGCTCCATACTTTCAAAAGCAGGTAGATAGGTGTCGATGGTGAATGGGCCGATCATTGAAAGAAGCGAAACTAGGAGAGTTAGTTTCCACATGGATACTGGTTTTTGATTTGGGTTGTTTATGGGAGGCATAATGGGGGTATTGTAACTACCTCTTGTTTTTTTGTTAACAGAATAACGATATCATTTTTTATTGAGTGTGCTGCAAACACTTCAAATACGTCATGCCAGCGAAGGCCCACTACTGTCCGAGATAAATCATATCAAATAGCCAATAGAGGTTGCAGTACCTAAGTTTGCAGGGTAAAACCCTCTGATACGACTCAGAACTAAGGAACTGCAACCATGTACAGAAATACCC
>Ga0256840_1001140_pt1 | contig 25500 bp, 26 predicted proteins | sample 355202metaG_FD_185969 | JGI IMG/M metagenome (GOLD analysis project Ga0256840, IMG submission 185969) | Hydrothermal vent microbial communities from Mid Atlantic Ridge, Atlantic Ocean - 355-202 | ecosystem: Environmental > Aquatic > Marine > Hydrothermal vents | place: Atlantic Ocean: Mid...
CTCGCTGTTTTCTAGCGGCAGCACCGTAATACGTTGAATGGAAGCATCGTCTTTAGCGTCAAGACGCTCGACGATTGGACGCAAAATACGAATATTTTTCTTCGATGCCATCAAGATAATAGAGTTGGTCGCATCATCGCTTAAGACATCCACCTTGTTAGAAGCCACTTTTTGGTTAATAACACTTTTGGCAATACTGGAAACGGAGGTTGCAATACGCGAGGCCTTGGCATTTTTCAGAATTATAAACTCCACTTCCCTTCGGCCGTGTGCTTTGGCTTCGACTTTTTGGATCACTTTTTTCAATATGGCGATATTGTCAGGGTAATCACTCACAATCATGCTGTTGGTCTCTTTGATGGTCAGCAGTTTGCCGCCTTCAGAGAGAAATTGACGGACTTTTGCCGCAATGACATCGACATTTTCATTGGCAACCGTAATAAACTCCGTTCGCATTAACGAATCTTTGGAGTATCCGACCGGTAAGTTCTTTTTTACTGCCGTGTTGGCACGCTCAATTTTGAGAAAACTGCCGTCACGAATAATTGTAAAACCTTTTTTACTCAATACCGAAATCAGAATATCCATGAGTTCGTCTTTGTAAATCGGGGTACTCGAGACAAAATTAAGCGTACCGGGAATGGGCTGTGAAAGCAGAATGTTTTTACCGACAACTTTACCGACCATTTTAATGAAGTCTTCTATTTTAACATCCTGAAGTTCCAGATTGACCCGCTCTCGTTGCTGTGTCTTTGCCATCACTACCGGCTCTGCAACCAACAGTGTTAACAAACTTACGATGACAAGCTTACTCATAAATTTCATATTCTAAATCCTTTTCTTCATTTCCACGTTTTACATGTAAAATTAAATTATCGAGAGTATCGATGTTGTTGTAGAGTTTAAAGACCTGCGATACCGATCGAAATTCTCTGTTGTTAGCTCCGGTAATAATATCGCCTTTTTGTAAACCCAATTGTCCGAAAATAGACTTTTTTTCCACACTCATAACCTGAAAACCTTTCAGTCTTTTATGTTCTATAATCTCTTTAATCTTGATGTTCCTAAAAATCTCATTGGGATTTTTTGCATACTTTTGCAACTGCTGGCGCTTGATGAAAACGGCAGCGCCGCCACCCTCTTCCAAAAACTCCAGATCATCAGGAACCACGTCACTAATCGTTCCTGTAGAGACTCGGGACTCTTTAAATTTCAACTCATAGTTTTTACCCGATTTCTCAAAAACCGCGCGGTCTTTTTGCACATCGATGAGCGTATAGCCTTTAAATTTTTCATCCAATGCAATCAGACTGACTTCTCCGGCATCTTCAACCGCAATAAAAGGTGCCACCGGGTCATCATAAATAGCCTTAAGTGTTAAACTGGTTAAAGCATATACCGGTTCGCTTTTGGGGCGTTCTTTTTTTGGTTTCGTAATATTTAACATAACAGAAGGTCGGTAACTGTTGAAAATATTTTTCTGTTCATTGCTGATAACATCAACTCCTTGATGCGGCAACCAAAACATCATCACCAAAGAGAGGGCCTTCGCCACAGCAGCAAGAATTAAGACAACAAACAGTCGCTGCATCCATGCATTACTCATAAGTTGTTTCATATGCATACCCCCCTTCTTCTGTTTTTTTCAACTGACGCAGCCAGAAAGGGGAGCGTTTCATCAAGGCTTGAGACGGCTCGAGCAGCAGTGCAATATGCTTCTCTTTCAGATGCACCTCTGCCGTGACATCTCCTATATCTGCATGTGCCGTAATATAAAGGGTCCACGGTGATACAATAGAGTGATGCACATTCACCTCCGAAACACTCCCTTTGGCAAAACGGTTCATCTCTTTGGAAATAGCAAAATTCTCTATGCTAGCACGATTATATACCAACAAAGGGAGTATAGAGAGTTTTTCAAACGTACCGACATAGAGGTCGTCATAGTAGATCTTGCCCTCGGTAACAAGCAAAGAGAAGCCCTGATCGCTGACATGTTCTTGAGCAATACGTACATTAAACTGTTCGAGTTGTTTTTCCAAAGCGTAGTAACAGTAAATTTTCGGCACAAAGAAAAGCAGCAACCCGACAAAAACAACAGCGTAAATTATGATGAGTTTCAGACGCTTCATAGTTCAATCTCCAGTGCCACAGAAATATCGGTACCGCTGCTTCGATCAATTGATATTTTTTTCAGTACCACATACTCGTTTAAAATTTTGCCTAAAAATCTATCGAGCAACGGCGCATCAAGATGTTCTAGCGCTATTGTATAGCGACTCGACTTTCGCTCTTTTTTAACAACCTTGCTGTTAAACGGTTTTTGATTGAGCAGTGATTCAATATGCTGCAACGTCTGTTTGGAGTTTTTCCAATGCTCTTTTAATGTTGCAATTTTCTGTCCGTTTTGCTTAATAGACGACACCAGTTGCGTGGCTTCTGCAATCTTGTTTTGCATGGAATGGTTTTGAACAATCGTAAGGATTAGCACCAATACAAAAAATCCTAAAATATAGAGCGGATTGATTTTATTCATAAACTCACTCCTATGTAAAACGTCTTATCAACTACTTTGGCACTCTTTACAGTAAACGCTTTTTGCAGCTCTTTTTTAATGCTCTCGGCATGCTTAATATCACTCAGTACAATTTCATACTGAGCGCCCTTGGGGGTGAATGTAAATTTTTTGACATAATCACCGCTTGAGAGTCGTAATGCAAAGAGTTTTTTGAGATGCTGACGTAACGCCAGTTGCCGATTCTCTTTGGATGTCAAGGAACGCATCAGACTCTTAAGCTGAAACGATGTTTGAGGGAGTTTGTATTGCTGGGTCAATGCAAGCTGCTCCGTACGAAGCGCTTTAAGGTCGCTTTTCAAAAGAAGGTATGATGCCAGATAGAGCACAATAAAAACAATACTGACAGCACTGAAGCGGTAGATCCATTTCTCATCCAATACGCTGTTTTGAAAAAGGTTGAGCGTAATACGATGTTTTGAGAGTTTCAGGTGATCCAATGCCGCATCAAGTGTTTGGACCGCATCGACAAAGGCCCGCGGCATCACACTGACAACACCGTCATTTTGAACCAAAACCTTGTTACCCGCAATCGCTACGGGAAGCTTCAGGTTCTGAAATTCATATTGCGCCAAATAAAACGCTTCAACTTGTGACGGCTTAATGCCCAGCTCCTTTAACTTCTGTGCAATAGATGCCTCGTCATAAGCAAAAAGCCAAAAGAGATCCTCTTGTTTAATCACCGTATATTTATAACTGCCTTCGGGTACGATACCGTCAAATTGCGAAGCTGCCAGAGCCTGCGCCTGCGTTACATATTTTACAGGCAGAGTCGCTTTCTTAAACCAGTAGTAAGACGGAGACAAAATAATATTGAGACGCTCATCTGTCTGGCTGCGGTATTGCGTCTCTTTGTCAAGAAAGAGTATCTTCAGGCGCTTACGGGGTCTACTGTTAATTGGTAACTTCAATATGTGAAACCTCTTGTGTTTTTAAATTGTATGAGAATGCCATCTCTAGGGTATTGTCACCTTTGACAATACGCATGGTGCCTCGGACATTCGGGGAGTAAAATTTCATTCCTAACTCTTCAAAATTTTTTTTAGTTGACTCTTCTACAGGTACGGTATCTAAGGAGTCGTACACTTCAATACGCTCGGTAGTATACAGGGCTATATTCTCTTGAAGTTCCGGTGCCGTATGATACAACACTTCTTTATTAATATGGTTAAAATCCACACGATCATTGCGAAAACCGATCAAATCATGCCATGGTATTTTAAAAACATTATAATCGCGTGTCTCACGAACATATGCCTCTAAGATTTTTTTGAAATGCTCTAAGTTGTAAATAGTTCCTTGTGAAAAAAGAGGGTCTCTCAGTGCAATTTCCGAACCTGCAACACGCTCATCAACATCATTATCGACACTATCGGCAATCATAGCCAATAATAAAATTTTATCAGATACATTGTAAACAGACAGTATATGGTCCAGATAGCTCTCGTAAGCTATCTTTACCGGAATGGGTTCATGTTGCGCCTCAAGTTCCGTGACATTGACATCGGTAGCAAGCATATGGTTCAGATTTATTGTTGAGGCATCCGATGCAAAAGAGACATCAAAAGCAATGTCTTGATGTTCCGGTGCAAACGCAATCGGTATCATCAAAAAAATATCTAGCATATCCGAACTGTTAATGTCCTTTGTAGATTGTTGTAAAATACCGATAAAATCTTTAAAAAAAACATTACTCTGAATGAAAAAGAGTTTGTTAGATATTCGTTTAAAAGAGTTGTCTAAAATACCCGTAGAAACCGTTAGCAACGCTGTAATAGTAGCTACCAGTGCAATGGTAATTAAAAGTGCAATACCTTTTCGTTTCAATTGTCCTCAACTTTGTCTTTATGATATTTTTAATGACATTATACTATGATATCGTTACTAAACAGCAACTTGCAATTTACATGTAGAACAGGAACACACATTGAAAAAAGCATTCTCTCTTATGGAACTGATGATTGTCATCATCATTTTAGGTCTTTTAGCCGCACTTGTTATGCCCAATTTGGTTGGCAAAAGTGAAGAGGCAAAACGGAAACTGGTCTGTGTCCAGATGAAAAGCATCAAACAGGCACTCGACTCGTTTAAGCTCGATAACGGCACCTATCCCGATGTCGAAGAGGGTCTTGATGCTCTGGCGCAAAACCCCAATCCCGAAAAATACCCCAACTACTCCTCATACTCCTATTTTGAAGAGGGTATCGTACCAAAAGATCCGTGGAAGCACCCCTATATTTTTATTCATACAGACGACGGCATTGATCTTATATCGCTAGGCGCTGACGGTAAAGAAGGCGGCTCTAAAGAGAATGCAGACATTACCTATGCGCAATGCATTAAACAGTAAGGGTTTTACCCTTATAGAACTGCTGATTGTCATTCTTATTATCGGGTTGATATATGCTCTTTTTGTCAATAATTTGCACAATCATAAAAAAGAGACTCAAAATATCACATTGCTCACTATGAAACAGGCTCTGCTGTCACAACCGTTTAAACAAAAGAGTGAAATCATCTGTTTTGAACCGTGCGAAGAGTGTTTTATTTACAATGACGGTAAACAAACCGATACGGCCCCCTTTTCTCTTTTTAAGAGTGCGCCGAAAGTATACAAGAAAGATCAGTTTGCACAACTGCAGCCCTACACGTTTCTTGCATTTTTAGATGCGGAAGAGAAGCCGCAGAACGTCTGTTTTCGCTTTACAGTGTTTAACAATAAAAGCAGCTCACATTATCTTGTCGAAGCAGAAAAAAAGTTTTATATTTTTCACCCTTACTTAAAAGGAGTTGAGGTAGCAGCGACACTCTCCGATGCCAAAAAACTGCTTGATCTGCATGAGATCCTTCCGCGAGAGAACAGAGATTATGATTTTTAAAAAGGAATGTAATGGTTTTTAAATACAAAGGTCTTGATGCAGAAGGGAACAAATCCAAAGGGCTCATTGAAGCTGCTGACCTCGAAGATGCCAAACGACGCATTAAGAACAAGGGGATTTTTTATACCTCAATTACAGAAGAGGGTGAACCGCTTTTTGGAAATTTTTCACTTAAACGCAAAAAAAACTTGACCCCGACGGAACTCTCCATCTTAAGCCGTGACCTCTCCATCTATTTAAAATCGGGAATCTCTATAGTCAACGCCTTACGACTGGCAAGCAACCAATACAGTAAAAATCCTAAAATGTCCAATTTTCTCAATGCCGTTATTACCTTGCTTGATGAAGGAAAAAGTTTTCATCAGGCGTTGGAGTCCCAAGAGATTATTGAGCTGCCCGATTTTTACAAACAGTCCATTAAAGTATCGGAAAACAGCGGTATTTTAGAAGAGGTGCTTTTAGAACTCTCTGTCTTTCTCAAAGAACAGAGCCGTGTCAGCAAGCAGGTACAAAGCGCCTTTGCCTATCCGGCTTTTATTATTATTGTATCGCTCTTTATGGTCACGTTTATGATTACCTTTGTCGTTCCTAAAATTACGGGAATTTTTACACAGTTGGGTCAGGAGCTGCCTGCCATTACGCAGTTTGTTATTGATCTGAGTGATTTTTTCTCCAACCACTACATCATGATGACCTTAAGCATTGTTGCGGTTGTTACGATCTTTTCGGCACTCATGAAGTTTAACCGTAAATTTCAATACATGATGCACCTTCTCGCCCTTAAAACCCCTTTTTTCGGTGATATTGTCCAGAGTTCGGAACTTGGGCGCTTCTCCTATATAGCCTCCGTTCTCATCCGCTCCGGCGTTCCCTTCGTGCAGACGGTAAATCTCGGTGCCAATGTACTGAAAAATACCGTGATTAAAGAGAAATTTCTAGCGGCCTCGTCAAAAGTCGTTGAAGGTTCAAAATTTTCCAATGCATTAATGAAAGGGGGGTTTGAAATCGACAAATCGTTCGTACAGGCTATTGCGCTCGGCGAAGAGACGTCACAGGTTTCTAATATTTTACAAAATCTATCAGATCTCTATTTTGAAGAGAACCGTGATAAAATCGGTGTCTTTCTTTCGCTGCTTGAGCCCATGCTCATGCTGTTTGTAGGCGGTGTCATCGGCTTTATCGTCTCAGCCATGCTGTTGCCGATTTTCTCCATGAATATCGGCTAAATACCGCTTAAAAGAGCAGCTCTTCTTCTTCCAACCGTAACGGAGCCTGCTTCCGTTTGGGTGCTTTGGAGATCTCGGTAAAATACTCTTTGACACCGTTGTAGGTCGTTTCAATCATACCTTCGGGTTTATCAAAGTGGCGTTTTACCTGCGGATAGATACGAATAAGCTCTTTGTAGTAGTACTGAAATGCGGGTGCCGCTGTCGTACCGCCGGTCTCTTTTCTGCTCATCGGCGTATTGTTGTCGTTGCCAAACCACACCACCGTCTCTACTGTCGGAGAATACCCTGTAAACCATGCATCGACCGAGCGGTTGGTTGTTCCGGTTTTTCCGGCAAGCTCAATACCTTGAACCTTGGCACGACGTCCCGTACCGCGGTCAATAACATCTTTTAGTATGCTAGTCATTAAAAACGCCTGTTTGGGCGTCGTCACTTGTGTGGTATTACTCTCATTCTCTCGAATTGTCTCGCTCATAAGATTATCAATACGGCGTATTAAAACCGGTGTGGTCGCTTTGCCCTCTGCCGCAAAAGAGCTGTAATATCCTGCCAACTCTAACGGAGAGAGAGAGATAGAACCCAGTGAAAGGGAGAGATCATGCGGTAAATTGGCAATATGATAACGTTTCAACTCTTGCAGCATGGTTTTAAGCCCAATGTCATACACCAAATTGATGGTAGCAAGATTGTTGGAGTGTACCAGTGCTTCGCGCAGTGTTAAAATACCTTTATAGCTGCGTCCGTAATTGCTTGGTTGCCACTTCATCTCTTTGCCGTTTTTCATGTAGTCAAACGTGCGGGCAATATCCACCAGCTCCGTAGCACCGGAATAACCGATATCTAGCGCCACCTGATAGAGAAAGGGTTTAAAGGACGAACCCGGCTGTCGCCGACTCTGCGTAGCGCGGTTAAACGTACTTTTTTTATAATCCACGCCCCCTACAAGTGCCAAAATATCACCGCTGCGAGGATCAATGGAGACCAAAGCGCCGTTGAGCTGTTCCCATTGTGTCGCATTGTAATCTTTTAACGTTGCAGCCCGTTTCATTGCAGCATCGTAAGCAAATTTCAGCGCATCTCGTGCCGCCGCTTGTAACTCCAAGTCGATGGTCGTATAGATCTGATAGCCGCCCTCTTTAATATCTTTAATATCGCTGCAGCGACGCATCACCTCATCAACAATAAACGGTGCCTGATTCTTGGTGAGCGTATCATCATAGACGGTCGGAGTCTCTTGCAGCGCTTCTTCATAGGTTGTCTGATCAATCCAGCCAAGCTCATACATACGCGACACCACACGATTGGCACGTCCCAACGACAGGTCATAGTTTTTTGTCGGTGCATAAAAACTCGGTGCTTTCGGCAATCCGACCAAAATAGCCATCTCTTTTAAACTCAGTTCATTGAGTTTTTTTCGAAAATAGCCGTCAGCCGCCGTCTTAATACCGTAATATCGGTGTCCCAAATAGACCTGATTGAGATAAAACTCTAATATCTGCTCTTTGGAAAGCTCCTTCTCAATTTTTAAGGAGTAGATCACCTCTTTAATTTTACGTGAAATCTTCTTCTCCCGGGTCAAGAGCGTATTTTTGACCAGTTGTTGTGTTAACGTACTGGCGCCTTCAACCAGTTTTCCGGCTTTAATATCTTTAATAATGGCACGCATGATGGCATCGACATTAATGCCGGGATGCTCAAAAAAGGTGGTATCTTCAATGGCTAATAACGCTTCAATCAAACGGGGAGGAATTTCATCGAACGTTGCATAATAACGATGCTGATGTTTAAAGATATTGGCAATTTTTTTACCGTTTTTATCATAAATAGTCGTGGTGACAGGTAGTTTTAAATGTACCAGTTTATCGGTATTAAACGACATGGTAGAAAGGTAGTAATACCCTCCGACCAACGGTATAATAATGATTAAAAGCAACAATATCAGTAACCATTTCTTCATTCTCTAAAATTCCTATGTAAAAAATTTGCCGCAATGAGTCGTTGTGTATAGGGGCTTTGCGGCGCTCTTACGACATCACTCATGTGTCCCGTTTCAACAACATTCCCGTCTTTAATCACACAAATGTCCTCACACAGCGCCTCTGCCGAATTCATATCGTGCGTTACAAACAGCATACGAAAACCCAAGCGATTCTGTAACTCTTTGAGCAATGCAATAATCACATCCCGCGTCTGGGGGTCAAGTGCCGTAGTCGGTTCATCAAGCAGCAACAGTTTGGGTTTAAAACTCAGTGCCATTGCCAGAACAATGCGTTGCAGCTGTCCTCCGGAAAGTTCCGGCGGATACCGATGGACAAACTGCTCTTCCAAACCGACCTGACGCATCAGATCACCGAGCTGCATGTCATCAACAAAAAACTGCTTTTTAACAGTCGTTAAAGGTGAGAGTGCCGTAAACGGATTTTGCGGTACATAAGCAACACTCCTGCCGTTATGCAGCTCAAAATCACTCTCCATGTCAAGCTGCATCGTCATCTTTTGAGGCAGCATGTTGAGCAATGCCTTAAGTGTCAGACTCTTACCGCTACCGCTTTGCCCTACCAATGCCAATGAGCGTTTTATCGTAAAAGCAATATCGACAAGGGTGCGCCGGTCATGTTCAATCTTCAGCCGTTTTATTTTCATTACCGTTATTTTACCTGAAAGTTATTGATAAATTTACATGTAAATTGCAAGCGTTCATCAGACTCGCCCAACCGTGCGATGAGTCGGATTATAGCAGTATCGACCGTAGGGGGACGTATGGCACCGACAGTAATACCCTCCCGTTGCAGCGCCTCTTTAATGTGCAATGCCTCCGTATTGCTACCTATGGGAACGGCTGCAATCAGTGCCGGCATCTCCACGCCCAGATACTCACAAACAATCCTGCGTCGCCGATCTATCTCTTCGTTGAGTATTTGCGCATGACTTAGAATATATTGCAGTGCCTGATGTCCCAACAGCGTATCAAAAAGTGAAAGTGCCGTCGCATAAATCACCGGTTTGGCACGGTTAATCAAATAGGTAATAATATGGTGTGATGCCAGTATATAGCCTCCAAAACTGCCGTATGCTTTTCCTAACGTTCCCATCTTAATATGATTCGATGCTACGGTAATGCCATAGAGGTCAAAAATTCCCATCAGTCGCGCTCCTACCACACCGCTGCTATGGGCTTCATCCACAATAAGAATAGCACCGTAGTGATTGGCTATATCAATAATCTCACGATTGAGAAGATCGCCTTGCATGGAGTACACCCCTTCAACAACAACAATATTGCGCGTGGCCGTCGATGCCTTCAGCAGTCTCTCTAAATGCTCGGCACAATTGTGTTCGAAACGCACCGTATTCGCCTCAATAACACGTGTTGCCAACATGCCGCTGGCATGAAATTTTTCATCTATAAAGAGGGTGTCTCCACGGCGAGCAAGTGCTTCAATAAGCGCCAGGTTGGCACTAAAGCCGCTGCCTAAAATGAGACCCTCTTCAAAACCGTTTGCCTCACACAGAGCCTTTTCAAACGCTCGGTGAATCGGATGGTATCCGTTTACTAGCATTGACGCTTTGGGCGCATGGGTCCGGTACGAGGAGAGTATCTTGCATGTAGCTTCGAGTAGCGGCTTTGAGTGTGCAAGCGCCAAATAGTCGTTTGAGGCCAAATCAACTCCGGTATCGTCACGGCATATGCGTTCACGAAACCGGTTGGCACGCTTGAGTGCGCGTAGCTCATGCTCGTAAAAATGCATTACTGTTTGGGTTGCGCTTCAAGCACTTTAATAAAGGCTTCTATGGCGTGAATGCGTGAGTCGTTTGACGGGTGTGTCGAAAGAAATTCCGGAGGCGTTTTTCCTTTCGAGGCCTGTTTCATGCGTTTCCAAAACGTGACGGCTTCATGCACGTTATATCCGGCTTTATACATCAGATACACACCGATCTGATCGGCTTCATGTTCATGTTGCCGACTAAAAGGCAGCATTAATCCTACCTGTGAGGTCAATCCGTACGCCTGCGCATACAGTCCCTGATACTTCGGCGGAATTTTTAACGCCATTGCCAATACCTGTGCACCGAAATTTGATGCCTGCTGCATGGACATGCGTTCTGCACCGTGGCGTGCTATGGCATGAGCAATTTCATGCCCCATCACTGCCGCGATCTGATCGTCGTTTTCCATGATTTTTAAAATGCCGGTATAAAAAAAGACTTTGCCGCCGGGAAGGCAAAATGCATTCATGACATCTTTATCAATAACATGAAACTCCCACCGGTAATTCCTCTGACCCGTCACGTTCGCTATGCGCTGACCAATGCGGCGCACCCGTTCGTTCAGGCGTCGATCGGTACTCAGTTTGGCGTTACTTAAAATTTTTTGAGATGCGGAGAGTCCCAGCTGCATCTCCTGCTGTGGACTGACCATAATAAATTGTGTCCGCCCCGTCAACGGCGCTTTGGCACACCCGACTGCAAGCAGTGCCACTGCACATACAAATAACCACTGACGCATACGCACTCCTTTATTTACATGTAATATTTCAAAACCTCAATACTCAAACCCATCGCACAGCTTTCAAAACCACGCACCTCTTGAATATAGGGCTTGCAAAATCCCTCAACCATGCATGCTCCCGCTTTCCCTTGCCACTGTCCGCTTTGCAGGTAATGTTCCAAGTCGTCAGTTTCAAACGGACGAAAACGGTAATGTGTTGCTGAGAGGTCCAGTAGTTCCAATGCGGATGTTTTATAGATCATGCAGGTAATAATCGTAACCGTAGCACCGCTTTGAAGCATTAAAATACGGCGGGCTTCCTCAACAGAAGCCGCTTTTCTTAAAATCTGATCATGTGCGGTAATGACCGTATCGGCCACTAACAACGGGTGTGTCTCATAGCCAAATTGTTGCAGGGCCGCATGATATTTTCCCAACGTCGCCTGATAGACAAAGTTTTTAGCCGAGCTTGCCTCTATGGCATCCTCATCAAAATCAACGCCTTCTTGGATGAAATCGATACCCGCATGCCGTAGTAACTTTGCACGGGTCTGTGAGGACGATGCAAGACGAATTGACGGGGTCATTTACGGTGCCTCCAACGCCTCACAGGCAAAATGGCGTGCGAGTGTTTTAGCATCTTCTAATTTTGAAGGATCTTTACCACCGGCCTGTGCAAAGTCATCACGACCGCCGCCGCCGCCGCCGAGAATCGGAGCTACCTCTTTAATCCACGCGCCCGCTTTGATCGGTGCGCCTTTAACACCCGCTGCCATCAAGACTTTGGGACCTTTCACCTGAAACAGCAAAACGGCAATCTTGTCATGACTGTTTTTCAGCTCATCAATGCGCTCTTTTATATCACCGCCGCTAATTACATCGACAATCAAGGCGGTTCCGTTACATGTCTCGACGGCAAGCGACTCTTTAGAGGCCTGCTCGAGTGCATGCAATTCACTCTTTAATACGTTACACTGCTCTTTGAGACGCTCAATTCCGCTGAGCAAATCACGGTTTTTAACAGCTGCTTGTGCCTGCTCCAACGTATGACGCTGTGCTTTGAGATAGTTATATGCCGCTTGGCCGCAGACCGCTTCAATACGTCGCACTCCCGCACTCACGCCGCTCTCTTTGACAATAATAAACATGCCTATTTCAGCACTGTTACGCACATGTGTACCGCCGCAAAGCTCTACAGAAGCATCGGCAAAACGAACCACACGAACACGCTCTCCGTATTTTTCACCAAAAAGTGCTTTGGCACCGCTCTTTTTGGCCTCATCAACGGCCATCTCTTGCGTTTGACTCTCAATGGCACAAAAAAGTTCGTAGTTGACACGCTCTTCTACGGCGGCAATCTCTTCGTGCGTCATCGCTTTGGGATGCGCAAAATCGAAACGCAGACGCGATGCTTCTACCAACGATCCCGCTTGTGCAATATGATCACCCAACACCTCATACAGTGCGGCATGCATCAGATGCGTTGCGCTGTGATGCTTGGCAATTTCATGCCGCGATTTGTCCACAACGGCTTCTACAGTACTGTTCACGTCAATACGATCCTTGAGCTCGATATGCGATAGGTTCAATCCGTGAAAAAGACGCGTATCCAATACCGTTGCTTGGGAACCTAAAACTCCCGTATCACCACATTGACCGCCGCTTTGTGCATAAAACGGGGTACGATCCAACAGTACCCATCCTCTCTGCTCGGCATGTAATGCATCAACACTCACAAAATTTTCACTTAACAGGGCCAATACTGTTGCCGGTGTACGAAGGGTGTCGTAACCGACAAAACGGTTCTCGCCAAACTCTTCTAAAAGCGATTTAAAATCACCCTCTACCGCCGTATCGCCGCTCCCTTTCCATGCTGCTTTGGCACGTTCGCGTTGCTCTAGCATCAGACGTTCAAACGTAGCCTTCTCAAGCGAAAGGCCGTTCTCTTTGAGCATATCTTCAGTCAAGTCCAACGGAAATCCAAAAGTATCATAAAGCTTAAATGCTACCGCACCGCTAAAAATTGTTTTTGTTCTGTGAAGCTCCTCGTTAAACAGGGCAATACCCGAGGCAATTGTTTTAAAAAAACGCTCTTCTTCAAGACGAATCTGCTCGCTAACAGCACCCTCTTTGCTTGCCAAATAGGGATAGGCACCGCTCATTGTTGTTACCACACTCTCTACAAGCATATGCATAAACGGCTCTTTAAATCCGAGCAGATATCCGTGACGTACGGCACGACGCAAAATACGGCGCAATACATAACCACGCCCTTCATTGGAAAAATTGGTACCTTGTGAAAGCAAAAAGACGGCGGTACGAATATGGTCGGCTATGACGCGGTACGAGGCTCCGCTCTCGTAGTGATACGGCTTATTAAGCAGACGCTCAACCTGACGAATCAACGGCATAAACAGCGACGAGTCGTAGTTGCTCCGCACTCCCTCTTTAATGGCAACGACACGCTCCAGTCCCATCCCTGTATCGATGGAAGGCTTGGGCAGTGGGTGCATCTCTCCTTTGGCATTACGTTCATACTGCATAAAAACCAGATTCCAGATCTCTAAAAAACGATCACCCTCACCGCCGAGATAGTCTTCGGGAGAGTCAAAATAGGCTGCTCCCTGATCGTAAAAAACTTCCGAACACGGACCGCAGGGCCCCGTATCGCCCATCTGCCAAAAATTGTCGGCATCGCCGAGACGTTTAATGCGATCTGCGGCAATATATTGTTTCCAAATCGCTTCGGCTTCATCATCGCTCTCATGTACCGTTACCCACAACTTCTCTTCAGGCAACTCCAGCACTTTGGTAATGAACTCCCATGCATAGGCAATCGCCTCTTCTTTGAAATAGTCACCAAAACTAAAATTGCCTAACATCTCAAAAAAGGTGTGATGACGCGCCGTATGACCGACATTTTCAAGATCGTTGTGTTTACCTCCGGCACGAAGGCAGGGCTGACATGAGGTAGCACGCGGATTCTTAGGAACCGGAACATCCCCGGTAAAAATTGCTTTAAAAGGAACCATACCTGCATTGTTAAACAGCAAGGTTGCATCTTCGGGAACCAGTGGAGCTCCTTCAATACGTTGGTGTCCTTTGGATTCAAAATAGTGTAAATACGCTTCTCTCACGTCCATTTTTATTGCTTCTTTATGATTAAAATTACGCGATTATAACGAAAATGACGTATAATACCTATAAAGGAGTTCGTAATGGAAATAAAAACGTGTCATACCCTCGAAGAGGTGCGCCGTGAAATTGATGCGCTCGATACCAAAATTGTCGAACTGATCGCCGCACGCAACCGCTATATTCATCAAGCTGCCGGTTTTAAAAACAGTGTTGACGAGGTGAAGGCAGAAGATCGTATTGATTTTGTTTTACAGAAAGTACGTCATCAAGCACTTTCAGAAGGTCTTAACCCCAACCTTATCTCGAAACTATTCGAGATGATGATTGAGGAGATGGTCGAATCTGAAATTGCCGAATTTCGCAATAAAGATGTCTTTTAGCGCATGTAAGAAGCTACCGTTACGGTAGCAGCTCTACACGGTACCACTTTTTTTCATGCCAAAACAGTTGCACCGGAGCTGACGTTAACTTGGCACTGAGTACGGCGGCTTGAATCGCTTTTAAATTTTCTTGGCTTCCGGAAAATTTATACGTTCCCGTAATTTTGCCGCTGCTTTTTCGCTTCATACTCACCCAAAGCGTTCCGTCAGAGCGTATACTCACCTTATGAATTGTTCCGTTAATATAAAACCCGGCAAACAGCTCCGACCCAAACAATACAACAATAAATAATGTTGTAAAAAGTTTTTTCATATTTCTTTCCCTTGATTTAAAATCAGAGAAATTATATAAAATAAGTGTTTTCGATTTGTTAATAATACGACTCTTTTTAACAGTAAACGTTACTATCGTTTCATAAACGGATTGATTTTTAACAACACAATATCTGCTACGATATTTCCCATGAGTGTTAAAAATGCAGTAATCATTAAAATACCCATAATGACCGGATAATCCCGACTCAAAGCACTCAAATAAAAGAGTTGTCCCATACCGTTAATACCGAAAATCGACTCTAAAATCACACTCCCGCCGATTAATCCGGGAAGCGAGAGCCCTAACAATGTCACAATCGGCGGCAATAAGTTGGGAAGAATGTAGTAGCGCAACAGCTGTTGTGGCGACAGACCTCGGGTACGTGCAAAAAAGTAATAGTCACTTTTTAAAATTTCTAAAGTCAGTGAACGAACATAAATAATCATGCTGCCTAAGCTTCCGAAAATCATCACCCCTACAGGCAGGACAAGATGCCATGCCATGTCAGTATAGTACGCCATACCCTCTTGAGGCTCAATAGAGTGCAGTCCGGCAATAGGAAACCAGTTGAGATGCAGCGAAAACAGTAAAATCATCAGCAGTGCCAAGTAGAATGATGGCATCGCAAACGAGAGCAGTGAGAGTTGACGAATGGCGTAATCACGGCGTTGCTGAAAATGCAATGCAGCGCTAATACCCAAAGCGATTGAGAGTAAAAATGCAACTGACATAGCAATAATATTCATGGTCAATGTAATGGGAAGACGTTTAAAAATCTCACTGCTCACCTCGGCACCGCTAACAAAAGAGATACCGAAATTTAAGGTCAACATATTGACGATCCAATCACCGTACTGCCATAACAGCGGTTTATCCAGACCGTAGATTGCCTTAAGTTGGGCAATCGTTTCCGGCGTCATATTGGGGTTGAGTTCTCCTGCGGCTAAAAAACTGTTAGGAGCGGCATGAATCGCTGCAAACGAGATTATTGAGATGAGCAGCAGCATTAAAAGTATGTATGCGAATTTTACAATCAACGTTTTCATCTGCTATTTATAACATAAAAACGGTCAATGCAAGCGGGGTATCGCCCGAAGGCGACAGAAAAAATCTAGAAGTTGTAGGTTAAATATGCCTGCAATGTATTGTAGGCATCACCGCCGTTTTGATTGTCGGCATCGGTCATGATGTATGCAAGTGCATAATCAAACGCTCCAATCGATGATCCTGCCGTTACGGTCAGATCCATCATATCGCCGGCATCGTTATTGGCCGATGTAAAGTAGATACCCAGATCATATCGTCCCAATCCGGTCTCCCCCAAGATGGAGTACGACGTGGTATCGGGTGCACCGACATAACCGAAGTTCCACCATGCCTCCGTATAGAGCGGCGATTGACCGAAACCGGCCAATCCGGCGCTGTTTTGTACGTTGAGTGTTCCATCTTCAGAGACTTGTGAAAATGCAACGGCAACATTGAAGCTATCTTCAACACCGTAGCCGATCTTTCCGGCAAATGCCGTGGTATCGTCACCGGTTTTAGGAGAGAGACTGGCAAACTGCGCACCAAGAGTAAGACCGGAAAATTCACTCTCCGCCTGTGCCCAAAATGCCGTGGCAATGCTTGAAATACCGTAATACCACAACTCAAGCTCCACAGTAGGAATCAGCGTCGTAACCGCACCTACAGCATACGCACCGCTCTTACCAAATGTCGTAAAGGTACCGCCGAATTTCGCATCAACCGGTTCGCTGTTGTCCCATTTACGCCCAATCCACGCCCCAACAAGCGTCGTGCTCGGCAGGTGTTGATCAACCAGTACGGCAGCATCAAACGCATTACTGACAATATTCCATGTTTCTGAAAACACTAAAGGTGTATCAAGATACTGGCGACCGACTACCATAGAGGTTTTATCGACAATTGAAAAGGCCAAGTTGGCTTCATCCAACCATACCTGATCTTTCAGACCGGCTGCCCATACACTGCTCACCAAGGAGTTTTCAAGTCCCATCGTCGTCAAGTAGGTTATGCCGAAATTTCCAACCACGCTGTCACTAAATTTTAAACCCACATCGACACCGACTGCCGCATTACCCATAGCGCCGTCTTTATGGAAAAGATCGTTCGGATCCATATCGGCCGTTCCGTAATACAGTCGTGCATCACCGGAGAATTCACCTACTTCAAGTGCTTGAGCACTCAAACCTACCAATAACGCCGCTACCAGACTCATTTTCGTTAACTTCATTGTTGCTCCCATGTGTGTGTTATTTAGAATTCTTATAAGTGTAGCAGATAATATAAAAAAAACAAAGCATTGGGGTGATTAAAAAATACCCAATGCTGTTTACATGTAGTTTTGTAGCACTCTAGTCTCTTTGGTCCCACACCAGAACCGCTTTGCCCTCTGCAGATTTATCCGCAGCGGCCATACCCATAATATTATAGCCCGAATCGACATAATGAATCTCTCCGGTTACTCCGGAAGCAAGATCGCTAAGCAGATACATGGCCGAGTTTCCGACCTGCTCAATAGTAACGTTACGACGCAACGGCGCATTGCACTCATTCCAATTGAGAATCTGTTTAAAGTCTCCGATTCCCGCGGCGGCAAGCGTGCGAATCGGTCCGGCAGAGATAGCGTTAACCCGCTGCCCTTTTTTACCCAGATCGACCGCCATATAGCGTACCGTCGACTCCAGTGCCGCTTTGGCAACACCCATGACATTGTAGTTAACAATATATTTTGGACCGCCCAGATAGCTGAGTGTCAGTATGGACGCATCGGCACTGAGGACATCTTCAAGCCGATTGATCAGATCAATAAACGAGTAGACCGAAACATCCATGGCTACTTGAAATGCCGCTTTGGTTGTTTTCATAAAGGGTTCGCTCAGTGCCTCTTTCGGAGCAAATGCCACAGAGTGCACGACAAAATCGATGGTGCCGAAATCATCGGCAACTTTTGTAGCAATACTGCTCATATCGTCCTCGTCGGAGACATCAAGTTTATAGACTTTATTGCTTCCAAGCTCTTTGGCAATCGGTTCAACACGCTTTTTCAAGGCATCGTTGAGGTAGGTATACGCAATGTCCGCCCCTTGATCCGCACACGCTTTGGCAATCCCGTACGCGATGGATTTATTGTTTGCCAGACCGACAATCAGCCCTTTTTTGCCTTTCATTAACATTGACTTCCCTTTACTCTGTTGCTTGAATAATTGATTTAAAATCGTCGATATTGAGTGATGCGCCACCAACCAATACACCGTCCACGCTTGCTAATGCCATAATCTCCCGTGCATTGTTAGGCTTAACACTGCCGCCGTACAATAGCGGTCGCTGCACCATTTTTTTAAGTGCATTGTGAATGAGTAAAATATCATCGCTTGAAGGTGTGAGCCCCGTACCGATCGCCCAAACCGGTTCATAAGCAATAATAAGATTACGGTAACCCAGATCGATACCCTCAAGCTGTGCTTCGAGATACTCCATCAGCGCATCGCTGCCGCTTTCACGTATCTCTAAGGGCTCGCCGATGCAATAGACAATTGTAAATCCTGCTTCTTGGTAAAAGTGGCATTTATGCACAATCTCCTCTTGTGACTCGCCCAGTACATGACGGCGTTCGCTGTGTCCAATCAAAATGGTACGAATATCGAACTCTTCAAGCTGCTCCAAACCGATCTCTCCGGTATAGGCTCCATGATGTGTGGCATACGCATTTTGCGCACCGACAATCACCGAAGATTCCCACCGATCCAGTGCGGTGGCCGGAGGAAATACCATCACGGTATCTTCACTGTGACCGGTTGCAATAAACGCTTCCAAAGCTCTCATATACTCTTGAGTACTCCGACGGGTCATGTTGGTTTTAAAATTGGCAGCGACAATCATACGTCATCTTTTACTAATAAGACTTCAACGCCCGGGAGCACCTTGCCCTCTAAAAGTTCCAGTGACGCGCCGCCGCCGGTAGAGACAAACGTCATTTCATCGACATCGCCTGCACGTGCCGCAACATCAGCGGTATCACCGCCGCCGACAATGGTTGTTGCATGGGTTTCGGCAATGTAGTGCGACATCTTAATGCTACCTTTGGAGAATTTATCCATCTCATACACACCCATCGGTCCGTTCCATAAAACAGTCTGGGCATCATTGAGCGCTTCACGGAACAGCCGACTGCTCGCCGGGCCGATATCGAGTCCCATCCACCCTTTGGGAATCTCCTGCGTCGGCAAATACTTGATGGCCGCCTGATTACTAAACTCGGTAGCCACCACGACATCAACGGGAAGGTAGAACTTCACATTCATTGCTTTGGCCTTTTGCATAATCTTTTTGGCATCTTCGATCAGATCGTCTTCAACCAGTGAATTACCAATCTCATACCCTTGTGCTTTAAGAAACGTAAAAGCCATACCCCCGCCAATAATCACTTTGTCAACTTTTTCAAGCAGCTGCACCAGTGCTTGCAGTTTCCCCGACACCTTACTGCCGCCGATAACGGAAACAAAAGGACGAACCGGCTCTTTAAGCACACGATGGAAGAAGTTAATCTCTTTATTCAACAAAAATCCCGCGGCGCGCTGAGCCGTGTCAAACAGCTGTGCCATCGCATAAATAGATGCATGTTTTCGATGACACGCACCGAAAGCATCATTGATGTAAACGTCGGCAAACGTGGCAAGCTCTCGGGCAAATGCTTCGTCATTCTTGGTTTCACCCGCTTCATAGCGCAGATTTTCAAGCAGTAACACCTCGCCTGAATTCAGCGCTTTTGCCTTCTCTTTTGCATCCTCGCCAATGACGTCTTTTGCCATAATCACATCGAGCTTTAAGATGGAGTGCAGTCGTTTGGCAACAGACTCGAGTGAATATTTTTCGTCATAAACGCCCGGTATCGGCCGCTCAAAGTGGCTGGCTAAAATAATTTTGCAGTCACGGTCAATGCAGTAGCGAATAGTCGGAATTGCCGAACGAATCCGACGGTCGTCGGTAATATTGCCGAATTCGTCTTTGGGCACGTTAAAATCACACCGGATAAATACCCGCTTTCCGGTAATGTCAATATCTTTAATGGTATTTAGCTTCATGTTCCCTCCTACTTTTTAGAAATATGCAGTGCCATGTCGATCAGGCGACATGAGTAACCCCACTCATTGTCATACCATGCCATTACTTTGACCATATTTCCGCCAAGCACTTGCGTCAGATCCTGAGCAATAATGGAGCTGTATGTCGAACCGACAAAGTCCTGTGACACCCGCATTTGCGTATCCATTAAAATCAATCCCCGATGCTCTTGAGCAGCCTGAGCCGTAAAAACCGCATTCACCTGATCTGCGGTCGTCTCTTTCTTGACAATCACGTTTAAATCAACCATGGAGACATTGGGTGTCGGCACCCGCACGCTTTGACCGTTCAGTTTACCTTTTAAATGCGGCAGTACCAAACCGATCGCCTTGGCGGCTCCCGTTGTCGTCGGAATCATATTAATTGCACCCGCGCGGGCACGACGTTTGTCTTTTTTGTGTTTAACATCTAAAATGTTCTGGTCATTCGTATAGGAGTGAATGGTGGTCATCAACCCTTTTTCAATCCCGAAGGCATCGTCTAAAATTTTAGCGATCGGTCCCAGACAGTTTGTGGTACAACTGGCATTGGAGACAATTTTTTCTCCCGCATAGTCTGACTCGTTCACACCCATGACAAACGTCGGTGTCTCATCTTTTGCCGGTGCTGAAAAGAGGACTTTTTCAATTCCGTTGTCGAGGTGTGCCTGCGCTTTCTCTTGGGTTAAAATAGCACCCGTGCACTCCAGTACTATTGTGGCTCCCGCTGCTGCAAAATCAAGGTTTTTCGGATCACGATCACAAAAAATACGCACCGACTTTCCGGCAATGCGAAGATGGCTCTCATCAATAACCTCTACATCATGCCCGAAGCTACCGTGAACGGAGTCGTTTTGCAGCAGATATACCATCATCTCCATACTTGCCGTATCGTTAATTGCCACTACTTCAACATCATCCCGATCTGCTGCAATACGTGCCACACACCGTCCTATACGCCCAAAACCGTTAATTGCAATCTTTAATGCCATGCTTACATTCCTGAAAGTTTAAAATAAATACGGTGATGTTATCAAAAGTTAGCTATAATACTGATTAAAAAAGATGAAAAATATTGCACTCTTCGGCGGGAGTTTCGATCCGCCTCACCGCGGGCATGTTGCTGTCGTCGAAGCGGCTCTTGAGAATCTCGACATTCATAAACTGATTATTGTTCCTGCCTATCTCAATCCGTTTAAAACCGCAAGTGTCGCACCCGCACCGCTACGTCTGCAGTGGCTGCAAGAGATTTTTCGCGGCTATGCCAAGGTAGAAATCAGTGATTTTGAGATACTCCAGAACCGCCCCGTAACTACCATTGAAACCGTAGAATATTTTCGACAACGCGAAGCCCCCTCACATCTTTTTTGTATTATCGGTGCAGATAATCTTGCCACGTTACCGCAGTGGCACCGTTATGATGCACTGGAAAAAGAGGTGACATTTGTCGTAGCACATCGCAATCATGTTACAATACCACCGCACTATAGGGATTTACAGGTCAATGTACCCATCAGTTCCACGGTATTACGAGCCGGTAAGGAACATGCCTATATTCCCGAGCATGTACGTCATGCCATTACTTCATATTATAAGGATACGAATGAACAACCGAGTTGAGACGATCTCTCGCATACTAGATACCCACAAGGCCGAGTCCATTGAAGCCTTTGACCTCAGCACCAAAGACTATTTTGTCGACCATGTCGTTATAGCCTCGTCACTGGGAACACGCCATACCGAAGCCCTGCTCGATCATCTGAAAAAAGAGCTCAAACCTCATGAACAGTTTTTAGGGGTCGATGTCAGCGATGAATGGATCGTCATTGACCTCGGCGACATACTCATTCACATCATGACGCCGGAGTATCGGATCAAATATGATATGGAGAGTTTTCTGTACAGCTTAATGTCAACCAAAAATGATGCCTAAACCTACAATTTAAGTAAAGTTTTCTAAAAATATTATATAATCACATTTACCGTTTATTTTAACCGAAGGAATTTGTGATGGCTCTCTTTTCGAAACAGGCTGAAAAACACGAAGAATACGAAGATCTTGCCGAAGAGAACCGGCGTTTGCGCGAGACCAATCAACAGCTCGAAGCACGTCTTAAGGAATTAGAAGAGCAGGTATCTGCCGATACATCGGGCTCTTGTGACAGCTTTTTGACACTAATGCAATATCAGAATGAATATCTTAAACATAATATTATGGATATTCAGGGCAATATGAACGAATCGGTCAACTCGTCGAAAGCCAGTCTGGAAACCTCACAGCAGATGCTCCATAAGATTGAAGCGCTTGGGGACCAATCGCAAGAGATCACCGCAGCTTTAGACACGCTCAACCTCTCCTCTGAAGAGTCCACCCATACCGTAGAGGGGCTCTCCGAACGTGCCGAAGAGGTGGGTAATATTCTAACACTCATTAAAGATATCTCCGACCAGACCAATCTTTTGGCACTCAATGCCGCCATAGAAGCCGCTCGTGCCGGTGAACACGGTCGCGGTTTTGCCGTGGTAGCCGATGAAGTCCGCAAGCTCGCCGAAAAGACCGACAAAGCCGTTGCGGAAATCAATGTATCGTTGCAGACCATGAAACAAGACGTTATGAGCATCGGTGACCAGTTCGGTCATATTCAAGAAGGCATCAGCAATGCCACCTCAATGATTGGTGAATTTAATGACGGTCTGCAGTACTGTACCGTCGATCTGAAGCAGACGTTCTCCCACATCTCCGGTGTCACCGACCGTGTCTTTATGTCCTTGGCAAAACTCGACCATGTTTTATGGAAAATCAACACCTACTACAGTGCCGTCACCCAAAAAGAGCAGTTCACCTTTGTCTCACACCATAACTGCCGTCTTGGAAAATGGTACTATGAAGGCGAAGGATTCAAAAACTTCAGCACTACGCCAAGCTACAAAAGCCTGGAACGGCCGCATGAGATCGTTCACAACGGCACTCACAAAGTTTTTGACGAGATGGTAGGTACGCCGCTCGACTTTAACAGACTCAAAGACGCTTTTAAAGAGATGGAGCAAGGAAGTGATCAAGTATTTACCATTCTCGATAAAATACTTCATGAGAAACGGTAAAATACATGTAAATTGAGAGCGAATGCGTATATTTGGCTTACTTTTTTTGAGCATGACACTGCTCGCTGCCCAACCTTACGTCAGCTCCCGCATCATTGATGCTATTGAAAAAAAATACAATACTTTTGCCAAAAATCGCTTTAAGGCACTCAATGCCGCCTTAGAAGTGCTGCGTCATCAAAGTGACCGTCAAAAACTCGAAGGCGTCAATGACTTTTACAACAACACCCCCTACCTGTCCGATATGAAAAATTACGGCAAAAGCGACTACTGGGCAACCCCGCTGGAATTTTTAGGACGCGATCGGGGGGATTGTGAAGATTACGTCATTGCCAAATATTTTGCACTCAAATATTTAGGAGTCGATACCAAAAAACTCTACTTTACCTATGTCAAATCCCTCAAATTTTCTCAGGCACACATGGTATTGACCTACTTTAAAACCCCATCGTCCATTCCATTGGTTTTAGACAACTATAATTTAAAAATATTTCCTGCCAATGAGCGTCGTGATCTCATACCGATCTACAACTTTAACGGCGACACCCTCTTTCTGGCACAACAACAAGGGGAGCACGGAAAAAGCATTACAAGCACCAAAACGCATAAAAAATGGGATATGCTGCTACAAAACATCAAAAGGAACAAGCTATGACACTCTTTCGACAGATGGCATTACTGACATCACTGTTTATGATAATTACCCTCATAACGGTTTTAGGACTCAATTTTAAAACCGCCAATGAACAGATGCAAGAACAGCTGTATAATGATGCTCAAAATACGGCTGCATCCTTAAGTCTAACCCTCGGAACCGCTTTGGGCGACACTGCGATGATGCGCACAATGATTAATGCCAATTTTGACAGCGGTCACTACGAAAAAATTGCCCTGCTTGACCGAAACGGCACGGTCATTTACGAGCGCCATACGGAACCTAATCGTGCTGATGTCCCACAGTGGTTTGTCGATTTGGTCCCTATTCATACACCCATTGCTACCGCTCAAGTCTCTTCGGGATGGTCACCCATTGGTATTTTACATGTACAAAGCGACAACATTCACGCCTACACGCAGCTGTATTCTATTTTTACCGATCTGCTGCTGTGGTTTAGTATTATTGCCGCCATTGCCCTGCTGATATTAAGCATGGCGCTGCACCTCTTTTTGCGACCGCTTAAAAAAGTGCAAGAACAGGCCGAAGCGGTGGGAAAACACCATTTTATTATTCAAGAAGAGCTCCCCTCTATTGTCGAATTTCGTGAGGTGGTCGCTACCATGAACACCATGGTGGGCAAAGTCAAAACTATTTTTGACAAAGGTAATGACGCCTTAAAGAGAAATCAGGAACTGCTCTATCGTGATCCGGTCACCAAGCTCTACAACCGTCGCTACCTTATGCTCAAGCTCCCCAATCTCTTAAGCCATCAAAGCGATTATTTCGGCGGCAGTTCTCTATTTATTGCACTGCATGATGCCAAGCGTATTAATCAAATACTCGGACACCAAAAAGCCGATGCCTTCTTCTACCGGTTGGCACAATTACTGCTACAGTCCGTTCAACACCTTCATGATACCCTCGTATCACGCACAAGCGGAACCGAGTTTGCCGTTATTGTCCCCAATTGCGACCGCAACGGTGCGCTTGCTATTGCCACTGCACTGCAAAAAAACATCAGTGTGCAGCTGTGCCAGACCTTTGAGCTCAATACATCGGTTTGTTGCCTCTGTATTGGAATCTACCCGTACGATACAACACCGAGCGTTCAGGACTTTCTTACCCGATCGGATTACGCCTTGACTCAGGCAAAAGCTCTTAAAGAAGGTGCTATTTACATGTATGAACCGCACGATGACAAAAGTGCCATGGGCAAGGAGCAGTGGCGCCGTATTATTGAGGAAGCCATGCATTCAGACTCCTTCAAACTCAAATTTTGGCCCGTTGTCAATACGCTCACAACGCACGAAGTGCAGCGCGTTTTGACCTTTTCCATCAATGACCATAACCGGCACCACTACTCTTACGGAAATTTTATTGCTCCGGCACTCAGTCTGGGACTGGTTCAAAAAATTTACATGTATATTTTAAAACAACTGTTTCAAAATCCGCCAAAACCGCAACACGGCATGATCTACACCATTCGCCTTTCGAGCGATTTTCTGAAAACACCGCGCGCCTATGAAGCCATGCAAAAACTTTTCGAGCAGTATGCCGGCAAACTGCATATCGACCTTGTCTTTGAACTTTCCGATGCTATCATTCTGCAGC
>Ga0256840_1001143_pt1 | contig 25469 bp, 26 predicted proteins | sample 355202metaG_FD_185969 | JGI IMG/M metagenome (GOLD analysis project Ga0256840, IMG submission 185969) | Hydrothermal vent microbial communities from Mid Atlantic Ridge, Atlantic Ocean - 355-202 | ecosystem: Environmental > Aquatic > Marine > Hydrothermal vents | place: Atlantic Ocean: Mid...
ATATGGCAAAAATTGGTCAATTAATACTTAATAACGGAAAATGGTACGAAGATCAAATCGTATCTAAACATTGGATTGAAGAATCTACAACTCCAAAAACAAAAATAGCAGCAATTGATTACGGTTATTTATGGTGGAATATTCCATTTAAAACCGACAATAAAATGTTTGTTTCTAAAACCGCACTCGGAAATGGAGGACAATATATTATGGTTTTTCCAGAATTAGATATTGTTGTTATTTTTACAGGAAACGCCTATAACTCACAAGAAGACAAACTACCTTTTAAAGCAATTACAGACATATTATTACCAACATTTATACCTAAAAATTAACCAGAATATTGAATTTAAATGTGCTAAAAATCATATAAAATCCAAACTAAAAAGTTATTTTTGTTTTACGAAAATATTAGAAATTAGATTACACATTAAACGATAAGTTAACCAGTAAACAAAGTAATTTTTATTAATATGTCTTTTATAAAAACAACCGAACAAGCATCAAATCACAATCATTTAGAAAAAATGAGCGCTTTTGAATTGATTACAAAAATAAATCAAGAAGATAAAACAGTTGCTTTTGCAGTTGAAAAAGCCATTCCACAAATAGAAAAATTAGTAGTACAGATTGTTAAAAAATTAAAAAACAATGGGCGAATTTTTTATATTGGCGCAGGAACAAGTGGCAGGTTAGGCATTTTAGACGCAAGCGAATGTCCACCAACTTTTGGTGTTGACGATAATTTGGTTGTTGGTTTAATTGCTGGTGGCGATAAAGCCATTAGAAAAGCTGTTGAAAACGCAGAAGATTCTATTACACAAGGTTGGTTAGATTTAAAAAAACACCATATTACAGAAAAAGATGTCCTTATCGGCATTGCTGCATCTGGCACAACACCTTATGTAATTTCGGCATTACAAAAAGCGAATGAACATTGTATAATTACTGGTTGTATTACGATGAATCAAGGCAGTCCTTTAGCATTGATTGCAAAACACCCAATAGTTGCTGTTGTTGGACCAGAATTTGTTACTGGTAGTTCTCGTATGAAAGCTGGAACTGCTCAAAAAATGATACTCAATATTATTACTACCTCTGTAATGATACAGTTAGGAAAAGTAAAAGGTAATAAAATGGTTGATATGCAATTATCAAACGACAAGTTAGTTGTTAGAGGTACAAAAATGATTGCCGATGCCTTAAATATTGACAGTAAAATTGCAAAAAAATTATTATTAAAAAACGGAAGCGTTAGAAAAGCCATTGAAACTTATGAAAAATAATGATGTATTATCAAAAGGTATTAAATTTTCGGGCATAGCATTACCTGTAATAATTTTAGCTCCAATATTAATAACAATGGGTTTTAAAGGCATTCGCTTAGAAAACACTACGCTTGGCTGGGTTTTACTTGTTCTTGGTGTTATTGCTGCCGTTACCGGAATGATACTTTTAGCTAAAGGAATTAAATATTTATTAGATTATCTTTTTGAAAAATAGAGTAATTTTGTAAAAAAATTAAACTAAACATTTGAAAATAAAATCTATTTTTACAAAACTAACTCAATGGGAATATTGGCCAACACCAATGTTTTACATACCTGTTTTACCATATGCTTTTTACAAAGCTATTGGTTTTAAAAGTCTTACTTTTTTTTTAAATGTAAATCCTGCAATTAAAAATTCTGGCGACGGCACAGATTCAAAATACGAAACACTTCAATTAGCACCAAAAAAACACCGTCCAAAATCCGTTTTAATCTCTGTAAATGAAGATTTTAACACCGTTAAAGAAAAAATTAACAACAATGAAATTTCGTATCCATTAATTGCAAAACCTGATTTAGGTTTTAGAGGTTTACTGGTCAAAAAAGTAGATTCAGAGAACGAATTAATTAATTATTTACATAAAAATAATAGTGTCGAAATAATTATTCAAGAGTACATTGCTTATCCCAAAGAATGTGGTATTTTTTATTACAGATTGCCAAATAACGATAAAGGCAAAATTACATCAATTACATTAAAAAAATTTTTAAGCGTTTTTGGAGATGGAAAATCGACTTTATCAGAATTAATTTTAGCAGATACACGTGCTTTTTTATATTATGAGTTATTACAAAATATTCATAAAGAAAACATGTTTAAAATTCCTTTAAAGGATGAAAAAATAGTACTAACAGTTATTGGAAACCACTCAAAAGGCACACAATTTATCAACGGAAACCACTTAATTTCAAAAGAATTAGAAGCTACTTTTGATAATTTAAATAAACAAATGGATGGTTGGTTTTATGGCAGATTAGATGTTAAATACCAATCATTTGAAAAATTATTAAAAGGTGAAGACTATAAAATATTAGAAATTAACGGTATTCTTGCAGAACCAACACATATTTATGATGCCTCTGTACCAACTTCTAATTATTTTACCGCTTTAAAGGCTATTAAAAACAATTGGAAAATAATTAGTTTAATTGCTAAACAAAATAGAGAGAACCACAAATTAACCTCGCCTAAAGCAATAAATTACATAAAACAAATGGTGGTTTTAAGAAAATATTCAAAAAAAATCATAGCATTAAACGATAAAAATTAAAACAAATATTTATGCAAAAGATCAAAAATTTACTTGGCTTATTATTTGTTTTTACACTACTCAATTCATGCAAAGAGGATAAAATTCCTTTACAAAAAGAAGATTTTTGTGCTAAAATTCACAATGACAAAACCGCTTCTCTTTCTGACGAATTAAAGCAATTTAAAAACAAATTAGTCACAAAAACTGGTGTTTTTGTGCTCGAAAGTGGTACAAATTCACTTATTACCAGAGCTTGGCTTTGCGAAGCTGCCGAAAAAACCATCGACATACAATACTTCATTTTTTCGACTGACAATGTTGGCTTAATAGCTTGTGACTATTTGGTTAGAGCCGCAAATAGAGGCGTAAAAGTAAGGATATTAGTAGACGATTTTATGGTAAACACTCGTGTTGAAGATATTTTAACTTTAAATTCTCACAAAAATATAGATATCAAAATTTATAACCCAGGAGTTAATTTAGGTAAAAATATAGTTGGTAAAATAGCAAAATTTGCAAGCGATTTTAGAGGTGCAAATCAACGCATGCACAATAAAACTTTTATTGTAGATAATCAAGTTGTAATTACAGGCGGAAGAAATGTTGCCGATGAATATTTTGATTACGATCATGATTATAATTTTAGAGATAGAGATGTTTTACTTATCGGAAAAAATACTAAAGTTATAAAAAAATCTTTTTCTAATTTTTGGAACAGTAACCTTTCGGTCAAAATAACCACATTGGTAAATAAAAACTTAATCAATTCAAGCGATAAAAATCGTTTTGAAAACTTACATCAATATGCGTGTAACCCAAATAATTTTTGGCCTCAAATTCGAAATAAAATTAAAAATTTTAGTAAAACAGTATCCAAAATTAAAAATTCTGATAGATTAATTTGGTTGGATAGCGTATCGTTTGTTTCTGATATACCTGGAAAAAACACTACTAAAAAAGGGCTTGGCGGCGGCGGAAAAACAACTTCAACTTTATTGGAATTGGTTAAAAATGCCAAAAAATCAATTAACATACAAACACCATATTTAATTACAACTAAACAATCTCGAAATCTGTTTAAAGAAGTTATAAATCGTGGCATTAAAATACGTATTTTAACCAATAGCCTTGCTTCTACCGATAATTTAGAAGCTTTTGCAAGCTATCAAACCGACAGAGAAAAATTACTAAAAACAGGTGTTGAAATATATGAATTTAAACCCGATGCGAAAATTAGAAAAGAGATGATGAATAATGAATTGCAACAAAAATTAGCGTATACACCAATTTTTGGATTACATGCGAAATCTATGATTGTTGATAATAAAATCACGGTTATTGGTACATTTAATTTAGATCCAAGATCGGCTAATTTAAATACCGAATGCATTAGTATTTTATATTCATCAGCAATAGCAAAAAATGTACTTAAAGGCTTTAATGAAGAATTTAGACCTGAAAATTCTTGGCAAACCACACTTAATTTTAATCCAGACAAAAAAGTCAAACGCAGTAAACGTTTAAAAACGTGGACAAGAAAAATACTTCCTAAAGGTATTTTATAAAAAATAGCAAATAAAAAACAATCCAATATTTAGAATGAAAAACTATCTTTGTACTTGTAAATACTTTTAATATGCGCATAGACATTATTACGGTTTCACCTGAATTAATTAAAAGCCCTTTTGAATACTCCATTATAAAACGTGGTATTGATAAAGGCTTAGTTGAAGTCCATTTTCATAATTTACGAGATTATGCCATAAATGATTATGGAAAAATTGACGATACGCCATTTGGCGGTGGTGGCGGAATGGTTTTATTAATAGAACCTATAGAAAAATGTATCAATAAGCTAAAAGCAGAGCGTAATTACGACGAGATAATTTACACAACGCCTGATGCTAAAGTACTCAATCAAAAAACAGCAAACACATTATCTTTAGCCGAAAACATCATTATTTTAACAGGTCATTATAAAGGAGTTGACCAACGTGTTAGAGATTTATTTATTACCAAAGAAATTTCGATTGGCGATTATGTTTTATCAGGTGGCGAATTAGCTGCTGCTGTAATATGCGATGCTATTATTCGTTTAATTCCTGGTGTAATTGGCGATGAAATGTCTGCTTTAACCGATTCGTATCAAGACAATTTATTAGCACCAGAAGTCTATACAAAGCCTGCAAATTACAAAGGTAATAAAGTACCTGAAGTATTACTTTCTGGCAACTTTAAAAAAATTGATGAATGGCGCGAAGAAAACGCTATAAGTCGCACAAAAAAAATTCGTCCAGATTTACTATAATTAATCTCGCCACTTTGTAGTGTTCATCAATCTAATAATATCTTTTTCAATATATTCTATTGCAGGATAAATAGAATCGTAATTGGGTTGCGTATTAAAATATAGTGCGCCAGTTAAAAAATGCTTTGTACTATCTGTTACATTAAATTGAAGTGCCGATGCGGCATCGCCAGTAACATTACTCAGTTTTCCATACACACTTTCATCAGCATTAACAAAAGCATCAAAATATATAGCATCTGCTTTTGCAGCATGTTTGGTTGTCAATTTTTCTGCTTCTTTAAGAAGTTCGATAATGTTATTATCAACTTTTCTATAGGTAATGTCTAATTCTGCGTTAAGTTTTGGGTACTTAATTTTCATCCAATTTTTTTTATTGACTAAAATTTTACACATTTTATTTGTTTCAAATTCATAAGGTACAGTTACCGTATTTTGATAAGCTGCTTTTGGATAATCTAACCTTAAAAAACCAGTAGGTTTTGGCAAAGCATCATCATTTGAACAAGCCATTAAAATAATAAGTAAAATAATAGTAAAAATAAATTTGTATTGATTCATTATTTTAAAGTAATTTTTATTTGTTTGATACGTTTTTTTTCGAAAGTCTCAATGGTAAAGACAATATTATTAAAATGTATAACGTCGTTTTTTTTAGGAAATTTTTCGTGAATTTCTAAAATAAATCCAGCTATAGTTTCTGACTCGCCTTTTTTATTTTCGAACTCTTCTTCGCTTAAATTTAATATTTTACAAAAATCTTTAACCGATATTTTAGCATCAAAAATATAATTTTTAGCATCTATTTTAGAATAAGAAAAATCATCTTCATTGTATTCATAATTAATATCGCCAACAATTTCTTCAATAATATCTTCTAAAGTAACAATACCTGAAGTACCACCATATTCATCAACTACAATGGCCAAGTGTATTTTTTTTGATTTGAATTCTTTTAATAAATCATCTAATTTTTTATTTTCAGGTACAAAAAATGCTTCTCTAACAACGCTTTGCCAGTTAAAAGTTTCTTTGTCTATATGTTTTAAAATATCTTTTGAATACAAAACACCTTTAATATTATCTATGTTTTCATGAAAAATAGGAATTCTTGAATGCCCATTTTTAGTAATTTTTTTAACGACTTTCAAAAACGATTCTTCATCAGATAGTGCAAAAAGTTCTGTTCTTGGACACATTACTTGAACTGTTTCTGTATTGCCAAAAGTTATAATACCTTCGAGTATTCGTTTTTCTTCTACAGATGTGTCGTTTGTTTTTAATTTCATTACTTCGGTTAAAGTTTCAACAGAGATTGCTGTTTTCTTTTTTTGAAGTTTATTCTCAATAATTGAAGTCATTTTTATTAACGGAACACTTAAAAAGGATAGCGTTGCATTTAATATACTTATTGGTTTTACCATAAATCCAGCAAATTTTAAAGCATTTCTGTTTGCGTAAATTTTCGGAATAACTTCGCCAAAAAGTAAAATGAAAAAGGTAACTAAAACAACTTCTAACAAAAATTTAATAATGGTAGATTCAATTTCACTAAAAAAATAATTACTTACATAAGTAAATATTAAAATAAACAATATGTTAATAAAGTTATTAGCAATTAATATGGTTGCCAATAACTTTTTAGGTTTATCTAACAGGTTACTTATCGCTTTTATATGCTTATTTTTATTATCAATCGCCTCATTTATTTGATGCTGTGATAGCGAGAAAAAAGCAATTTCTGCACCAGAAACTAACGCAGAAAATACAAGAAGCAAAATTAAGATAATGATTTCAATACTTACTATTAAATTTGATGGCATTAAAAGAAATAAGCTAATGGGTTCTAAATCCAATGTTTTTAGTGTTTTAGTTAAAATGGTAAATCATCATCGTCTTTTACAAATGTAGCAGGTGATGTATCATTTTTATTAGTTAAATTAGTATTCTCTTTTGAAGTAGAATTATTTTTTTTAGTTTTTATAAATTGTACATCTACAACATGTATTTCGGTAGTGTATTTTTTATCTCCTTTATCGTCTTGCCATTGTCTGGTTTTTATTCTACCTTCTAAATAAACTAAATCGCCTTTACTTAAATATTTTTCACAAAGTTCGGCTAACTTATTTCTAACTACAATATTGTGCCATTCAGTTGTTGTAACACGTTCGCCAGTAGACTTATTTGTGTAATTGTCATTTGTAGCAATTGGAAACCTACCTAAACAATTTCCGCCTTCAAAATAATGCATTTTAATCTCATCACCAAGATACCCCATTAACATTACTTTATTTATCGATGCTGCCATAAATTCGTTATTTTAATCAAAAATACTAAAAATTAATTAAAATTTAATTTTATTGATAAAATTATCAATTAAAGTTGGTACTGGATAGTTTTTCAGGTTCTCTATTTTAATAGCATTCGCAATGGAATCATTATAATTTACAATCCAAAAATTAGTATATATATGTTGATGTGATAATTTGTGAACAATAGCTTTTTCATTATACAATGTAATTTGATAATTGGTCTTTATCCATTGTTTAAAAACAGGGTGCAAAATTAGTTGTTCTTGACTTATTTCTTTCTCTGATTCTATTAAAGGAAATTCGTATAAATTCTGCCAAATACCTCTGTTTTCTCTTTTAACAATAGCGATTGTTTCATTTTTTGACAAAATAACTAAGTAATTAAAAAATCGTTTTCTTATTTTAGTTTTTGATGTTTTTACAGGAAAATCATACACCTTATTATTTTGCAAAGCGAAACAACTATCGTTAAAAATACAAGTATCACAATTTGCTTTTTTTGGTGTACAAATTGTAGCTCCAAAATCCATTATAGCCTGATTATGTAAACCAAAATTATTTTTTGGAAGTAAACTTTGTGCTAAAATTTTAAATTCTTTAATTCCTTTAGATGAATTTATTGGTGTTTTTACACCAAAATATCGTGACAAAACACGATAAACATTACCATCTACAACGGCACATTTTTCATCAAAGCAAATAGAAGCTATTGCAGAAGCTGTATAATCGCCAATGCCTTTAAGTTTTAGCAAGCCTTTATAATTGTTTGGAAATTCATTATTTAATTCAGTATGGATAAATTTAGCAGTAGCATGTAAATTTCTTGCACGTGAATAATACCCTAAACCTTGCCAAAGTTTCAATACTACAAATTCATCAGCTAAGGCTAATTTTTTTACAGTCGCAAATTTCGTTATAAACTTATTATAATATGGCAAGCCTTGTAGTGTTCTTGTTTGTTGTAATATTATTTCAGAAAGCCATATATAATATGGGTTTTTAGTATTTCGCCATGGAAAAATACGTTTATTTAGCTTATACCAATTAGTAATTGCAATAGAAAAATTCATATAATATTTACTTTACCATCTTTATAGACTGCTATTTATTTGTACTTTCATCTAAAAGTTTTTCAAATTTAGATTTTTTTCATTGTTAACCCATATAAATAGGTTTTTATTTGTGTTTTTAAATCTACACATTAACAAAAATTATCTGCCAAATTAAAAAAGAAATGCCATTTTATGGCATCTCTTTTAATACCTTTACCTATCGCAAAGTTCCTCCCGAAACTTCGGGATGGAACCTTTTTGTCGTGGTTTTGCTTGGTGTGTGGTGGTTGTAAAACTAGAAAAGAGACGACATAAAATAACAACTCTTTCAAAGTCTTTATCTACTGTAAAGTTCTAACTTTAGAGCCTTTTTGTCGTAGTTTTGCGTGGTGTATGGTCCGAACTCAGATCATTACTAAAACTTTGTGATATAGATTATTACACTTCCAATAAATCCAATAACACCTATCATAATAATTCCATAAATTTCTTGTTTTTCAGAGCTTCTCATAAGCAATATTCTATCCGATTCGTTTTTGTAATTCTTATTGAATTTATTTAATAACCTTAAGCCATACAATATGCAAAACACACTAATAAAAAATATAATAACTAATTGTTTCATATTAATTCATCATATTGATCCACTCATTAGGGTTTAATCCTTTTTTTATTTCATTTTTCATATTATTCATATTCATAGGTGTAGACTTTTCTATACCTTTCTTTAATTCATCAATTCCCTTTTTTAATATTTTTTCTAAAACTTTGGTTGTTATTTCGAGCTTAACTTTATCTAACATCGTATTATTACTACTATTTATATTTGCTTTAATTTTATTTGATATTAATTTAAAGATAGCTTTTTTTGCAATATCATAAGTCAATTCAGAAATATTTTCATCTTTTTGAACAATGTTATTAACATCTAACATAAGCTCACCTCCAAAACTAATATTAGAATGAATACTTCCTATTTTAAGAAATGTAGAGGCTAATTCTGCATCACCTGCTAACCCAGCTCCTGCCGCTCCTCCTAATAAGCCATATCCAATTGCCTTCCATACATTTGTTACATTATCTTGAAATGCTTTATCTCGGTAATCTAATTTTTTATCAGGATAAAAAATGGAATATGTCAAAGGTCCCAAAGGATTGTACCGAGCAATACTTTCTGTCATAACACCTTTGCTTTTATCTAAAAAGACTGTTTTAGCAACCTTATTGCGAATATTTTGAGCATAATCCCTTTGTCCAATTACAGAATATAAATCATTATTAATATCGTGTAAATAATATATATTTTGATTTTTTACTCCTGACCAATCGCCAACATCGTTATAAACTTTCGAACTTGTTTGAACAGTCGTGTATGGTTTATTTGACATTCCATAAAATACGTGAAATTCAGATAAATTTAAGTGTTCTTTTCCTTCAAGTTCAATTCCATCCAAAACCCTATTTTCACTAAAAGCATATGTAGAATTATGTGCATATCTTCTAAACAACGGATCCACAGCAAAAAACCGTCCAACCCTAGGGTCATGCATTCTAAATTTATAATTTAAAGAATTTCCGTTACCTTTAACTTCATCATCTTTCTCTTGACCTTGGAAGCCATATCTATATTCTGGACTTTGATAATTCCTCTGAGGTACAAGCATACCAAATGGATAGTGATCATATGTCAACGCTATGGCAGGCATTATTTTCTGTATTTTTTAATGGCTTTTTTAATGTTTGCTATTCTATTTTCAGGGTCTGGATGTGTAGATTGAAATTCTGGCACTCTTTTTCCTCCAGAAGCTGCTTTTAAAATTTTCATTACTTCGATCATTTCTTCAGGATTATAACCAGCATCAATCATAAATTTAACACCTAATTCATCTGATTCTAATTCGTCTTGTCTGCCATATTTCATGTTTACCATATTGCCAATCATTGATGCCATTTGTCCAGCTTCTCCGCCGCCGCCAGTCATAACTGCAGTTATTAAGCCTTGTGTTAAGCCTTGTTTTGCCATGCGCTCTGCCGAATGCCTACCTAATACATGTCCTATTTCATGACCTAAAACTCCAGCTAACTGTGCTTCAGATTTTAATTTAGAAAACAATGCAAATGTTATAAACACCTGACCGCCAGGAAGTGCAAATGCATTGATAGATTGTGGATCTCTTAATAAATGAAAATCATACCTGTAAGGCGAATTTAAAGCTATGCTGTTTGCTATTAATTTATTGCCAACTTTGTCTACTAAGGCTTGATATTCATTATTAGGATGTAAACCACCATGTTGTTGCGCCATGCTTGGAGCACTTCTTAAACCCATTCTAACCTCTTCGTTTGGAGTCATTGAAATGTGCTGTGTTTTGCCAGTATATTTGTTTTCTTCAGAATTTGAATAAAATTTAAACAATGAAAATAAAGCAATACCAGCAAATAGTATTAATCTAATTTTTAAACCACCTGTTCTTCTCATAATTTTTAGTTTTCTTTTGTGTAAAAATACAAATTTATTCATAAAAATAGCATTGTTATAAATAGAGCTATTTAAATAGATTAAATTTTGATATGTAAAATTATTGATTTGACACCTATTGCAAAAAAAATAAAAACCGAAAACAGCTATCTGTTTTCGGTTTTTATGATTTAAAATTACTTGTATTTTAATTTATATTAGGTAATGTAGTATAGCGTTTAGCATAATCTAACATTTGTTCTGTAAATGCTTTAGGTTGTGTTACTTTAACTGACGTTATGTTACCATCTTTATCTTTATTAGCAACTAAAACAGGATTTACAAAACCACTATATGGAGCACCTTTAAATTTTGAATTTCTGTTTAAAATTTCTTTATGCAATTCTTGATCAACTTTTACTCCATAATTTTCTACTAAATTTTTACCAGCTTCAAAATCACCTTCTGATTTTATACGTTGTATTTCACGTAATAATTCGCCAAATAATTCTTGCAGTTTTTTATAATCACGAACTACAAAGTAAGTTTTTGAATTTTTTATTACTTTTTCAATTACATTGTCCTTTTTTCCTTTTTCAAATGCCCAAGCGGCAACCAATTGTCTATTTCTCATATGGGCTTCTTCAATATCACTACCTAATTCTAAACGTATTAATTGCGTAACTAAACCATTGCGAATATAGCCATCATAAGCAGCAATACCAATATTTTTTGCACTTGGCGAAATACCCATTTCAACTAATTTTTCGTTTGGTAAATAATACAATCCAACCAAATCTGCTCGTGCTTCTTCCAATGTTGAAGCATAGTTTTTTAATGTTTCCTTTGGTTGTCCAATACCTGGATTAAGTTTACCACTTGCGTGACCAATTACTTCGTGTAATGCAGTATGCAATTTATCGGCTAAACCTCCAAATTCTTCTTCTAATCGTACTTCTTCATCAGAAAAAGCAAATTCTTTTAACCTTCCGTTTCCTCCAGATTTACTGTACGCATCAATAATATTACCTAAAGAAACTGATTTTGAACCGTGTTGCTCTCTAATCCAATTATTATTTGGTAAATTAACACCAATAGGAGTTGATGGAGATGAATCACCAGCTTCGCCAGCTACATTAACCGTTTTATAAGAAACGCCAACTACATTTTCTTTTTTATGTGCTTTCATTATAGGTGAATTGTCTTCAAACCATTGTGCAGATTCCGCAACAATTGCCATTTTTTTAGACATTTCAAAATCTTTAATTTCTATAATGCTTTCGTACGAACCTCTATATCCTTTAGGGTCATTATAAACCTCAACAAAACCATTAATATAGTCAATATCGCCGTGAGTATTTGTTGCCCACAGTACATTGTAATCGTTCCATTTTTCTAAATCTCCAGTTTTATAATAAGCAATTAACGTTTCAAAGGCTTTTGCTTGCTTTTCATTCTCGGCAACTGTTTTGGCTTTTTCTAACCAAAAAATTATTTTATCAATGGCTTTACCATATAATCCACCACTTTTATAGGTGCGTTCTTTAATAATTCCATCTACTTTTACTAACTGTGAGTTTAAGCCTAATTCAACTGGTGTTTTATCCTTAGAATCTGTTAATTTTGCATAAAAATTATCCACATCTTTGGCTGTAATATTTACACCATACATATTAACAGCCGAACCTTTAATTAAACCTTTTTCTGCATTTAAGTTTACTTTTTTAGTATCTTTATCATTAAAGATAACTTCTAAGGCATCGCCTGTTAAGGTTGTATTGGTTTCTTTTAATAATTGCGTTAAATATTCTTTAGAAAAAGAAGGTTTAAACTTATCGTTAGAATAATGATGATGAATACCATTTGCAAACCAAATTTGTTTTAAATAAGTATTAAAAGCAATCCAATCTTTTGACTTTTTATCTCCTTTATAATTGGTATATATATTTTCTAAAGCTCTTCTAATTGTTAAATTATAACGATAGTTTTGATCGTACATAATATCTCTTCCGCTAAGACCTGCTTGTGTTAAATAATAAACTAATTTTTGTTGTTTTAAAGAGAGCATTTCCCATTGCGGAATTTCATATCGCAATATTTTAATATCGGCAAATTCTTCAACAAACGAGCTTTCATTCTCTTTTTTAACCTCTGTTTCTTTATTGTTACTATCTTTTAAATCAGTTGTTTCGGTTTTATTCTTACAAGAGTTTAAGAATAGACTTATCGCAAGACCGAATAAAAACACTTTTTTCATTGTATATATTTTAGTTAATAAATTCAAAAGTAAACGATATTAATTATAAGATGCTAATTTTGTTAATAAATAACTACTTTTGTAGCATAACTAATTAAAAAATCAATAAAATGAACAAATCAGTAATTGTGATGTTTTTTATTTCTTTATTTCTATGGAATTGTAAAAATTCTACGAAAAAAGAAATAAAAGTAATATCTAAATCAAAAGAAAAGGTAGTAAATGTAAATCCTGTTTTGGGTTCGTGGACACGAAGTTTTAAAATGTCTGAAGCATTAACAGCAACAGTAAATTATACTTTTTGGAAGGATAGCTTAAGGTATGAAATGTTAGGACCAATGAACATGAAATACACCATTAAAAAGGATACTTTTTTAATTGATAAGAACAAATGGATTGGTACTAAAGACAATGAAACTTATGTTGTATTTATCAAAAATACAACCAAAGAAAAAGTAACCTTGTTAAAAATGAAATCAAAAGATTTAAGTACTGCACTTAAAATGTCTTTTCCTTCGGATAGTGCAAGAAGTAAGTTTAGTAGTTGGAATACTTATAATAAAAAGTAAGACAAATATTGCCTTATATAATAAAAAAATCTGGTAGAAATATCAGATTTTTTTATTAGTCGTCTAAATCATTTCTATTTTTCATTTTATAAAATGCGTACCAAGCAATTGCTGCAAATAATGCGAACGGCAAAAGGCTACCAATAATTACACCTATTTCGTAATTGCCGTCAGGTGCATTTTTTAGTTTTTCGGTTACATCTATTTGTAATAAAGGTAAAATATAAGTTATCATAATTATTTTTTAAATTTGGAAAGTGCTTTTTTTGTAAAATCAGATAAAACTAATTTTCCACTGGTTTCAGCTCGATCAATTAATAATTGCTCCCAATGCTGTGTGTTTTTCCAAAATACTTTTTTCATATTTTCTAAAGCTTCTACATTATACGAAGCCAATTTATTTGCTAAACTATCAATGGCTTGACCCATTTCTCGTGAATTATCAAACACTTTATTAAAAAGCCCTTTATCTTTTGCCCAATATGCGGTTTGCCAATGTGTTGCATCAATGGTCAACTCGCTAAAAGCTGCTAAACCAATTTTGCGTTCTACGGCAGGTTCAATAACAAATGGACCAATACCTATACTTAATTCTGATAATTTAATAGCTGCACTTTCTAATGCAAATACATAATCGCATGCCGAAATAATTCCAACGCCACCACCAACAGCTTTTCCCTGAACTCTACCAATAATTAGTTTATTGCAAGTTCGCATTGCATTTATTAGGTTAGCAAAGCCAGAAAAAAATTGTTTTCCTTCTGCTAACGTTTGAATTGCCATTAATTCATCAAAAGAAGCGCCAGCACAAAATGCTCTATCGCCTTCGCTTTGTAAAATAATTACGTGTGTTTCACCATCGTTACTTAGGCGGTTAATATTTTGAACCAACCTATCTAACAAATTGCTTGGAAATGAATTACTCGCTGGATGAGAGAACGTAACGGTTGCTATATTATTCCTAACACTGGTTTGAATTTGCCCTTTATTCATTAAAATAATATTTAAAAATTATGCTGGATTCGCAGCGTTTGCAGTAACACTTCGGTCAATTTTACGCATTAAACCTTGTAATACTTTTCCTGGCCCAACTTCGGTAAATTCGGTAGCGCCATCTTTAATCATTGCTTTAATGGTTTGTGTCCATTTTACAGGTGCAGTAAGTTGCGCTACTAAATTTGTTTTAATTTCAATAGCTGAATTTACAGCTTGTGCTGTTACATTTTGGTAAATAGGGCAAGAGGGTTCGTTAAAGGTTGTGTTTTCTATGGCAGCAGCAAGTTCTTCTCTTGCAGGCTCCATTAACGGTGAATGAAAAGCGCCACCAACTGGTAATACAATTGCTCGCCTTGCGCCTTTTTCGGTTAATACTTCACAGGCTTTGTTTATTGCTTCAATATCTCCAGAAATAACTAATTGTCCTGGACAATTATAGTTTGCAGCAACTACAATTCCTTCAATTTCTTTACAAGTATCTTCTACAATTTTATCGTCTAAACCTAAAACAGCTGCCATTGTAGATTTTTGTAATTCACATGCCTTTTGCATTGCGCTTGCTCTTTGAGATACTAATTTAAGACCGTCTTCAAATGACAGTACATTGTTTGCTACTAAGGCAGAAAATTCGCCTAACGAATGACCAGCAACCATTTGTGGTTTAAAATCGTTACCTAAAACTTTTGTTTTTATAACGGAATGTAAAAAAATTGCAGGCTGAGTTACTTTAGTTTCTTTTAACTGTTCGGCAGATCCTTCAAACATGATATCGGTAATAGAAAAACCTAAAATATTGTTTGCTTGTTCAAATAAGCGTTGTGCTAATGGGTGTTTTTCATAAAGATCTAAACCCATACCTGTAAATTGAGCGCCTTGACCTGGAAATATATATGCTTTCATATTTGTTTTATTTATTGATTGCAAAAATACAAAAAATACAGGTATTATTTTTTTTCAAAATACACACCATGCAATAAAAAGTAAAACCCACCATTCTAATTAAAGAATGGTGGGAAAATTGCTATGAAAAAGAAAAATTGTTAAACCTCTTACGACGTTCAACGATGCAAAGATATGATAAAAATCAGCTACTAAATATGAAATTATTAATAATTTTATATTTTATCTGTTATTTTAATATAATCTTAACATTTACACACATAATATATCAATAATCTAACTGATTTCCATTCCGTTACGAATATCTTCTTTTTCTGGCTCTATAAATGATAATTTATTATTTGTAGTTTCCGTCATTAATATCATACCATTACTTTCTACGCCTTTAATTTTTCTTGGTGCCAAATTGGTTAAAACAGTGACTTTCTGACCAATAATATGTTCTATTTCAAAACTTTCTGCAATTCCGCTAACAATAGTTCTAATATCGATGCCTATATCGACTTTTAGTTTTAGTAATTTTTTAGTTTTCGGAATTTTTTCTGCTTCTAAAATAGTTCCAACTCTCATGTCTAATTTAGTAAAATCTTTAAAGTCGATAGTTGGTTTTTGAGGCTCTAAAATTTTATTTTCTTGTTCGTTAGCTATTTTAGTCGCTTCTAATTTGTCTAATTGTTTTTGAATTTCTTTATCATCAATTTTAGAGAATAACAATGCTGCTTTTCCTATTTGATGATTTGCTTTTAAAATGTTATTAGTAGTTAAAAGGTCGTTCCAAGACAAATCATCTTCCACATTTAAAATGGATTTTAATTTAACAGCTGTAAAAGGTAAAAAAGGTACTGATAAAACCGATAAGGCTCTTGCGACTTGTAAGGCTACATACATAATGGTTTTTGTACGTTCTTCATCGACTTTTATTACTTTCCAAGGTTCTTCATCGGCTAAATACTTATTTCCAACTCTTGCTAAATTCATTACCTCCATTAAGGCTTCTCTAAACCGATATTTTTCAATGGAATTACCAATTTTATTTGGATATTTTTTTATGTGTTCTAAAACATCTAAATCAACACTGTTAAATTCGTTTGGTTCAGGAACAATTCCGTTATAGTATTTATTTGTTAAAACAACTACACGATTAATAAAGTTACCAAAATTACCAACCAATTCGTTATTATTTCTTGCTTGAAAATCTTTCCAAGTAAAATTATTATCTTTTGTTTCAGGTGCATTTGCCGTTAAAGTATAACGTAAAACGTCTTGTTGATTCGGAAAATCTACTAAATATTCGTGTAACCAAACAGCCCAATTTTTTGAAGTAGAAATTTTATTGTCTTCTAAATTTAAAAATTCATTTGCTGGTACATTTTCTGGTAAAATATATGAGCCTTCTGCTTTTAGCATTGCTGGAAAAATAATACAATGAAAAACGATATTGTCTTTTCCTATAAAATGGACTAATTTAGTCTCTTGATCTTTCCAATACGGTTCCCATTCTTTATTGTTCTTTTTTGCCCATTCTTTTGTTGATGAAATATAACCAATTGGCGCATCAAACCAAACATAAAGCACTTTTCCGTTGGCATCTTTTACAGGTACTTTAATTCCCCAATCTAAATCTCTGGTAACAGCTCTTGGTCTTAAACCATCATCTAACCAAGATTTTACTTGACCTCTAACATTTGGTTTCCAATCTTTTTCATGTCCTACAACAATCCATTCTCGCAGCCATTTTTCATATTTATCTAAAGGTAAATACCAGTGTTTTGTTTCTTTTAATGAAGGTTTATTGCCCGTAATGGCAGATTTTGGGTTAATTAAATCTGTTGCATTATGGCTTGTACCACATTTTTCGCATTGATCGCCATAACTTTCTTCATTTCCACATTTCGGACAAGTACCAACAACAAAACGATCTGCTAAAAATTGATTGGCATCTGCATCGTATAATTGTTCGTTAGTTTCAACAATAAATTTATCGTTATCGTTTAATTTTTTAAAAAAATCTGATGCTGTATTGTGATGTATTTCTGCGGAAGTCCTTGAATAATTATCAAATGAGATTCCAAAATTTTGAAATGATTGTTTAATTATTTCGTGATATTTGTCTACTATTTGTTGTGGTGTTACACCTTCTTTTTTTGCTCTAATTGTAATAGGCACACCATGTTCATCACTACCACAAACATAAATAACGTCTTTTTCTTTGGCACGTAAATAACGAGTGTAAATGTCTGCTGGAATATAAACTCCTGCCAAGTGACCTATATGAACAGGTCCATTTGTGTATGGCAATGCAGCTGTAATAGTGTATCTTTTTGGATTTTTCATGGTGTAAATTCTAATTATAAATGCAAAAGTAAATAATTATTAATCAAACAACATACATTAGACGCTTAAATAGCAACCTGAGTATGCTATGATTAAAAACAATCATTAACTTAATCTCTTCCACTAACAATTAAAACAATTTCTCCTTTTGGCGGCTTTATTTCGTAATAATTTAAAATCTCTATAACAGAACCTCTTTTAGTTTCTTCAAACATTTTAGTTAACTCTCTTGAAACTGACACTTGTCTATCTTCGCCAAAATATTCTGAAAATTGCTTTAACGTTTTTACTAATTTGTGTGGTGACACATAAAAAATCATGGTTCTTGTTTCTTCCGCCAACAATTTCAACCTTGTTTGTCTTCCTTTTTTTGGAGGCAAAAAGCCTTCAAAAACAAACTTATCGTTTGGCAAGCCACTATTAACCAAAGCAGGTACAAATGCTGTTGCTCCTGGTAAACAGTCAATTTCTATATTGTTTTTTACACATGCCCGAGTTAATAAAAAACCAGGATCTGAAATTGCAGGCGTTCCTGCATCACTTATTAAAGCAAACTGCTTACCACTTTTAATTTGCGCCACAATGTTACTAACTGTTTTATGTTCATTATGCATGTGATGACTTTGCATTGGTGTATCAATTTCAAAATGCTTTAAAAGTTTACCCGATGTTCTTGTATCTTCAGCTAAAATAACATCTACATTTTTTAAAACTTTAATAGCTCGCAAAGTAATATCGTCTAAGTTTCCTATCGGAGTTGGCACAATATAAAGTTTCATAATTATTTGTTTTTAAAAATATTACGTGTAAAACCAATACTTAATTCTGAAAAATCTGCTTGACTTAAATTTGAATTAATATGAGCAGCTAAATAAATATTATTTTTAGGTTTCTTTTTTGTATTAATAACATATAATTTCATACCTAACCTACCCAAAAACATTTTTTTAAGCGTGTATTTAGTTGTATTATTAAAATTCTGAAGTTTATAATGTTCCTTATAAAACGGTTTATGTACATTTAAACCGCCTTCCCAATCTATACCAACATAACCCAACATTACCTCAACACCAACTGATAGATATACACTTGAGGCATTCCATTTTGGCTTTTTTATATACGGCTCTGTATTGTTTTCAACAATATAATCGTAATAATGCTCATAAAATCGATAATTAGCACCTAAACTAAGTTTAACTACGTTTTTATAAAAAACACCGCCATTTATTGATGCCGAATAAATATTTTTCAATTTACTATTTTCAAAAAGAAAAGTTTGTATTCCGTTACCAAAACGAACACCATAAAATTTATTGCTATATTTTTTTACTGTTAATTTATCAAAAACGGTATTGTTCTTTTTTTGTTTTTTATTTTTTAAATCAAATGCCGTAGAAACACTAAACAGTGCAGAATTTAAACCTTGATTTGGCAGTTTAGTATGACCATTAGAATGGTGAAAAGCACCTAAACCTAAACGCAAATCTATATTGTTAAATGTAGCATCATAATATACAATGCCTTGTATTGCCCAAGTAAAATCAGAACTAATTGCTTTATTATTTACATTATTTATTGGATGATATTTAGTGTCAAAATAAGAAATACCCATACCAAATTTAGTAGTCCATTTTTGATTTTTTAATGGATGAAAAGCTACAAAAGGTATCAATGAAATTGAGCTTCCTTTAGTTTTTGTACCATAATTTGCATAATACAAAGAAACACCTGTAGTTGGATTTTTTAAAATGGATTGCCACTCTATTGAGTTGTCGTTATTTTTATGCTCGTAAGACATGCCAAAAACTAACTGAGGTTTTTGACCTGTATTAATTTCGTATGAAGGAATTGATTTTCCAATAAAAAACTCCGATCTAATTGCATTATCCGAAGTTTGAGAAAAGCAACTTATGGCAGTTAGCCAAATTAAAAAAATAAATATCTTGTTCATTGTAAAATAAAAACAAAGGTATGGTTTTAAACCTAAATTAGATTAATAAAAAAAGAAGCGATATCAACTCACTTCTTTTTTTATACAATTATCACTTACCAATCTATTTTGGTAATTTGGGATATACTTCTTTAAGCGCTTTAACATCGTATGGCTTTGCTATAATGGTTTTGTCACTATTTAATATAAAAAAGTTTGGCGTGCTATTAACACCATAATCTTTTACATATTTATTATCGAATTTATTTTCTCCTAAAATATGTGTAAAATCTTCATAATAAAATTTTTCGTCAACCCAACCAATTTTAGACTCTTTAGTTTCTAAGCCGATCGCCAAAACTTTAACATCTTTTTTATCGGATAGATATTTTTGTAATTCTGGCATTTCTTTTAAACAATGTGGACAAGTAGAGCTCCAAAATACAACGACATAGTATTTATGCTCTTTTAAACTATATAAGCTTTTTTCTTCGCCTTTTTCTTTCCAAACTATATTTGGCGCTTTTACACCAATAGTTGTTTTTATCATATCTAAAACCAATGATTTAAACTCATAATCTTGTAAGGAAATTGGTAGTTTATCAAAGTGATTTTTAAACATATAATCTACCATTACCAAATCTTCTTTTTGTGCAAATGTATATAAAAACGATTCTACAACTTGTTTTTTAAATGCGTCTTTCTTAATTTTAGACATCACATTATCAATACTTTCTTGACGTAATTTATATTCCAACTCTTTACTTTCAGAAGTGTTTAAGTAAAAAACATAATCCATTATTCTATCAATAACAAAAGATGATTTTATCAAAATTGGATTATCAAAATCTAAATTATCAAAATAATGATCTTTAATCGTTGCTAAATAATCGGTTGGTGATTTGATTAAATTATTTGAGTAAAAACGTTTATTTGCAACAACAAAATTATTAGCCATTAAACTCGTTGAACTCGATTCGAATAAAGTTTGTGTTTTTGTTAAATTCTCTAATTCTTTTGAATAGATTTTACTCAAAAATTTATCTTGCTTATTATCTTTAGATTTAAAATAAACCACTTGAATTGAGTCTAATTTATTATGAATTACACCTACTTCATTTAAATAATCGTTGTATACCATATTTTCTTTAGACTTTGAAAACTTAATTAAACTTGTAGGATATTCTGGATGAAATTCCACATCAACATCTTCATTATTATATATAAAATCGATGAATTTATTATTTGCATTGTCATACAATATACGATACATACCAACCGTAGCGTCTTTAGGCATTGTCAATGTAAAAACACCATTATTAACAGCGCCATTTGTTACAAATTTTTGGCTGACACCATCTAATTTATACAATATAAACCACGTGTATTTTTTGGCAGGATTCATTTTTCCGTTTACCGTTTTCTGAGCAAATAAGCTCACAAAAACTATTAAGAAACCAAATACTATTATTTTTTTAAACATATATTTATTTTAGTGTACTATTTTCAATAATCATACCACTATTGATAATGGTAAATAAGACAACAAATTTACATATATTTTTATTAATTCATTTTTGGATTCGGAATAAATTGTATTTTTGAAGTCATTACACTTTTAAAAACTAAAAAATGATTGATAATCAAGCAATAAGAAATGATTTTCCTATTCTTAAACAAAAAGTAAATGGCAAACCATTGGTTTATTTTGACAATGCAGCTACAAGTCAAAAACCGCAAGTTGTTATTGATGCCTTAGAAAGTTATTATACAGAAATTAATGCAAATATTCATAGAGGTGTTCATACTTTAAGTCAATTATCAACTTCGGCATACGAAAACACACGTACAAAAATTAAAACTTATTTTAATGCTAAATTTAACCATGAAATAATTTTTACACGAGGCACAACCGAAAGCATTAATTTAGTTGCAAGTAGTTTTACGGCTATTTTAAAAAAGGATGATGAAATAATAATTTCGTACTTAGAACATCATTCTAATATTGTTCCTTGGCAATTATTATGCGAAAGAACTGGCGCAAAACTAAAAGTGATACCAATAAACAATGACGGAGAACTTATTTTTAGCGAATTTGAAAAATTACTAACTAATAAAACCAAATTAGTTGCTGTAAATCATATTTCAAATACTTTAGGTACTATAAACCCAATTAAAAAAATAATTGATGCTACTCATAATGTTAATGCCGCTGTTTTAATTGATGGTGCGCAAGCTACGCCTCATATTCAAGCAGATTTTCAAGAGTTAAATTGTGATTTTTACTGCGTTTCTGCACATAAAATGTATGGACCAACTGGTATCGGTTTTCTTTACGGAAAAGAAAAATGGCTTAATAAAATGCAACCGTATCATGGTGGAGGAGAAATGATAAAAGAAGTCACTTTTGAAAAAACCACTTATGCTGGCTTACCTCATAAATTTGAAGCCGGAACTCCTAATATAGCTGCAGGAATTGCTTTTGGAACTGCAATAGATTACATTAATAGTATTGGTATAAAAAATATTGCATCTTACGAAAACGAATTATTGCAATACGCTACAAAGAAATTTTTAAAAATTGACGGATTAAAAATTTACGGAACTGCCAAAAACAAAACCAGTGTTATTTCGTTTAATATTAAAAACATTCATCCTTTTGATATTGGAAGTATTGTAGATAAATTAGGTTATGCGGTAAGAACAGGACATCATTGTACACAACCAATTATGCAATTTTATAATATTCCTGGTACAATTAGAGCTTCTTTTGCTTTTTATAATACCAAAGAAGAAATTGATGGTTTTGTAGCTGCCGTTAAACGTGCTATATTAATGTTAAGCTAAAAAAAAGACCAAGAAAATAAATTCTTGGTCTTTTTATATTGATTAAAATTGAAATTTATTTTGCTTCAGCATAACGTCTTTCAACTTCATTCCAGTTTATTACATTAAAAAATGCTTGAATATAATCTGGTCTTCTGTTTTGATAATTTAAGTAATATGCGTGTTCCCAAACATCTAAACCTAAAATTGGTGTTGCACCACAACTTGAATTTGGCATTAAAGGGTTGTCTTGATTTGCTGTAGAACAAACCTCAACTTTACCGCCTTTATGTACACAAAGCCAAGCCCAACCAGAGCCAAAACGAGTTGCTGCTGCTTTTGCAAACGCATCTTTAAATGCATCAAATGATCCAAATGCTTCTTCAATAGCGTCTTTTAAATCTCCCGAAAGTCTTCCTTTACCTTCTGGATTCATTACAGTCCAAAATAAAGAGTGATTATAAAAACCACCTCCATTATTTCTAACAGCTCCATTATTCATGTCTAAATTAGTAAGTATATCTTCAATAGATTTTCCTTCTAAGTCGGTACCTTCAATTGCTGCGTTTAATTTATTTGTATATCCTTGGTGATGCTTTGTATGGTGAATCTCCATAGTTTTTGCATCAATATTTGGTTCTAATGCATCGTATGCATAACCTAATTCTGGTAATTTAAATGCCATAATATTGTGTTTTAAAAATTAGTATTGCTCAAAAGTAGTTAAAAACAAGATGTTTTATGATAATTGTCAATAAAATTTCTTTATATAAGAATTGATTTAAGCTATTTTTAATGATGTAGTACACTTAATTATTTACTTCTTTCACCTACAAAGTGATCTACTTTATTTTGAAAAAGCACATTAAACGTAGTTAAACTACCATAAACACGAGTTATATATTGTTGCAAATCTATTTTTTCTTGATCGTCTAAATTTTTACTTGAGTTTATTTTTTGTTCCATAACTCTAATTCGATCTCTTACCATAACAATTTTATGAAAAAAAGTGTTAATTGGTATTTCTTTTGATTGTGTATTTGTACCTGGTTCTAAAATTAATTTGCCACCTTTCCATTTTTCTGCAATGCCGTTTGCAGGAGAAATATCTGTCCATTTTTGCAATAAATTTTTAATCGATTTTTCTACTTCGTACAAACTTACTGTGTCAATATCTTCGTGATTTAAAGCTTCAATTATTTCAAATTCCGAATCAATATTTATAGTTTCTAAACCTGAATCAAAAAAAGTAACCCAATAATGTTTATTTGTTAAATTGGTAATTACTCCTATTCCATACGCTTCAGTTTTAATTCTTGATCCTATTCCTAATAATTTCATGTTCGTTTAAAATTTTAAATTAATTCGTCTAAAAATATTTATTAATAATATTTGCTGGCATAATTCGTAAAAACACAGCTACTAATCGCCAACGTTTTGTAATGTATGCTTTTTTCTTTTTCTTTTTTATAGCGGTATAAATTTGTTTACAAGCTTTATCTAAAGTAGAAATCCAAAACATATTACCTTTTGCCATTGCTGTATCTACATATCCTGGCAATATATTTGTAACTACAATATCGTTTTTACTTCGTGCTGCTTTCATCCAAAGTGATTCTAAATAACTGCTTTGATAGGCTTTTGACGCAAAATAAGCAGGTACATGCCTATTGCCTCTAATCGATGCAATTGATGTTATACCAACTAAATGACCATAACCTTGTTTGTTAAAATAATTGTACGATAATTGCATTAATTTTGTTGTTCCTAAAACATTTGTATTCATTGTTTTTAAGTCAATACTATATTTTAATTTATAATTTGGATCGCCAACACCTGAACTCAACACAATTAAATCAACTTTATCAAAGGGTAAGTTTTCAAAAAACAAATCGGACGATTCAATGTCTGTAATGTCGTGTTGCTTTATAAGGTATTTATCTGTGTTTGTGGCTTTTATTTCTTTTAATTTTTCTAATCTTCTACCGGTAACTAAAACTTTATAATTATTATTTACTAATATTTTAGCTAATTCTTTACCAATACCAGAAGTTGCTCCAAAAATAATTGCGTTCTTTGTCATTTAAGTTATATTTGTCGTAAATATACACAATAATTATGTTTAGTACAGGTCAATTATATTTTGCAGTTTTTTTTGTCATCATTTTTGTAATTGGTATGGTTTGGAGCTATACAAAAGATAAAAAACATAGAAATTTCCATTATAATGGAATACTTAAAATCGCTATTATTTTAATTTTAATTATAACTGTTTTTGCAACATTAACTTTTTGGATTCACGAATAATTTGGCGTGGTCTGTTTTACAGCTATTTATCAGCTTTAGCAAAAAAATAAAATAAAACAATTAAATATTGTAAAAAAAAAATTACATTTGCTTTATGATTAATTCAACTTTAAATACAAATTGGTGGTGGATGCATTTTAATTAAAAATGTAATCAATAAACCTATATATAAATTTTTAAAGGCTTGTCGGTTACGACAAGCCTTTTTTGATTCAAAAAAAACAAATAATCAATGAAAAAAATAAAAATCAATTTTAAAATAAAAAAAACTTTATCCGATTTAGTTACACCTGTTGGCTTATATCTAAAATTAAGAGATAAGTTTCACAATTCACTTTTATTAGAAAGTTCTGATTATCATGCTACAGAAAATAATTTTTCGTTTATCTGTTTTGAGCCTTTAGTTTCGTTTATTATAAACGATAATCTTATTAATATTAAGGGGTTGTTACTTGATAAAACAATAAAAATCAATAAAGAAAAGCAAGTAATGAATGAATTACAAACTTTATTAAACACTTTTGAGATAAAAAACAACAAACCTGTAAACGGATTCTTTGGTTACACAAATTACGATGCTGTAAAATATTTTGAAACCTTAGATATAAGTATCCAAAAAGAAAAAAAACATCATAC
>Ga0256840_1001144_pt1 | contig 25450 bp, 22 predicted proteins | sample 355202metaG_FD_185969 | JGI IMG/M metagenome (GOLD analysis project Ga0256840, IMG submission 185969) | Hydrothermal vent microbial communities from Mid Atlantic Ridge, Atlantic Ocean - 355-202 | ecosystem: Environmental > Aquatic > Marine > Hydrothermal vents | place: Atlantic Ocean: Mid...
GGGCTTTTATACCTTAGTCGTCCTGGTAGATTTCGTTGGATATACAAAACACCTGACCCTCAAGTGATCGTTGGTGATGGCAAAAATATCTGGATTTATGATGAGGACTTAGAGCAAGTGACCATCAAGCCACTAAGTCGTGCTTTATCCAGCGCACCTATTGCAATATTAACGCGTAAACAATCCCCCGATGCACAGTTCATTGTTAAGCCAATGAGGGCTAGTGGCGGTTTAGATTGGTTTCAATTAATACCCCGAAAGAAGAGCAAAGACTTTAAAAGCATTCAGCTTGGGCTAGATAAGAAAGGGATGCGCCAAATGATTATGCTGGATCAGTTAGGTCAAAAAACGGTGATTAAGTTAAATACTCAATCAAATGTACCGATTCCTGGTAAAACGTTCTACTTTAAGCCACCAGCAGGTATTGATGTGATTGGTAAGGCTCTTTAACCTTATTTTTTCAGTTTTAGGGAGATCTTGATTAAGTTCTAACTGACTTAATCAGTCTTCCTTTAAAATTATTTTGCCAGAAATAATAACTTTAAGCTGAAAAGAAAAAATATTCCGAATGCGATTAAACTCCACTCAGGAATACTAAGTGACGCAAATGACCAAACAACCTCGGCACATTCTCCAGACCCCTGAAACACTTTTTGTATAACTTCATTTGCTGGTAAGTTATTCATCCAAAATTCTAAACCTGGACCGCATTCAGGAACTTTTTTTGGTGGTAAATGTTGCAACCAAGTATGTCTACCAGCAACAATGAGCCCAGCGATACTGACTAATGTAAAGAGAAGGCCATAAACTCGCCGCCCCCATGTTTTTGGCCCTTGTAGGAATGCAAGTGAAAATAGCACCCCAAACATCATCACGATCATTCTTTGTACTATACAAAGAGGGCAAGGGATTAATTCCATATAATATTGAAAAAATAATGCCACGCCAATCATAGCAATACTGACTAGCAAGCCTGCTAGCATTGTTGGGCGAATACTCTTTGTTGTTTCTTTTTGCATTGTATTAACTTTTATTTGAATTGATCATTTCTAAAGCAGCATTAAAAGCTGCCACTAAACTACCTGTCGATGCTTTTCCTGTACCTGCTAAATCTAGAGCTGTGCCATGATCGACTGAAGTACGAATGATGGGTAGACCTAAGGTGACATTAATAGCATGACCAAAGCCAACGTGTTTTAACACAGGTAGACCTTGGTCATGATACATTGCTAATACTGCATCAGCAGTTTCTAAGTATTTAGGTGTGAATAAAGTATCTGCCGGCAAAGGGCCTGTGAGGTTCATACCTTTTTCTTTGAGTGTTTCGATTACAGGTTCGATAATCTCGATCTCTTCCAACCCTAAATGCCCACCTTCACCAGCATGAGGGTTTAATCCGCAGATTAAAATGTGAGGTGATTTAAGCCCAAATTTAGTGATAAGGTCATGATGAAGAATTTCAATAACTTGCTTTAGAGAGTTCTTAGTAATGGCATTACTTACTTCTTTTAGAGGTAGATGTGTGGTTGCAAGTGCAACACGTAAACTGTTTGCGGCGAGCATCATTACAGGTAATGGTGCTTTTGTTAGCTTAGCTAAGAATTCAGTGTGTCCTGTAAATGTAATACCAGCATCATTGATGATGCCTTTATGCAATGGGGCAGTTACCATTGCGTCAAACTCACCAGATAAGCACCCTGATGTAGCACGGGAAAGGGTATCAAGTACATATTGTGCATTATTCTTGTTTAACTCTCCTGTAATAACTGAATCATGACATTTAATATCTAATACCTTGATTTCAAGAACATTATTTATTTTTGCTTCAGAGCCCTTTTGGTAATCACTGAAAGTTACGGGAATCTTTAGCTGTTGGGCACGTGACTGCATCATTGCCTTATCTGCAATAATAATTAACTCTGCTTGATAAGGGTGCTCGCTTTGTTGCTGAGCGAGTTGAATAATCAGATCTGGGCCAATGCCCGCAGGTTCGCCAGGGGTAACTGCTAGGCGAGGTATCTTATTCATTTTATGCTGCCTTGTTAAATAGGTTTACTATAAATTAATGTGATACTCAACAAATGCTTCATCTCGTAATCCTTGTAGCCAATTCGTGTAATCATCTTTTTTCTTTTCTTTTGAGATTAAAGACTGAGCTTGTAGCTTTAATGCTTCACGAGTTTGATCACTTGTTTTTCGTTCAAGTACTTCGATAATGTGCCAGCCAAATCTTGTTTGTATAGGCTGACTTAAGCTATTGAGAGGCAAGGTTCTAACGGCTTTTGCAAAAGGTGGTACAAAGGAAGATGGGTCCATCATCCCTAGATCGCCTCCTTCCTGTGCACTACCCTTATCGGCAGAGTTCTTTTTTGCAAGTGTTGCAAAATCTTCACCTGCTAAAATCTTATTACGTAAAAGAGTAGCTTTTATTTTAGCTTGTGGGTCGGTTGAAGGTATCAAAATGTGTCTAACACGAGCTTGTTGGGTCAATTTTCTCTCTCCACCACGTTGATCAAGAAGTTTGAGAATATGAAAACCGCGTTGGTCACGAACAATATCTGATAATTCTCCCTTGCCCATTAGGCTTAAAGTACGAACAAATGCAGGGCTGAGTGATTGTGTGCTTTTCCATCCTAAATCTGTACTTGTAGCACCCATCTTTTTGATAATAGGGTCAGATAATTGGCTTGCTCCTACTAACAGTTGTTTTCTTAAATTTTGTGCTTGTCCTAGTAAACGATTAAATTTCTGAACAGATGTTCCATTAGGTGCGGGGATTAAAATATCAATTAATTTATATTGAACATCTTTATTGATCTGTAAGCTTTGCGACTTAATTAGATCATCAATTTCAACTTCACTAATAGCTGATCTAGTATTTTTCTGTCGTCTTTTTAGCGTTTCTAAATAGAGTTTATTACGCAGGTTATTACGAAAGATTTTATAGTTAATACCTTCTTTCGTGAGGGCTATTTTAAATTGTGGAAGGGTGAGTTTGTTTTGTTCGGCAATACTCAACATTGCCTGGTTTACGGCCGTATCATCAATGATAATACCAATTTCTTTTGCACGTTGTAGTTGTACTTTTTGTAGAATAAGAGATTCAAGAGCATCTTTGATCAAAATGTTATCAGATACTTTAGCTTTTATTGATTGTTTTGCACGCAAAGCATTTTGTTTGACTTCACTGAACATGATGACGTCATCATTGACAACTGCGGCAATTCTATCAAGCTCAACTTCTTGGGCTTGCGTTATTGAAGTAAATAAGAATAAATACAGCCCAGCAAATAAGACTTGTTGAGTGAAGTGTGGAATAAAGCGTTTAATAATCATCATATCCGTATATCTTGTCCTTTAATTCTTGCCTAGCATTGGTGCCTAGGTTACCTAATCCTTTTAGCTCAAATTCAATGAAAATAGGTGTTTCATAGCTTACATTATCCGAAGTTAAGTAACGTTTAGCAACTAAACGTGCTTTCCAACAGCAGTCTTGGTATTCCAATCCCACTAATGTTTCTAAATTTCGCCTATTTTCAATATCATGTTCCGTACTTCCTACAAACGACCACTTATCATTGAGTGGTAATGCGCCTGATAGAGCAAGCTGGGTTAAAGCCGTATTATTTAAGTCTGCATTTAACTTTCGATAGCTAACATTAGCTATACGTCTTTTTTCATCCTGATAGTTTAAACGAAGTTCGTAGTTTGATAGCTTTTTTTCTTCGTGATTCCATAAAAGAGTTGATGCTACTCTGAAGTTATCATTAATGCGGCCTCTTAACTCTAATACAAGATCAGAGCGTGTACCAGTAGCAATAGTTTCGCCGGGTAGGGTAACTTTTCGGTCACTAAAGTTATAGACTTGACCAATACTGGCGCTGAAGAGTTCTTTTCCATTTTTTCTATCTTGAATGCGTGAGCTAACAGCAAAGGTGAGTTGATTAGTATCAGCAATACGATCTTTACCGGTAAAACGATTTTCTGAAAATAATTGGTTAGTTGCTGAGAAATTAGTTTTAGCAGTATCAAATACAGGGAAATTACTTTGATTTTTAAAAGGGGTAAATGAGTAGAATAAACGGGGTTCTAAGGTTTGCGTATAATGTTTTCCTGTTTTCGGTGATGCGATGCTTCTATCAAAAAACAAACCTGTGTCAAGGGTGAACGTCGGTAGGGTGCGGTTAAGTGAACTATCCCCAATATTATGTTGAAGAGAGTAAAGTGTTGATTGCAGGCTAAATGAGGGCTTTATAAACCATGCATCATTTCCCCATTTTTTTGAGGTAGTCAGTTTTGCATCTAAACGGGTTCCAGTAACCGAGTTTGATTTATCAAAATTGACCAATTCTACATTCGTAGTAAATTTGAGTGCTTTTATATCAGCTTTTGGATTGAAACCTAGTTTGAACTCAGGAAGTCGCGAGTAGGGTGTATTTGTAGCATCAATAATTTGATAATCTTCGACTGCCGCACTCATCGACCAGGGCCTTTTTTTATAGACAACTTCTAGGCGGCGTTTCAATGAAGAGCGTGAGCTGGTTTCTAAAGAATCAGAAAGGTCATCGAAATAATCCACATCAGAGACGCCTTCAGCCACTAAATTAAGTTTGGTATTTTCAGATAAGGTCGTATGGTGTTCGATATTAAAATAATCACGAAACTTATTATTAAAGGATTTATCTTCAGGAATAAATTCATATTCAATAGTGCCTTTGTGTCGTGATGTTAAATACCGGAATTCAGTATCAAACTTTAAACCTTGGCGTTGAAGTATCGATGTTGTAACGGTAGCATCATAATTGGGTGCAAGGTTAAAGTAATAGGGTAATGAGATCCCGACATTTGACTGTAAACGCAAGCTTGGGCTTAAAAAACCAGATTTTCTTTTGTTATTTAGAGGGAAGCTAAATTTGGGAAAATAGAAGACTGGCACACCTTTTACATTAAAAGTGACATTTTTAGCACTACCTACTTCTGTCTTATTATTGAGCTTTATTTCAGATGATTGTAGATACCAACTAGGGTTTGGAGCAGGACAGCTACTAAAAGTTGCCTGACTTAGCTTTAATTCATATTTGTTAATTAGCTTGATTTCTTGGCTTTTACCTTGAACACTATTACTAACTGATTTATTCGCAGATGAGCTATTAAGAGAACTTTCTTTAGGGCCAATTACATATTCCGCCTGCTGAATAGTTCCAGAGTTTTTATCTAAATTATACTTGATCGAGTTACTTTTAAATTTCAGATTAGACGTGCTAAGGATCACATTACCATTAGCAATAACAAGATTGTTTCTCCTATCAAAACTAGCACTGTCGGTATTAAATTGCATGTCATTTTGCTGAATGATTACATTACCTTGTAATCGAGAAATTCCTTCAGCGCGTACGATTCCAGAATCAGCTTCAAGATATATAGCATCTGGAAAAGGTTTTTCTGTTATTGGAGTTTGCTGATAAGGTAAAGGCTGTGATTGATGTACTGTGCATTGGCCCCATTGTGACTTCTTATCAGTAAGATCGGCGTATACACTTATAGAACCTACAAAAATTAGGAATAATAGCGATATATTGGATGCGGAAAATTTCACTCTGCAATTATATGATTCTTTGTACTTAAATCCAGAATTGAATTAACTAATTATGCTTAAAGTTTACTATCTGTAACTCAATTAATTACAAAAGTGGTAAAAAGAGGGGGGGTGACAAATATAATAGTTATTGAGGTTGTTTAGCCTACGATAATCTCTCTGTTTACTTTTTATATCATCAGTATCGTGAAAGATTATAAAAAACCTAAATTAGATCTTCAGGATATCGATATTCTTTAATTTTTGGGTGAACTTCTAAAATAGTTAAATGACCTAGGCCTTCTTTATGGATAAATGCAGCGCCAGTATCAATATAGTACAGGTTGTTAATATTCAGAGGCTTACTAATTGGCATATGTCCCATAATGACTAATCCGATCCCTTCTACATCAACAGTCTCCCCTGTTAGTTGAATATATTTAAAACGGTTACGAGACCACATTAAATAATCTCGGGTTTCTTCATCATGATTAATATCATGAATAATTTCTTGCCACGATAAGCCTACTGGTACGTCTGCATGAACAATTCCAACGTTACCATGATTATTTTCAATTTCAAAAGCAACAGGTAGTTCTTCTAAACGCTGACGAATTTCTACTTGTGATATTGGATCAATATCTTCCCACCAGGCACCACCATAATTATTCACCCAGCTTTTATAATTAGTTTTTTTATGTTTTGCCTCTATCAGCATCATTTCATGATTGCCTTTAATCGCATGAAACCACGGCTTATTTAAGAATTCTAAAACACGGTACGATTCAGGACCACGATCAATCAAATCACCCACTGAAAACACACGATCTATTTTTGGATCAAATTTTAGTTTTTCTAATTGAGATTCCATTAAAGAAAACATTCCGTGTAAATCTCCCACAACAAAATCCCGTCCCGTGGGGTTTTTTTTAAAAAATTTGAAAGGGAATGTGGACATTAATTTTTAGCTCTAATTTTTCTAGTTTTAAATTGGCGTATACTTAAGGAAACACTGATTAAGTCCAATAAAATTCTGCTGGCTTAAAAGGCATCAGATCCTAGGCATAATTTTTCAGAATGGTTGCTCCATTCGGGAAAATTATAACAACGGAGGTGATGCTTTGTAAGCCAGCCCTATCGGGGCTTAGCCAAGTTCCCAATTTCTTTGTTATTTGTTTTTACCATAGAATAACTATGCAAAAAACAAATGCCTCGAACTTGGAAACTTGGCGTTGCCAGAATTTATTGGACTTGATCAGTGTTTCCTTAAGGAGAAACTGATCAAGTCCAATTATTTTCAGCTTGCCAAATCTGCCGATATTTTCCACGAAGATCGGCGCAATAGAATGACTATTACGTCTCACTTCGTGAAAAATAGCGACGGATTTTCTGCGCTGAATTCTAATGGACTTAATCAGTCTCTCCTTAAGATACAAGCAAGTTTTTTGATTATTATAATCTTGATATAAGTTATCAAAAATATTCAATTAGCTACAAATATTGCAGATATCATGAGCAATAAACAACAAGTTTATGAAAATTTACGAGGATGTGCAGTTTTTTCTGGATGAAAGCACTTTAATAATGCATTTTGCTAAACAGAATGAGATGACTATAAGATGATAATACTATGACACACAGTATTTCAATAATACCAATAAGTTCTTTGATACTGATCTTGATACCTGTTGCTGTCGTGTTATGGATACAATACAAGTGGTCATTAAATTATAAAGAAGGTATTTATGCAGTTTCCCGTATGCTGGGACAGTTGCTGATTGTTGGTTACTTTTTAGGATATATTTTCAATTCAGACAAAGCTTGGGTTATTGTATTAATATTGATTGTCATGATTGTTGCTTCTAGTTGGATTGCACTTCGAACGATAACAGAGAAACGTAAACAATTGTTTGTGACCGTTTTGACTTCAATGTTAATAGGTGGCATCACAACGCTTGTACTCGTTACGCAGGTCGTCCTAGACTTTGAACCTTGGTATAAGCCACAATATATTATTCCACTGGCGGGTATGATTTTCGCCAATAGTCTAAATAGTATTAGTCTAGCAGCAGAACGCTATTTTGATGAATTAGGTCGCGGACTTGAATCTCTAGAAGCTAGAAATATAGCGTTTAAAACGGCAATGATTCCCGTTACTAACTCACTGTTTGCAGTAGGCTTAGTCTCATTGCCCGGAATGATGACTGGGCAGATTTTATCGGGGGTTGATCCATTGATTGCTGTGCGCTACCAAATTATGGTGATGGCAATGATATTTGCTGCGGGAGGTATTTCTAGCGCAGTTTGTTTAGAGTTATTTGTACGTAAAAAATTACAAAATGAGTAAAAAAAGGGGGGGTGACAAATTAGCTTAAAGAATAGCTAATTCGTTTTTGTACAACAGCTTATGCACTAAATCTTTCTGTAATCTTAGTTCTAATATCTAAAATATTAAAAATGATCATCATAGTTAAGTAGCTAAGCATACCAACAGCGAGTTGTAAGGCTAACCAACCCCAACCACGTAAATCTTTTAACCACCATAAACAAAACCCCATTACTAATGAGGCAACTATAATTTTAGAAAACTCTTTAAGTGGAAAAGGTAAAGTAAAGTGCTGTCTACCTATTATTACACTCAAAATACTGCCTATTCCAAATGAGCTAAGTGTTGCTATTGCGGCACCATTTATGCCCATTGTGGGTATCAGCCAATAGTTGAGTGATATATTAACCACTGCAATCACTACACCAATTTTTACTATCATAATTACACAATGACCTAGCTGAAAGGCGAGATCAAAATAAAAGGCCTGTATTCCCATAAGGAACACGGCTGAGGTTATCCACGGGAGAAGTGTAACAACTGAATCTTGGAAGCTTTCATCAATCAATAAGTAGACTAAGTCCGGCCCAACGAGGTTTAGTCCTATAACAGAAGGTATAGCAATTCCTAATAATAAGATGACATATTTATGGAAATAATCCATCGCAACTTTCATGCCCTCATCATCCAATAGTTTAATAATTATGGGATATGCAGCAAGATTAATAGCGGACATAATCATTAAAATTGAATTGCCTGAAAGATCATAGCCGACAGCATAAAGCCCTGTTTGTGATTTATCTTGTAAGCCAGCAAGCATAAATCGATCTGTAACTTTGGTGAGCTCTTCCAAAAATGCCGCGCTAGCAAGCGGTAGTCCATAAACCATTAACTTCTTAAAAAGTGCTTTATCGTAAGCATCTTTCTTATAAGGTAACCATGTAGATTTAAAGGCAAAAAGTGCAGGTATTAATAAACCTAAGGTAACCCCCGTTATCACACCTGTCGCACCATAGCCTAAATAAGAAAAAAAAGTTCCTGCCAACAAAGCTAGAGTTGAGTAACTGATGGTTAAATAGGCATAAGAAGCAGGTTTTATTTTAACCGTAAAAATACTTTGGGTGATGGTATATAAAGCTAGAGCGAGAAGAATTAAATAGGTATTAATTGCAAAAAATGCCTCAGGCGTACCCCAGTAATAGATAACAACAACCAGAGTGAAGGCTAAAAGAACGGTTAAAATTCTAATGTAACTTCTAGCAAGCGTACTAATAAAAGTATTTTGATCAAAACTTTTATTAGACCAAAAGCGCAGCGTTCCCGCAGGTAGCCAGTTGAAGATGATATTATGTAGAAATATAGAACCGGTAAAAATTAGTGTGTAAACACCGTATTCACTAGGACTTAAAAAATGTGTGTAAAGGCTTAACCCAGCAAACGCCATGATAGCTGGCACTATTTTTGCCAATATGTAGATGATGCTGTGGCGTAAAAGCATTGTTAAGCCCAATTAATGTTAATTTTGTAAGTATTACTATTATAAGCTGAGGTAAAAGTGGGTAAATATTAGTCAGATGAACTGTTGGGTAATGCAGGGTAGAGTGTAGTAGAGCCAATTTCAAACAAGGGTTTAGAGCTCTTAAAATTATTCAAATGATGATGTTTTAGTAGCTTGGATAGCAAGTAAGCTAAAAACTATCCAAATGATTTTTTCAGTATGTGTATGTGTGGTTAATTGGCTAACTAAAACAACCATGAGTAAGGACAGCATAAAAGCTTTTTCCTCAAGAGGCTTCTGCAAAATATAATATAAAATAGATAAAATAATCGAGAGATATAATATTAATCCTATAATTCCATTTTCTGTTAAGTTGTGAATGTAAGTATTGTGAGCTGCATTAAAATTTATATGTTCTTTGTTTAAGGCAAAGCCTAAGCCTCCAAGGCCTGTACCAATTATTGGTGACTTTTTCCATTGGTTAAGGGAACCTGCCCAAATGACAGAGCGATAATTTAAAGTACCTGATGAAATTGATTTTCCAGAAGAAAATATTCTGTCTACCGAAGCTTTTGGTGCAAAACTTAAAATTGCAATTATTGAGGTAACCAAAACTACGGCTATTGTAGCTTTAATTGAGATTGAAGCTTTTCTATGTGTAAATATCCAATAGATAATACCAATTATGCCTACAATAGAACCTGTTCTTGTTCCTGTTAAGAATATGGCATAAAAAACAAATGGTATTGCCATCATATTAAAAAATTTTAGTACCTTGTTGGTATGTTGTGTGGCTAGGTATGCCGCCATGGGGATTGATAGTGCTAGAAAAACAGAGAGCATATCTGTTTCAATATTTTGTATGCCATAACGGTTGTAATAGGGTGATTGAATCCCTTGCAGATAGTTAGATATGATAATGCTAGACCCTACTATATTCCCCAGTACATAGGCTTGGTATGCCCAATGAAGCTTTCTCTTATTGTCAATAACAAGAGTGATCAAGAATGCTAAAAGAATTAATTGAACCGTGGTAATAGCAACTTTCATTCCTCTATCAATATCAGGAGTCCACATTAAGCTGATGAGTTGCCATACGATATAAGTAACACTAAAAAAATGAAAAAAATTATAGTTTCTATGTGTGCCATGTACTAAAAATAATAATAATGAAAACCCAATTGCTAACGTAGCAGATAATCTGGGCAAACCATCCCATATACCATCACCAAAAGGTACGAGAAAAATAAATAACAAAGTTATGAAAAGTGTTGTTTTGGTAATCAAATCAGATTTACCCACAAGTGGATCATTAGCCTGTTCAAAAATTGTGGGAATAGAGGTATTCATGTGATTTTATGTTTTATTATTGCCAGTTTATTTTATTGGTAATTATAAGCTTAATACCAAGTGGATAAATTTTAATCAGATGAGCTGAATAATATGACTGAAACACGGATCCTTAAATAGATTTATTTAGGCTGATAGTCGATTTTTCGCCCTGTTAAAATCACATTTGTTTTTCTTGTTCGAGTTTTTTTAGTTTCGGATAAGCTCGGCCCGTAGGATTTAACAATTTCATTGGAGTATCCCATTAACTTAAGTGTTGTAGGGAATATTTGCTCTTGTAAATTACCATAATCTGATTTTTGTAATAAATGATTAGTATGAATATTCTTCGAAAATACCATTAGCATTAGCGGTTGATTCATTTAATTTTATTTAGTTGTAAAATTAGTCTTAGTTTTACAATGGGTAAATAATTTGCAGATAAGCTGTGTCATATCATTGAATAAGGGCAATAATTATTTTTAATATCCATTATGTCTATTGTTTGACTATTGTTTTTAAGAGCAACCACTTATCTTCTTTTAATAATGCATTATCCGCTTATCATGTAAACTGGGTTAGTTAGTCGCAGGGACTTTGCTAAAAAATTAAGCAATTATAATAATAAGTGTATAAATATTGATCAGGAAAGACCTAAATGTCAGCTTTAGTAAAAAAAAATAATTCTAATCTATTGCAAACTCAAACTATAGATGGGCAGTTAGCGCCAGTAGTGCCAGTCGCACATATACCTACATTACAACATTCGCATAGTAAAGAATTGACAATTCATGATATTTTGTCAATTCTTAAACGTCGTAAATGGAGTATTATTTTACCGATAATTCTTATGGTTGGTATTGCGTTGTTATATACCTTATCAACACCACCTTCATATCGTGCTAATGCAGTGATTCAGATAGAGAGAGAAGGTATCAATATCTTCCCTGAGGGTGGTCTATCAAGATCTACAGGTGCATTTGATGTTGATAAAGACCCTTTCTTTAGAACACGGTATGAAATGCTAAAGAGCCGTACTTTGTCTCAAAAAGTTATTAACGAATTAAACTTACGTAGTATTTTAGCACCTAAAAAAGAAGACAAGCTTTTATCTGTTTCAGGGCTTAAGAAGGCTTTAGGGTTTTCTTCAGAGCCAAAGACTAAAGCGATAAAATCGGTAGATTACAATGATATTTTTCAACAAGGTTTGTTAGTTCAACCTATAGCTGGAACACATCTTGTTCAAATTGAATATGAGGGGCCAACGGCACAAAATGCAAAAGCAGTTGTTATATCTCTTATCAATAATTTTATTCGCATACAGATAGATTCACAAAGTGAAACAGGTAAATATGCAAAAGAGGTATTAACAAAGCAATTATCGGAGGCACGTAAGCGCTTAGGAGAGTCTGAAAAGGCATTGAACAAATATGCAACTGAAAAAGGTATATTTGCCTTTGATGATAAGCAAACTAGACATATTAAGAATTTTGAAGCATTGGATGCGGCATTGGTTGCAGCCGAGAATAGAAGAATTCAAGCTGAAAGCTTATATGTACAAATGAAGCGAGCTGGAAGTGTATCTACGGTACTAACAAATCCTGTTATTACTAATCTAAAAGCAAGATTAGTCACTCTTGAAGGTGATTATCAAGAAATGTTGAAAACATTTAAGCCAAATTATCCTGATATGCAGCGCTTGAAACAACAGATAGGAAACGCGAGAAATAAGTTAAATAAGGAGATGGCAAATATTCAGCGTTCAATGGAAGCTGACTTTTTAGCGGCTAAAAATCAAGAGACTCGTATCCGTTCTGAGCTAAAGAAATTTAATACTAAGATGCATAATCTGCAAGATAGCAGCCTAGACTACAACACACTTAAACGAGAAGTTGATGCGAATGGAAAACTCTTTAATCAGTTGCTACAACGCTTAGAAGAAGTAAATGTGGCATCTGCGGCAAGTACCAGCAGTATCAGTATCGTTGAACCTGCAGTTACTCCTTTTCAACGCTATCGCCCTAAACCTAAAATGAATATTGCGTTGGGTATTCTTTCAGGATTATTGCTTGGTCTGGGGTTGGCATTTCTACGTGAAGCTTTGGATCAAAAAATTAATTCAGCAGATGAATTACAGCGAGTTTCTGGTTTGCCTGTATTAGGTATGATCCCCCGTTTACCTCGATCAATTTTCAAGAAAAAATCAGGCATGGTCGCTTTTGATGACCCAATGTCAGCAGGCGCAGAAGCATTTAGAGTGCTATCCACTAACCTTCGTTTTATGCAGGGTAAAGAAGATGATCAGGTTATCTTGATTACCAGTGTGCGACCAGAAGAAGGTAAAAGTACAACCGCTTCAAATATAGCTTGTGCGTATGCTCAAATGGGTATGAAAGTATTATTGGTCGATGCGGATATACGAAATGCATCATTGCATGAAAAGTTAAATATTAGTAATAAGAAAGGCCTTACCAACTATTTAAAAGGGGAGATTGACCTTGTAGGTATTACACAACCAGTTAAGGCTGTTTCGGGTTTATATGCTATTACGGCGGGTGAATACGTTAGCAACCCTGTTAGTTTACTTGCTCATGAACGCATGTCTTATTTAACAACTCAGGGTGCTAAGATATTTGATGTTGTTATTGTTGACTCACCACCAATGCTTGGTTTTGCCGATGCGTTAATATTATCATCTTTAGCATCATCAACACTGATTGTGACAAAAGAAGATGGTATTGATGCAGCAAAAATTAAAACAACGCTTGAGCAGTTAAGTCGCGTGAAAAATAATGTTTTAGGGTTTTTATTAGTAAAATCAAAAAATGATGCAGTAGAAGAAAAATATCATACGAAGTATCAGAAGAAAGCAAAAAAGCAGGCACGTTTAGCAAGTAAAAAACTTAAATATGCATAATTAGAGATAATCACTATCTTTTAAGGAAAACCTGATTAAGCCGATTAGAATTTAGCGCAGAAAAATCTGTCGCTATTTATTATGAAGTGAGTCGTAATAGTCATTCTATTGCGTGGATCTTCGTGGAAAATAGCGACAGATTTGGCAAGCTAAAAATAAATTGGACTTGAACAGGATTTCTTTAAATACACCTTGCAACAAGGTGTATTTTTTTATGTTGATACTTTTTTTGTAGAATTAATTTATAATTCTCTCATGTCTTTTTTAGCCCCCTTCATTAAAGCTTTGCTTATTTCTATCTTATTATTTTTTATACTTGTTTTTTTAGGTATGAAGTATCATTGGATTGGGTCTAGTCATAATGATGAAACTATCAAGCTAAATATTCCTAAAAATACAGTAACACTAGGTCCTAAAGAGATGAGTAAATACTCTCAAAATATTAACTCTTTATCTGTGACTCATGCTGAAGATAGTATATTTGAACCTCAAATTATTCAAACAGTTAGGCCTAGCTCGCTGGTTGTTAATATGACAAAGGCACAAGTAGTTAAAAGCTGTACAGAGCTTTTAAAGAATCAAAGCAAAAATACAGAATTGCTAGAAATTGCAATTGGGAATTGTGTTATTTCTAATTACCAAGAGTCGATTATTAATACAAAAAATGAAGAGAGTAGAATACGCTCAACTAAAAATAGGCAAGCTCAACTAATAAAAACTAATATCTTAAAGGCATGTCAGCAGAGCTTGGGTACTACAGAATATAGTAATGAAATTGAAAGGCAGCTGTTATTAGGGATTTGTATGTCAGAAAAGAGTGACTAATTTGTCACCCCCCTTGTTTTCGGCTGTTTTGTATTGCTACCTTACAAAAGCTCAAAAAAGAGGGGGAGGGGTGACAAATTATTAATAATAATTAAGATTAGTTAATACTTGAGTATGAAGCTTTTCACAATTAGCAGCTAATACAGTTGTCGTTTCTAAACTCAGTTCATTTCCAGAGAGGTCAGTAAAGATTCCTCCAGCTTCTCTAACGATAAGGGCTAATGCGGCAATATCTAAAATATTCACATCAGACTCTACAATGATGTCTATTTTGCCACTAGCAAGTAGATGGTAATGATAAAAATCACCATAACCTCGAATACGATGAACTTTCTGTATTAATTTACCAAGATTATTCCATTGTGGCTGTTTAGCCGCAATAGTGCCGAGATTCCCTGTAGAAAGAGCTGATTTTTTTATTGTATTAATGTCGCTTACGGTAATTTTCTTACCATTAAGCCAGGCTCCTTGTCCCTTTTCGGCATAAGCCATTTCTTTAAACTCTGGTGAGTTAGAAACGCCAAGAATCAGCTCATCGCCTTTCATTAATGCTATCTGTGTGGAGAAAAAAGGATAGCCTCGCACAAAACTCTTAGTGCCATCGATAGGGTCAATCAACCAATTATATTCTGCATCTTCATTAACCTTACCCGTTTCTTCACCAAAAAAACCATGATCAGGAAATGTATCAAGTATAATTTTTTTAATGGTTTTTTCTGTCTCAATATCAGCAATTGTGACAGGGGAATCATCAGGTTTAATTTCGACTTCAAAATCACCTGCGTAATACTTATTAATGACTTTCTGTGCAGCTTCTGCCGCTTCTATTGCTGTTTTCAGAAAAGGTGTCATGCTAAAATCCTGTTATACATCGTAAAGCGCGATATTATAACCAAAAATAGAGCTAATAATCTGGATATCGTGACAAAAAATCAAAAACAACAAGCTGAAATTATTGATGAGTTTTTAGACGCTCTTTGGTCAGAGCGTGGGCTTAGCCAAAATACATTGGCAGCTTATGGTAGGGACTTAAAAGGTTTTATGAATTGGCTTCTAAAAGATAAAAATGAGAATTTACAACAAGCACAGAGTTTTCACATCGAAGAATATCTAGTATTTAGTAGTAAAATGGGCAGTAAAGCCAGTAGTCTTGCTCGATCGGTTTCTAGTTTACGCCGTTTTTATCGTTATCAATTAAGGGAAGGGCGTATACAAATAGACCCAACAGCATTAATTGAACCACCCAAGTTGGCAAAACCTTTGCCTGATACCCTAAGTGAAACTCAAGTTGAAGCATTACTTGATGCTCCTGATATAAATGATCCTATAGGTTTAAGGGACCGCGCAATGATTGAATTACTTTATGCGGCAGGTTTACGCGTATCGGAATTAGTATCACTTGAATACTCATCCATTAATTTACAGCAAGGTGTGGTGAGAGTGATGGGTAAAGGCAATAAAGAACGTTTAATACCTATGGGCGATGAAGCTGTAAATTGGATTCAACAATATGTAGAAGATGCACGCCCAGATATTATGCAGGGCAAGGATATTTCCCCACAGTTATTTGTGACAAATCGAGGTAGTGGTATGACACGACAAGCCTTTTGGTATTTAATAAAACGTCATGCTTTGAATGTTGGGATAAGACAAAAAATATCACCTCATACCCTGCGCCATGCTTTTGCAACACATTTATTGAACCATGGAGCTGATTTACGTGTCGTACAATTATTGCTAGGGCATAGTGACCTTTCAACTACACAGATTTATACACACGTTGCAAAGGCAAGGCTACAAGCCTTGCATCAAGAACATCATCCTAGGGGTTGATTTTTGATTAGATGGCCGCATCTAAAATAATATTAGAAACGTATGCTGATCTGTTCTTGTATGTGTAAACTGGTTTAAATAAATTGGTGTATGATGAAAGCTCGGGCAATATAATTTTAGAAATAATAGATATTTTTTAGGAAAAAAACATGATTAAAAAAACAGTACTTAGTGCATCTTTAAGCTTTTTGTTATTAGCGGCATTCGTATCTACAGAGGCAAAGGTTAGTGATGCTCCAAATAATGCTGAAGAGCTAAAGACGTTAACTGATATATTAACTAAACGCTTTCGCTCACCACCAAGCTCTATTAAGAAAAGTGTGATTCCTAATATGTATGAAGTGATGTATGGCACAGAAGTGGTTTATGTCTCAGCTGATGGTAAATATTTTTTCGCGGGTGATTTAATTAATTTAGAAACACGTGAGAATATGTCAGATAGCGCTAAACAGTCTGTACGTAAGAAAATTTTAGATCGTCAAGACAACAAGCCTGTTGTATTTAAAGCCAAAGATGAAAAACATGTATTAACCGTATTTACGGATATTGATTGCCCATACTGTGCAAAACTACACCGTGAAGTACCTGAGCTTAATAAAAAAGGAATTACAATTAAGTATCTAATGTTTCCACGAGCAGGACTTAAATCAAACTCATATAACAAAGCAGTAAGTATGTGGTGTGCAGATGATCAACAACAAGCAATGACAGATGCAAAAGCACGTAAACCCATCGCTCCTAAAACGTGTGATAACCCAGTTGCTGATCAATACAATTTGGGTGGGGAGATTGGTGTAACAGGGACTCCAGCATTGATAACGTCAACAGGAAAACTAATACCAGGTTATATGCCAGCTGATCGATTGGAAGCCATGCTAAAAGTTGATGCAAATAAGAAGAAATAAGCTACTTAATCAGGATTTTTTAACTTAAATCCCAAAAAAGACATCCTTGCCTAGGGTGTTTTTTTTGGGGTTTTATTTTTTTACCGTTTGTAAGATATATTGTATATCTACTCATTAATTCACTAGAATAGGTATTAACTTAATCTATTGTTTAGTTGAGCATGTTCTATGGTTGTACTGCTTTAAATAGAAATTAAATAATAAATACAATTGGATTTGTCATTACAATGAAATCTGAAATTCTTAGGGTTTTTAAACGAGCAAGACAATCTCATTTAGAATGGGTTGTTCATGGAGCGCGTTTAATGGTTGATATAGATGAAAGTGAGGCGGTAAAACCGTTACTTTGTACCCACTGTGATTTTGGTGTTTGGTATCAGACTGAAGGTAGGCACATTACAAAACTTCCAGGATTAAAAAGAATTGCTCTTTATCATGAAGATTTTCATCTTGCTTACAAAGTACTTTATTTCAAGAAATTTGATCGTCGTATTTTAAAGAGGGAGAGAAAACTATTTAGTAAAAGATTTAATAAACCTGCTGATTCAGAAACAACGTTAAGAGATAAGTTTAAAGTTTTGAAATTACGTTACGATGTATTGGAAAAAGAAATTAAAGCCTTAGAGAAAATAGTATCAATCATGAATGAAAAATTATTTGAAAAGGACAGAATAAGGGTTTAATTTTTGACTATCAATCTAGCAGAATAGTCCTTAAAAGACTTTCTCAAAATTACCAGCTCTGGTAAAGTAGCAATCTCAGTGAATTCTCTTGCAGGAGAGACTAGATTAACTCTAGCACCGAAGGCGCAAATCCGCTCGGAAACGCTCAGGTAATAAGGACTGCATGATAAATACTGGCTCTGGAGAGCGAAACAAAAAAGTTTCCACCGAAGGGTTTAACTTTGATCTTATAAATACTACTTTATAAGATCAAAGGAATCTCTCAGGTATCAGGACAGAGGGGCGGCAGATAATGGGTTAATCCCAGAAATCTGCCGCCCTTTTTTATGCCTGATTTTTATGGTTAAAGGTTACATATAGCCCAAGGCTGTTGTAACCCGAGACTGTTTATAACCAAAAAATGGAAACACTTAAGATGTCAGAACAAAATAACTCACAACACACGCCGTTGTACGAGAAGCATGTAGAAGCGGATGGCAAGATGGTCGATTTTGCAGGTTGGGAAATGCCGATCAATTACGGATCACAAGTCACAGAACACAAACAAGTGCGCGAAGATGCAGGTATGTTCGATGTATCACATATGGTTGTTTTAGATTTTAAAGGAAGTGATGTAAAAGCTTTTTTACAGAAGCTTTTAGCTAATGATGTTGCAAAACTAAAAGATCAGGGAAAAGCACTTTATAGTGGAATGTTAAATCACGAAGGTGGTGTAATTGATGATCTGATTGTTTACTACCTTGCTGATGATTTTTACCGCATGGTTGTTAATGCTGCAACACGTGAAAATGATCTTAAATGGATACATTCACAACTGCAATCTCAAACTGAAGGGTATGATCTACAATTAGTAGAACGTGATGATTTAGCAATGATTGCGGTACAAGGGCCAAATGCACGAGAAAAAGTCATTAAACTATTAAAAGATGATGATGCAGAAAAAGTGGGTGCCTTAAAACCATTTTTTGGTATTGAGTTAGATGAACTATTTATAGCAAGAACAGGCTATACAGGTGAAGATGGCTTTGAAATTATTGTACCTAATGACAAAGCGGCAGACTTATGGGATGAGCTTTTAGCTGAAGGTGTAAAACCAATAGGGCTTGGTGCGCGTGATACTCTGCGCCTAGAAGCTGGTATGAATTTATACGGTACAGATATGGATGAAGGCATCTCGCCACTAGCTGCGGGTATGGGCTGGACAATTGCATGGGAACCTACTGATCGTGATTTTATTGGTCGTAAAGCCATTGAAAAAGAAAAAGCTGAAGGTTCGGCTATGAAGTTGGTTGGATTAGTACTAGAAGATAAAGGTGTCTTACGTGGGCACCAAAAAGTAATTACCGAACACGGTGAAGGAGAGATTACTAGTGGTACCTTCTCGCCAAGTTTGGGAGTATCGATTGCATTAGCACGAATCCCATCTGCCGCAAAAGATAGCTGTCACGTAGAGATTCGTAGTAAACAGTTGAAAGCAAGAATAGTTAGACCACCGTTTGTAAGAAACGGAAAAGCACTCGTTTAGATAAGAAATACCTATAAACAATTAGATACAGACAAATACGGAGAAAAAATATGAGCAACGAAAACCCAAGTGATCTTAGATACACTGAAACACACGAATGGTTACGTGATAATGGTGATGGTACTTATACAGTAGGTATTACAGACCATGCACAAGGTCTATTAGGTGATGTGGTATACGTTGAACTGCCAGAATTAGAAACAGTTCTAAATGCAGAAGAGAATTGTGGTGTTATTGAATCAGTTAAAGCAGCTTCGGATATGTTTTCGCCGATAGAAGGTGAAGTAACAGAGGTCAATGAAGAGTTAGATAGTGAGCCAGAGCTCATTAACACAGCACCATTTGGTGAAGGCTGGATTTTTGCTATTAAGCCAGCAAACATTGAAGATGTTGAAGCGCTTATGGATGCAGACCAATACGAAGCATTTTACCAAGAAAATTCATAATTTAGTTTCCAGTCTGTCCTCTTAAACCTTTATTGAGAGCAGATAGAACTTCTGTGTATGCCTTAAAGATTTTTAAACATAATTTAAACATAGAAGTTTCTATCTTTCTTGATTTGGGGTAACAGAGTCTCACTGAATACTACTAACCTTAACCTTTTAAATCCTCCACTTTAAAGATTTACTATGAAAACCATGCCCCCAAGTACACTCGATACCCTAAAGCAATCTAACGATTTTACATCTCGCCACATTGGTCCAAATAGCGATGATACTACCGCTATGCTAAAAACTATTGGCGTTGCATCATTGGATGAATTGATAGATCAAACCGTGCCAGAAAGCATTCGTACACGTGATCCGCTTAATTTACCAAGCAGTTGTACCGAGAGCGAAGGGCTTGCGTATTTACGTGAGGTAGCCAATAAGAATAAGGTGAACAAGTCTTATATCGGTCAAGGTTATTACGACACGATTGTACCTGCCGTTATTCAGCGTAATGTGTTAGAAAATCCAGGCTGGTATACGGCTTACACCCCCTATCAACCAGAGATATCGCAAGGGCGTTTAGAGGCTTTGTTAAATTATCAACAAATGATCATGGATTTAACCGGCATGGATATGGCGAATGCTTCGTTATTGGATGAAGCAACCGCAGCGGCCGAAGCAATGGCTTTATGTAAGCGTTCTAACCGTTTAAAAACAGACAAGTTTTTTGTCGATGAAGGGGTCTTTCCACAGACCTTAGAAGTGCTAAAAACCCGTGCACAATATTTCGGTTTTGAATTGATCATGGGCAATCCTGCAGAAGATTTAGAGCAACACGAAGTGTTTGGCGTGCTACTCCAATATCCCAGTGCAATCGGTAATATCACTGATATCGAACCAATCATCACGCAAGCCCACGCACAAAAAGCATTGGTCTGTGTTGCCTCTGATTTAATGGCATTGGTGATGCTCAAATCTCCTGGAGAGATGGATGCAGACATGGTTTTTGGTAATTCACAGCGTTTTGGCGTACCGATGGGTAATGGTGGTCCTCATGCTGGTTTCTTTGCAGTCAAAGATAAGTTTAAGCGTTCCATTCCAGGGCGTGTTATTGGTGTATCGGTTGATAGTCAGGGTAAGCCCGCATTACGCATGGCAATGCAAACACGTGAGCAACATATTCGTCGTGAGAAAGCGACGTCTAATATTTGTACAGCCCAAGCTCTGCTTGCCAATATGGCTGGCATGTACGCAACCTATCATGGGCCTGAGCGATTAAAAACCATTGCATCACGTATCAATCGTTTGGCGAGTATTTTGGTTGCAGCAGTTCGTCAAAGCGACTTATCAAAAGCAGAATTTGTCGTTAATACCTCGTGGTTTGATACGGTAACGATTGGTGTCGGTAAGCATCAATCAGAGATATACCAGCGCGCATTGGATAAAGGAATAAATCTACGTCTTGTCGATAATGATAAGTTAGGTGTGAGTTTTGATGAGACAAAAACAGCAGAAGATGTTGCCGAGTTATTTGATGTTTTCTTTGGCGATGATCATAGTTTTGATGTTGAAACACTCGATGCACAAATCGTAGCGGCAAAATGTGAGTCAGGTATTCCAGAAGCGTATCAGCGTACCTCAGAGTTTTTAACACACGAAGTATTCAATCAGCATCATTCAGAAACTGAAATGATGCGTTACTTAAAGCGATTAGAAAACAAAGACTTATCGCTAGTTCATGCGATGATACCTTTAGGTTCTTGTACCATGAAATTGAATGCGGCAACCGAGCTAATACCCATTAGTTGGGCTGAATTTTCCAATATCCATCCCTTTGCACCTGCTGATCAAAAGCTGGGTTATCAGCAAATGATTGATGAATTAGAAGGCTGGCTAGCAGAAGTAACGGGTTATGATGCGGTATCAATGCAACCAAACTCTGGTGCGCAAGGCGAGTATGCAGGCTTAGTAGCAATCAACCGATACAATAAAAGCATCGGGCAGGGACACCGTAATATTTGTTTGATCCCAACGTCGGCACACGGCACAAATCCAGCATCAGCGGCGATGGCTCGCATGAAAATCGTATTGGTTGATTGTGATGATAACGGCAATATTGATGTTGCTGATCTTCGTAAAAAAGCAGAAGAGCATAAAGATGATCTGGCTTGTATTATGGTCACATACCCATCAACACACGGTGTATTTGAAGAAGCCATTGTCGAAGTCTGCGATATTATTCATGAGAATGGCGGGCAAGTGTACTTAGATGGCGCGAACTTAAATGCACAAGTCGGTTTATCAAAGCCGGGCAAGTTCGGATCAGATGTTTCACACCTTAATCTACATAAAACCTTCGCTATTCCGCATGGTGGTGGCGGGCCAGGTGTTGGGCCAATTGGTGTTCGTAGCCATTTAATCCCATTCCTTCCAGGTCATATCGACAATGAGAATGAAGAGGCAAAAACCCATGCCGTATCAGCCGCACCGTTTGGTAGTGCATTAATCTTGCCTATCTCATGGATGTATATGAAGCTGTTGGGTGCAGAAGGTAATGCAAAAGTCTCAAGAATAGCGATATTGAGCGCAAACTATATTACCAAGCGTTTAGCAGAACATTATCCCGTGCTTTATCGTGGTGAGCATGGTCATGTCGCGCACGAATGTATTATTGATATTCGCCCTATAAAGGCAGAGTCTGGCATAAGTGAAGAAGACATCGCAAAACGTTTGATGGATTACGGTTTCCATGCGCCAACCATGTCATTCCCTGTACCGGGAACATTGATGATTGAGCCAACAGAATCAGAATCAAAATACGAAGTAGATCGTTTTTGTGATGCCATGATTGCAATTCGTGAAGAAATTGCCAAAGTACAAAACGGCGATTGGACGCTTGAAGATAATCCGTTAGTTAATGCACCACATACCTTGGTTGATTTAACTGAAGATTGGAATCATGCCTATGGTCAACAGACTGCGATATTCCCTAAAGGCGTAATCCACACCAGTAAATATTGGCCAGCCGTTAATCGTGTTGATAATGTTTATGGTGATCGAAATCTGATATGTTCGTGCCCTTCAATAGAAAGCTATAGGTAATTAACATGGCAGGCAGTGGCAATACAGGTATAACACGCTGGGTTAAGGCGTTAGGCTTCACATGGTTAGGTCTTAAGGCAACATATAAGCACGAAGAAGCTTTTCGACAAGAAGTCTTTTTGCTTATCGTTTCCACCCCGCTGGCTATTTGGCTAGGCGATACTGGTATCGAAAAAGCCTTGATGATTGGCAGTGTTTTATTGTTGCTGATTGTTGAGTTGCTCAACTCTGCCATTGAAGCCGTTGTAGATCGCTTTGGTGGCGAGATTCACGAGCTTTCAGGTAGAGCAAAAGACATGGGTTCTGCTGCAGTGTTTGTTGCGATGGTAAATGTTGCTGTCGTTTGGTTATTTATGTTGTTTTAGGAAAACCTGATTAAGTCGATTAGAATTCAGCGCAGAAAAATCTGTCGCTATTTTTCACGAAGTGAGACGTAATAGTCGCTCTATTGCGCCGATCTTCGTGGGAAATATCGGCAGATTTGGCAAGCTGAAAATAATTGGACTTGATCAGTTTTTCCTTAAGGAAACATTGATCAAGTCCCATAAATTCTCGCAACGCCAAATTTCCAAGTTCGAGGCATTTGTTTTTTGCATAGTTATTCTATGGTAAAAACAAATAACGAAGAAATTGGGAACTTGGCTAAGCCAGCAGAATCTTATTGGACTTAATCAGTCTCTCATTAAGAACTCCTTGAGAATTTTTACTTAGGAAGGATATTATTTTGTCACCCCCCCTTGTTTTTAGCACCTTTTGTATAACTGTTTGTAGTATCAATTTTCTACGGTTAAAAACTACAAAAGTGCCAAAAACAGGGGGGGTGACAATTTGACACTCTAGCTAGTGATTTATTGGCTCATATGCCCATCATGTGGATTTGATCCACTCGCCATCATCCAATGGTGTACTTGATGATGATCACCCAACGCCATAACTCCGATATAACCTAATGCACGTAATCTTGCCACTTCTTCTGGCTTTTGTGTCTCAATCGTTAGCGTGAAACGTTCTTTATTTTGCTTAACATCCATCGTCCATCCCGTTTCTGCAGTCAGCATACTTGGGTGAGCCTTTAATGCACGTAGTAAAGACTCATGAGCCGCCCTTGATTTAGCACGAATAACAATTTCAGCTCCTTTCTTAATATTCTTTTTTGAAAGTACATCAACGCCAGACGTAAAGTTTTCCATATCAATTAAATGCTGGCGTAAACCCTCAAGGTCAACCTTTGTCCAGTCAGTATTTGGATCAGCATCAAGCATTTTAATGGTCTCTTGAATGGTTCCAAAAATTGCATTACCTGCCTCTTTTAAAGGAGTAGCGCTTGATGTTGCTGTAGCAGAAGCCGTCTTAGTAGGAAATTTAGCCGTTGCAGCAGTAGGTATAACAGCTTGCACAGCAGGCTCGCCCATCTGCATCATGTGCTTGGCATGATCCATATTACTGTGATCAATTTCATCAGCTTGTAGCTTTGTAGCAATGAGGAAGTTACAAGCTAAAAATAAGAAGAGGGGTGTTTTTTTATTCATTGTATTAATCTCATTAGAAAGTGAAAAGTAACTTTATCAGTGTAGGCTTACTATCGATATGATTCAAATCATAGCTGGTAGAGCATTATATGAGTGTAATCCATTTATCATCTCGTAAGATGATGCCAGATTTTTCTAGTTTTTTTAGCTCTCTATAAAAGGTTTCATGTGTTAAACCGATTTTGTAAGCAATATCTTTTAAAGAGGTGTTGATAGGAAATTTTCTATAAATCTCATTTTGATCTTTGTTCTCACTAGAAACACTTGTAGCCTTACTTCTCAGAAAGGTTAGGATACGTTCATTGGCTGACTTGATATTTTTTATCTCACTCAATGTTCGTAAGTCTCTAACTTGATTAGCAAAGATTGATAGAAGTAACTTCATTTCTTGAGGGTTTCGCTCTATAAAGTTTAAAAAATCTTTTTTACTAATAGATTCTATTTCACTTGTTTGGTCAGCAATTGCAGAGCAATGATAGCGCTCTGAAAAAAGAGAAGCTTCAGCAATAAACTCACCCATATAACCTACGTGTAACACAATAGGGCTTCCATCTACAGTGTGTCGTGTTAGTTTTATTCTTCCAGATTTGATAAAGTAAACCCGAGAGACTGTATTATTTTGTTCAAAAAGTGTATCACCGCTTTGTAGAGAGCTAATCCGTGTTTTTATTTTGTATTTTAGTTTTTCAAAAAATGATACTGTCATGGCAATAGTCTACCAATAATTTGCTGTTACTTAATAGCTGGAGAAAAATAAATGTTTAGGATTCTATTAAAACAATTTCTTATTATTTCTATTGCAATATTTTTATCATCTTGTGGTCCAGTTTACAAAATTGGTTATGATAGAGCTGCACCCCAATTTTCGGACAGTTAGCTAAGAACTATTTTCACACATTAAGCCGCCTGTTTTAGGCCGCTAAATTTATCATACATCAAGTCGGGAGTTGTTCCCAAAGTTTGATGTTTTCG
>Ga0256840_1001145_pt1 | contig 25435 bp, 15 predicted proteins | sample 355202metaG_FD_185969 | JGI IMG/M metagenome (GOLD analysis project Ga0256840, IMG submission 185969) | Hydrothermal vent microbial communities from Mid Atlantic Ridge, Atlantic Ocean - 355-202 | ecosystem: Environmental > Aquatic > Marine > Hydrothermal vents | place: Atlantic Ocean: Mid...
CTGTTAGTTGATTGAATTTTATCTAACAAGGCGAGTTTTTAAAAGCCTGCCACACTCATTGTTCCGCTACGCTCCACAATGAGTGTGGCAATTATTTAACAATAACGTTGTGAAACTATACAGTTACATTCATTCTTCCAGCATCTTCTTGAGCTGGTCTTAAACCAATATTGTAATACTTGTTATCGGTAAACAATGGTGGAACATGGCAACTCGCACAATTAGGTCCATTACCACCTATTCCTGGACCTGTTTGAAACAATTCCCATCCTTGAATTTGATCCGCAGTCATTGCTGTAACATTCCCTGCCCTATATAAATCCCACGGCGTTTGATCAGAGACTAATGTTCTCTCATAGGTAGCAATTGCCATACCAATACGTGCCGCTGTAATTGTCGAATCTCCAAAAGCTTGATTAAATAATTCAGGGTAGGTTTTATGTATTGCTAATGCCTCAGACATATCAGTCGGAATATTATTGGCAATAGCTAAGGGTTGAACTGAAATAAGCTTATTAATGACTTCATCCCAAGTTCTGCCATTTTTTGCCATTTCAATATTGCTTAAAATAGGACCTACTGCCTGAGATTCCAATGCACCTCCGTGAGCAATCACAACTGACCCTTGATTTTGAGGATCCGAAAATTGAGACAATGCCCGTCCATCCCAGAACAAATCATCGGCATACATTGCGTTGATAAAACTGGGTGTATTTCTATCAGTTACCTGCACTTCAAAACCAAATCGTGCATCATCAACCCTTTGCATGTTTTCATCATAATGAACCACTCCCATTGAACCAACAACATCATCTTCAGTACCAAAGACTTCGTCAAAACCTGGATTAACAGCAGGTCTTGGATCAGTGCCTCCATTAGATGGAATATGACAAGTGCCACAAGCCATGGTATTATCACTGGATAATTGTTCATCCCAAAACAATATTTTTCCAAGAATTCTTTTACTCTCAGTGATTGGATTCTCACTGGGAACGGGTACAACAGGCATTTCTGCCATTGTGTTCACATGATAAAACAAAGAAATAGAGACAAAAACAGTAAACTTATTACTGGTCAATTTTTCTCTGAACTTGAAAAAACTAAAATCTTTATTACAATTCATTAGGTGCCCTTTTTTATATTAGATTACCCTAATATAATGAAAATACCCTATTAAACAAGCACTTTAATAAAATAAAACACTAAAATATTGGGTCTTAACAATATCTAACGTTTTAATTAACATTATTTTTACACTTGTGACTCACTATTGTCTTAATTAATCTTGCCTAACAACCCCCTTATATTAGCAAACACGCATAAAGCAACTTAATTTAAATATTTTACAAACTTTCTCTTGACATGAATTTTCATCTAAGAGATTATACTCGCAACTTTAGAAAAACTTATTAAAAGCATAAATGAATTTAATCCAAAACATTATTTTAGTCGTCATTATTATTCTTGTCCTTAATCGGTGAGAATGGCGCATAATTGGATAACCAAAAAGCCCTTCTCAAACATAAAGAGAAGGGCTTTTTTTTTAACAAGGCATTTTAGCCACCTATAGAGCAAAGAGAATATGACAATGTATTACGATAAAAACACCACTATTTATCTCAATGGACAATGGTTGAAAGCACAAGATGCAACCACTGGACTGTACCAACAATCATTCCACTATGGAAATGGCGTCTTTGAAGGCATGCGTTCTTATAAAACAGACAATGGTGCAAAAGTTCTCAAAGTTCGCGAACATTTTGAGAGACTGCTCTACTCTGCTGAAAAAATGTACATTGATTTAAAATTCAGCGTTGATGAGTTAGAAGCCATTTGTTATGAATTACTCGAAAAGAACAACATGCAAGATGCCTACATCCGTCCTTTGGTTTATACCGATGAGAATATGGGTTTGCAACCCGAAAGTCATGCCAACCTTTTTATGTGTGCATGGGATTGGGGACAATATTACGAAAAACCCGTTCGCGCCATGACTTCACCCTTTAGACGTCCTGATCCAAAGTCTTGTCATGTTGAAGCTAAAGTCACAGGACATTACACCAATTCACTGATTGCCATAAAAGATGCCAAACAAAAAGGCTTTGATGAAGCTTTATTATTAGATAACCATGGTTTTGTTGCCGAAGCCACAGGAGCTAATTTTTTCTACCAAAAAAACGACACCCTATTTACCGCACCTCGTGGCAATATCTTACCTGGTATAACACGTTCAGTAATTATCGACTTAGCTAAACAAAATGGCATCAAAGTTGAAGAAACACACTTTACTCCCGATGACGTTTATAACGCGGATGGTGCTTTTTTTACGGGCACTGCTGTTGAAATAAATCCGATTGAATCCTTGGATAATAAAAAATTCACAAAACAGTGGCAAGAAACATTTGGTCACAAACTGCAACAACAATTTAACCACTACGCGCGCACTTAAAGGACAAAAATTTCATGAGCAACGATAAACTCAATAGATTTTCACAAGCAGTTACACAAGATGATACACAACCTGCTGCAAAAGCAATGCTGCATGCAATAGGCATGAGTCATGAAGATTTAAATAATCCATTAGTTGGAATTGCTAGCACAGGTTATGATGGCAATCCATGCAATATGCACCTCAATGATTTAGCTTCACACATTAAGGAGTCTGTTAATGACAAACAACTCAACGGCTTGATATTTAACACGATTGGCATTTCTGATGGCATTTCGATGGGAACAGAAGGCATGCGCTTTTCTTTGCCATCGCGTGATCTCATTGCTGACTCAATAGAAATGGTCACTTGTGGCATGAGCTACGATGCTAATATTTCCATTGTCGGTTGCGACAAAAACATGCCAGGCGCACTGATGGCAATGTTGCGATTTAATCGCCCTTCGATTCTTTTTTACGGTGGAACAATCGCGGCAGGCTGTCATGATGGCAAAAAACTTGATGTTGTCTCTGCCTTTGAAGCGTGGGGCGAAAAAGTAGCTGGCACAATGGATGAAGAAACCTTTGACGAAATTGTATCCAAAGCCTGTCCTTCAGCTGGCGCTTGTGGTGGCATGTACACAGCCAACACCATGGCATCGGCCATTGAAGCCATGGGAATGAGTTTTCCTTACAATTCATCCAATCCCGCTATCAGCCAACAAAAATTGGATGAATGCAATAAGATTGGAGGTCAAATTGAACAACTCTTGAAATCTGATTTAAAGCCACGTGATATTGTCACCAAACAGTCAATGGAAAATGCCTTTAGATTAGTCACTGTTTTGGGTGGTTCGACTAATGCGGTATTGCATTTTTTAGCCATAGCCGATGCTGCTGGCATTGATTTTGGCATTAAAGATTTTCAAAAAATCAGCGACAACACGCCTTTTTTAGCCAACCTCAAACCCAGTGGTAAATACCTTATGGAAGACCTTCACGAAGTGGGTGGTGTTCCTGCGGTTATGAAATACATGCTAGAAAACGACATGCTTCATGGTGAATGCATGACCATCACAGGCAAAACCATAGCAGAAAATTTATCACAAGTTAAATCCTTATCCCCGATTCAAGATGTCATCATGCCATTGGAGAATCCCATTAAAGAAACGGGACATATTCGTATCTTGTTTGGAAATTTAGCCAGCGAAGGTTCGGTTGCCAAAATCACAGGTAAAGAAGGGCTTAATTTTACGGGTAAAGCCAAAGTATTTGATTCAGAGATTGCGGTCAACCAAGGCATAGCTGACGGCAAAGTTGAAAAAGGCGATGTTGTGGTGATTCGCTACGAAGGACCAAAAGGCGGACCAGGTATGCCAGAAATGCTCAAACCAACGGCAGCCATTATCGGTGCAGGACTTGGTAACGATGTGGCATTAATAACCGATGGTCGTTTTTCAGGTGGAACCCACGGCTTTGTGGTTGGGCACATCACCCCAGAGGCACAAGTTGGCGGAACCATAGCACTGGTTGAAAATGGTGATGAAATTACCATTGATGCCACCACAAATGAGCTAACTTTACACGTCAGTGATGACGAACTAAAGGCAAGAAAACAAAACTGGCAAGCACCAGAAATTAAATACAAACGTGGTGTTTTACGCAAATATTCACGCAACGTAACTTCCGCATCAAAGGGGTGTTTAACCGATGTTTAAAGCAGAAAGCAACTCAATTAAATCAATAATCAACAAAAATTGGCAACAAATACACGATGAACAACCAGCCGACGAAGCCGTAAAAATGCTCGGTTCTGAGGCATTAGTCAGAAGTCTTATGGCTGAAAATGTGGAAATTATGTTTGGTTATCCAGGCGGTGCTATTATGCCAACCTATGATGTATTGCATCAGTTCCAAAAAGAAATTAAACACGTGTTGGTTCGCCATGAACAAGGTGCAATTTTAGCTGCTCAAGGTTATGCGCGTGCCAGTGGTCGTGTTGGTGTCTGTATCGCCACCTCAGGGCCAGGTGCGACCAATTTAATCACGGGTATCGCCGATGCACAGATTGATTCAACACCATTGGTTTGTATTACTGGACAAGTTCATAAGGATTTATTGGGAACTGATGCTTTTCAAGAAACTGACATTATTGACATATCCATGCCAATCACAAAATGGAACTACAAAATAACTGAAGCCAGAGAAATCCCGCAAGTTATGGCACGGGCCTTTTTTATTGCCAAATCAGGACGTCCTGGACCTGTTTTAATTGATATAACTAAAAATGCGCAGATGGATTTTTTGGAATTCAGTTACAAAAAATGCTTGCACTTTAACAGCTACCTCCCCGAACCAACACCAAAAGAACAATCCATAAAAGACGCAGCCGATTTGATAAATGCGGCACAAAAACCTTTAGTCGTATTTGGACAGGGCGTTATACTTGGCGAAGCGGAAAACGAATTCAAAGCCTTTTTAGAAAAAAGTGGTATTCCTGCTGCTGCCACCATAATGGGCTTATCTGCCATCAATAATGACCACCAAAACCATGTTGGCATGGTCGGAATGCATGGCAACTACGCACCTAACTTATTGACCAATCAATGCGACCTACTCATTGCCATTGGTATGCGATTTGATGATCGGGTTACAGGCACACTCAACACCTATGCCCAACAAGCCAAAATCATCCACCTTGAAATTGATAACAGCGAAATAAACAAAAATGTTCGCGTTAATGTTCCTGTCCTTGGCAATGTTAAGTACACCTTGCCACAAATAACTGACAGAATTATCGAAAAAACGTACCCGAAGTGGCGTGAGGAATTTTCTCAATTACACAAACAAGAATACGATGCCGTCATCAAAGAAGACTTAACTCCCAGTAAACAAGCATTAACCATGTCAGAAGTTATCGACATGATTAACGACTTAACACAAAACGACGCCATTATTGTCACCGATGTGGGTCAACACCAAATGGCAGCTTGCCGCTATGCTAAATATTCACAAACCCGCTCACTGATTACCTCTGGCGGACTCGGAACAATGGGTTTTTGTATACCAGCAGCCATGGGTGCAAAATTAGCCAAACCCGAACGAACTGTTATTGGTATTGTCGGTGATGGTGGTGTGCAAATGAATATCCAAGAACTTGGTACCATCATGCAAACCCAAATTGATGTCAAAATCATCATCTTAAACAATGAATTTTTAGGCATGGTTAGACAATGGCAAGAACTGTATTTCGACAAACGCTATGCATCCACAGAAATCACCAGCCCAAACTACCAAGTACTGGCATCGGCTTATAATATTGCCTCTGCGAAAGTCTCGCAACGTGAGAAGTTAAAACACGCCTTGCAAACCATGTTAGAAACCGACGGCGCGTATTTACTCGAAGTCATGGTTGGGCAAGAAGACAACGTATTTCCAATGATATCTCCAGGCGATTCTGTATCAGACATGAGGTTAAAATAATATGCAACACAACATCAACAGCACATTTGACGACACCAAAAAAGACTACACCATGGCATTGTTTTCACGCAATCGTGCAGGAATACTCAACCGCATCACCGCTGTATTTTCACGAATAAAACTCAACATAGACAGCTTAAATGTATCCGAAACAGAAACCCATGGCGTTTACCGCTATTCGGTTCGGGTCAATACCACAGAAAAATTGGTGAGGCGCATTACTAAACAAATTGAAAAACAAGTCGATGTCTTAAAAGCCGTCTACGCAACCGATGATTTAATCGTACAGCAAGAAGTGGCATTGTACAAAATACCATCAGAGGTCATGATAGATGACATCCAAACCGAAGACATCATTCGCAAACACAATGCCAAAATACTGCGAATACATCGCGAATACACCGTGATAGAAAAAACTGGACACAAACACGAAACCCAAGCCCTATTTGATGAACTACAACCCTACGGAATTTTAGAATTTGTCCGTTCAGGTCCCATCAGCATAGGCAAAATAAATTATTAACACTTTAATTGGGGCATGGACTTTAGTCCATGAATTGTCGGCAAAAGCCAACACCCAAGAACTTAAATATTTGTCATCCTCGCGAACGCGGGGATCCAGTTCTAAATAAAACTGGATTCCCTTTTTCAAGGGAATGACAAAAGAAAACAATTAACTTAAACTTAAATAGAGAGCAATAAAATGGCAAAATTAAATTTCGGCGGCACAATGGAAGAAGTGGTAACTCGTGAAGAATACCCACTAGAAAAAGCACAAAAAAACCTAAAAGACAAAACCATAGCCGTACTTGGCTACGGCGTACAAGGTCCTGGACAAGCATTAAATCTTCGTGATAATGGCTTTAATGTTATCGTTGGACAACGTCAAGAATCTCCTTCATGGACTAAAGCAATCGATGATGGTTTTGAGCCAGGAAAATCACTCTTCCCAATTGATGAAGCCACACAAAAAGCCGACATCATCATGTATTTACTATCCGATGCTGGTCAAATTGCCGCTTGGGATACCGTTAAAGCCAACCTCAATGCAGGAGATACTTTGTATTTTTCACATGGATTTGGCGTAACATTTAACGAACAAACCTCCATCATTCCACCCAAAGACGTGGACGTGGTTTTAGTCGCCCCCAAAGGTTCTGGACGTTCACTTCGCACCTTATTCCTAGATGGCAAAGGCTTAAACTCAAGCTATGCGGTCTTCCAAGATGCCACAGGCAATGCCAAAGATACCGCTTTATCATTGGGCATTGGTGTTGGTTCGGGTTACTTATTTGAAACAGACTTCAAACGCGAAGTGTATTCGGACTTAACAGGTGAGCGTGGTATTTTAATGGGAGCCATCGCTGGAATGTTTGAGGCTCAATATAATGTGCTACGCAAACACGGACACTCACCATCTGAGGCGTTCAACGAAACAGTTGAAGAACTAACCCAAAGCTTAATGCCATTAGTTGCCGAAAATGGCATGGACTGGATGTACGCCAACACCTCAACCACAGCTCAACGCGGTGCTTTAGACTGGCGACACAAATTCCGTGACTTAAACGAGCCTTTATTTGAAGAATTATACGACAGTGTTAAAACAGGCAACGAAGCCCGCATCACCATCGAAGCCAACTCCAAACCCGATTATCGTGAAAAATTAAATGCAGAATTAAAAGAAGTCCGTGAATCAGAAATTTGGCAAACAGGCAAAACAGTCCGTGGTTTAAGACCGCAGAACTCCTAACTTCAGAAGAACTCGCTCCCATGCTCTGCATGGGAGTGGCATTCTAAATAATAGGCATTTCCATGCGGAGCGTGTGGAACGAGATAAAAATGAAACAAACCCAAAGCCCAACAATCGAAAACATAAAAGCCGCGCAAGAGCGCATCTCAGCTGTTGTACAACGCACACCTTTGCAAGAAAACTTACAGTATTCGGCAATTTATGACGCCAATATTTACCTCAAGCGTGAAGATTTACAGCAGGTGCGGTCGTATAAAATTCGTGGGGCTTATAATAAAATCTCGCAACACGATGTCAAACACGTGGTTTGTGCCAGTGCCGGTAATCATGCCCAAGGCGTAGCATACACCTGCCATAAACTGGGCATCAAAGGCACGATTTTTATGCCAATTACCACACCCAACCAAAAAATCGAACAGGTCAAAATGTTTGGGCAAAAGCAAATTGAAGTCAAACTTATTGGCGATACCTTTGATGAGACGGGAATAGCTGCCAAAAGGTTTTGCAAAGAAAACAGTTATCTCTATATTCCCCCTTTTGATGATTTAGAAATTATCGAAGGACAAGCGACCATTGCTTTGGAAATTCTTGAAAAATACAACCAACCCATTGATTACCTATTTGTGCCAATAGGTGGTGGTGGTTTAGCATCAGGAATAAGTACTGTGTTTAAACACTTATCGCCAGAAACAAAAATCATCGGTGTAGAACCCAAAAACGCAGCTTCCATGCAAGCCGCTTTTGATGCAGGTCATGCGGTAAAATTAGATAAGATTGATGGTTTTGTCGATGGTGCTGCCGTGCAACAAGTCGGCGAGCTCACTTATCTGCAATGCAAAGATAAAATAGATGATTTAATCACGGTGGATGATGGGCTGATTTGCCAAACCATATTAAACCTTTACAACAAAGATGCAATTGTGGTTGAACCAGCTGGCGCACTGGCACTTTCAGGCTTAGAACAATACGCCGATAAAATCAAAGGCAAAACGGTTGTTTGCATCTTAAGTGGCAGCAATAATGACATTACACGGATTGAAGAGATTCGCGAGAAAGCCCTACTTTATGGCGGTTTAAAACATTATTTTATGGTCAGGTTTCCACAACGTGCAGGCGCTTTAAAAGAATTTGTTGCCGATGTGTTAGGTGAGCATGATGACATCACTTATTTCCAGTACCACAAAAAGCACAACCGCGCTCATGGACCTGCCATTGTTGGCATTGAATTAAAAAATGCCAAAGACTTTGAACCACTAGTCAGACGCATGAAAGAACTGGATTTTTACAGCAATTACCTCAATGACAAACCCGAATTGTTTAGTATGATGATGTGAGATTTCAATTGTTAATCGTTAATGATTAATGATAGATTGAAAAGACAACACAGGTTCATATCGGGTAGTTGGCTTTAGTCAACACTTTTAGAAAAAGATGTTTGTCAAAACATCTAAAACACTATCGATGGGCAGAGCGCATCCTACAAAAGAATCAAGTTTATTCATTTTTTTAGAGATTTAACTAGAAAGATTGCTGTGGTGGCTAAGCTTGCCATGGTTGGGATGGTCATTCCGAGGTATTTGCTTGTATTGGCATCTAGGGAATAAAGTAATGCGGTGATAATTCCGAAGCCTGTTGCCAGTAAGGCAAAGGTTTTTTTGTTTTCACTGTTTTGCTGCTGCTTGTCACTTTTTGCTTGTTCGATTTGTTGCAGTTTTGTTGATGGTTTTGTTTTGAGGCTCAGCAATTCATGCACAAGATGCGGTATTTCAGCGGTTTGTTCTAGCCATGTGGGTAAATTTTTCTTAATAGTCTCCATCGCACCGTCCATGCCATAACTCTTTTTCATGATGCTTGAGAGCACAGGTTTTGAGGTTTGCCATATATCCAATTCTGGATAAAGTTGACGTCCTAGTCCTTCGATATTAAGCAAAGTCTTTTGCAATAAAATAAATTCAGGTTGTATAACTAGTTGAAATTTGCGTGCCATTTCAAAAGTCTTGAGCATCACTTCACCAAAAGAGATTTCACTGATGGGACGGGCAAAATACGGTTCGCATATTGTTCGTGTAGCGGATTCAAGTTCGTCCACACGCGTATCGGCAGGCACCCAACCTGCTTCAATATGCAATTCGGCAATGCGGCGGTAATCTTGGTTGAAAAATGCCATGAAATTATTGGCTAAATCCAACTTATGTCCTTTGGGCAGTGAACCACAGATACCAAAATCAAGTAAAATAATTTGTGGGTTCTCAGGGTTGTCGGGGTTAACAAAGATATTGCCGGGGTGCATGTCAGCGTGAAAAAAATTATCCCGAAAAACTTGAGTATAAAATAACTTTAAGCCTTTTTCAGCGAGTACTTGCAGATTAATCCCTGCTGCTTTGAGTTTGTCAAACTGACGAATAGGAATGGCATAAATTCGTTCCATCACCATAACTTTTTCTTTGCAGTATTGCCAATATATCTCGGGCACATATAAATCATCGGAGTCTTTGAAATTTTTACGTAAAACCGATGCATTTGCCGCTTCACGTTGCAAGTCCAGCTCATCATAAATCGTTTTCTCAAACTCTTCTACAATTTCAACCGGATCAACTTGCACGCCTGGGTTGCCAAATGTTCGCGCTAGTTTTGCCACCGAACGCATCAGTTCTAAATCCCTTTTGACCATTTTTTTGATACCTGGTCGAAGGACTTTTATCACCACTTCCCGACCGTCTTTTAATTCGGCGGCATGCACTTGCGCAACCGAGGCTGATGCTAACGGCGTTTCGTCGATTGAATTAAATATTTCATCCAGTGGTTGATCCAATTGTTGTTCTATAAATTCACGTGCTTCCGCCCAAGCAAAGGGTTCCACATCGTCTTGTAGTTTTGCCAGTTCTTCAGTAATTTCAGATGGAATCATATCAGGACGAGTCGATAAAACTTGCCCAAGCTTGACAAATATAGGCCCTAATTCTTCTAAGGCTTTGCGTAGTTTTTCAGGGTTATTTTTACAAGCCTTTCCTTTACTGGCAAAAGGAGATAATAAACGCAACAGGTGTATGCGCTTTTTGCTTTTCTGCTTTGGTATCAAATCCTTGACACGGTAATTGGCAAAAGTGTGTAAAATCTTGGTTAAGCGAAATAAGTTCATGTCTCTAATTTTAACACTTGAACCTTTTTTACAGAAGTTATTTAAGAATTAGTGACTATAATTCAATAAGCTGATCTTCTTCACCTTTAATTTGGTATTTTTCATAGACTTTAATTTCACTTGCAAAAACTTTGATGTTATAGAAACCAGCTGCCAACTCAACAGGTTCTCCACCGATGGTACTTTCTGCGATTAATTCACCAGACAATGAGTAAACTGAATAAGGTGTTTGCAAGGCTTTGGTCACTGATTGCTTGAGTGATTGAGAATTGTTACTGTCAAAATATTTGCCTCCACCTTGAATTGCCCATTGCTGAAATTGACTTTTTAGATTTTCATCAGCAATGGCAAATCCGACAATATTAAGGCGAATATCAATACCTGCATCGATAAGCGATTTAATAACTTCCTCTGGCTTTCCATCACAGGTTTCCTCACCATCTGTCACCAATATTACAATTTTTTTGCCTTTATTGGCTTTTAAATCAGAAGCGACTTTAGCAAGTGAAGCTGCTATTGGGGTTTTGGCCAAGTTCTTGGCATTAATGGATTGAATAATCTTATGGGCTTTTTTAGCATCCAATGGCTTAAGTGGTATAGCTAAATCTGTTCGGCAAGAGCCGGCTTGTTTGTTGCCAAATACACGCAAAGCAACGGGGGTTCCCTCAGGGATTATTTCGGTTACAGCTTTTGTTAAGACTTCTTTAGCAATGTTGATTCGGCGTTTACCATTAAGTCTTTTGAGCATAGAACCTGATGCATCGAGGATAAGTTCAATAGCTCCTGAATTGTTACTACTATCTTTTTGGGTTATTTTTAAGGTTCCTGGACCTTTGACTTTTTCAAATTTTGATTCAATTTTTATTTGGTAGTTTGCTGGTTCACGTAATTTTGCTGCTGCACGTTCAAATGCAATTTGGACTTGTGCTTTTGTAATGACTTGATGGTATTGACCATGATTAACCTGTGCCCACGATTGCATCAAATCCGTTTGCCACTCATCTTGACCTCCAAAACCATTGCCTGTAACAATACCCAATGAAAAAATACGTGGTTTGACATCTTTAAAACCGTCCCAAATCTTTTCATCTCGACTTGTTATGGCATCGGTAATCACAATAATGGCTTTTGAACCTTTTCTCTCTTTTAAGGCTTGGGTAGCTTTGTACATATAGGTTTCTGCTGCACTTGAGTCATCTTTGCGAGGGTAATTATTGAGCAAGGTTTTTAATAAATACGGTTCGCCATACCATTTATCCATGAGTAAAGGACTGCCAAAAGGTTGGAAATTCACCATGTCTCTCCCAGGGATTACACCATCGGCAAATTGTTGCAAAGCATTAAATATAATCGCATGATAAGAAGCTGTACTGCCACTGGTATCCCACACGAAGATAACATTTCGTGGTGGTTCTACTATTTTAAGGTAATAATATTCGCTGTCATTTAATGTGAAGATGTAGTAAATTTTACCCTCTTTTTCTTGCTCTTTTATCGCAGGTATTGGTTCACCCTTGCTATCCTCTAGTGTCATTAAGGTTCGAATAGTGGGCTCACCTGCCAGCTCTAAAACCAAGGTGTTTTTTCCTTTTTCAAGTTTAAATTTATACCAATCAGGTTTGTCGGCTTGTTCCAGTTGGACATACCCTATTGCTTTGTGCGATTGCGAAATATCGATGGCTGTTTGTTTACTGTTATTGTCGATATCAATTGTTTGGTTTTGACTAAAATCATGCGCAAATATTTTTTCATAAATTGCATTTTGTGAACCATCACCCCATTCACCTAAAATACTTTGGTAGTTAGCGTTCGCAGCTTGTTCAAAAACTATTATGGTTTCTGGCATATAGCGATAAGCTCTTTTTTCGATACTGCCTACATTAAATTTTAAATACCGTGCCCAAATTGGCTTATCTAGTTTTATTGTTGTTGCCTGAGTTGCAGATAAATCTACTTCGGTCACCTTTTCCCATGGTCCAATAGGACTTTGGGTGGATACCATTAGTTGTACTTTTTCAAAGGTTTTATTTTTACCCGACAATTCTGGTGGCAACCATTGGATGCTTTCAATCAGTGCAGCACGCTGGTGATGAAACCCTATTACCCATTGCACATCTTTGTCATCTATTGAACGGATATAAGTTTTTTCTTTTTTATCGGTGAGCAGACTAATGTCCCAATGACTGTTGGTTACAGGTTTTGCCCATATAACATTCCCTCCATGTTTTGGAGCCGCTATATTTATTTTTTTATCTTTCAAGCTATTACTTTGGGCAATCACTTTAAATTCACCTAGCCCCATTACACCATTGATACTATTTTCATGATTGTTATAAATGATTAAACGAGCATATTTTGCCGTTTGAGGTTTATCTAACACAAAGTATTGTTCTATACCAACTTGCTTAATTTGTGCAGTTACAGTAGAGGTAAAATTTAATCCATCCGTTGATAATTGTATAGCAATATCCTTTGGGTAGTTATTGGGAGTTATTTCCGATAAAGGATTTAGGGCAAAACCAATGACTTTAACTGAGTTTTCTCCAGCCAAATCTACCGTGACAATGTCTTTTTTAGTTTTTCTGCCACCTCGATAAAGCACCCCATAACCTGATGCTGACCTGCCATTAAACAAATAATCAAAACCTCTACCAATAGCACTTGTGTTTCGAGCAATATCTTTTGAGGTTCGTTTAGCACCAAAATTAAAACTAGCTACATTGATGCCCCCTAATAATTGTTGTGGTATATTCCAGTATATAGACGGGTTAACAGCTTGAACTTCTGATTTAGCTTGTATGACAAAAGCACCTTCAACAACATGATGGTATTCATCCATTGCTGCAATTGTTATCTTTTGATTTCTTTTTGTAAAAACATCACTGGGTATATTTATTGTAAATTCTACAGTGGTTTTGCTTTTCGCTTCAATTTGGATGATGTCTTTTGCTAATTCTATTTGCCACAAATGATGGCTAGTGTGAGATTGCAAATGAAGCTTTATCTGACTTTCGGAGTCATTACTAATGATAACTTGACCATTAATTACTTGAGCATAATCATAAAAAGCTTTAATATTTTTTGGTATGCCATTTAATTTTACTGTAATTTTATCAAGATTATCATTGTGTGTATTAACTAGTGCTTGCTTACCATTAATAACGAAACGATAATCATAGGGCATGTTAGAACTTTGTATTTTATAGTAGGATTGGGTGTTAGCAGGAATTATCACCTCTAACTTATTGGGTTTAGCGGTATCCGCCTTATCTTTTACCCACTGGTATTTAAGTTTACTTCCCTTGTTGTCATAAGGAATGATAGTATGGTTTTTTATTGAGTTATTATAAAAAGTCACTGTACTTTCTTGTTTTAATTCAGGCAATTTATACCAGTCATGATCACCATGTGTATTTGTCCTTCCTTTTATAATGCCATCTTGTGCTATAGCTGTTGCCTGAAATCTTACATCATTGGGCTCACAATCTGAGTCACATTTGAATACTGATAACCGTTGCAGTTTGATTAGATAATTAGCCACACTGGTTTGATTTCCTGCTTGAAGTTTTATCGAGTAATCGCCCATGGGATAAATCCCTTCAAATGTTACAGGTTTGCCAATTTCTGTGGTTTTTATGCCTAGATGTTTACCAAATTTATAAATTTTATACGTTATACTACCATCTATTGGTGGCGTGATTGTTAACTTAATGTGTTGTTTGTTATCAAGGTTAAAGTGGTAGTAATCTCTATCGGAGGTATTTTGTAAAATGCCTTTACGTGTCTTTTCAAAGGCTAAAAACATAGAACGAGATTCGTCGTCATTGGGTTCTATTTCAAAATTATTATCGGGTTTTCCTGTGGCAAAGGCGCGCAATAAATATTTGCCATTGCTGCCTCTAATTGCAATAACGTGTTTGCCAGGCAGCAAAAACAGATTAGATAACCTAACCCGTTTTTTGCCTTTTTCAGCTTTGAAATTTTGTATAACATTGCCTTTAGAATTGTAGATATAAATATTTTCTATGCCTTCTCCATTGGCTTGAATTGTCCATAGCTGTGGTTCTTTATCCACAGTAAAGCTATAATAATCGTATTCACTGGGCGCATCAAATGTGCCTTTGACAATATTTTTTGCATTCATAGGAGCTGCATCTTTATACCTGTCATTGGGCTCAACTTCCATGATTGCATTGCGTTTGCCTTGTGAGTTTATACTTAGTTTGTAATGTACATCAGCTTCGCCCCTTACATAAACTCCGTATTTTCCTTGAGTTAAGGCAATGTGTTTTAAAAAAATATCATCGTTGCGTTTACGGCATTGCGAGGGTCTTCCATTTGTGTTTAATAGGCATAACTCTATATTCTTTTTATCCAAATTTTGCAGTTTTATTATAAGTTTATTTGCCGACATGGCTTCATCAATGGCAAATTTGAAATAATCATATTCTTTATTTTTACTCATGCGCCCCGTGACAGAATCATTCATTTTTATAATATTAGCTCGAGCAAATTTATCATTGGGTTCTGCCTCCTCTCCTGCAATTACCTCACCAATTGCTTGTTTTTTAAGTGAGGATATAAAATAGTTACCGTTACTTTTGAGTTCAATAAAATAATCCCCTGCATCCAAACTTAGATCGGTGAATTGATAAAATCCATTGCTCAAAGAGCCTGTCTCTGCAAGCATTTTATCATTAGCATCAAATAGTGTAGCATCCACTTTATTGCCCAATGAAGCACGGCCTTTTAGTTGCCATTTCTGAGCGGATTCTTTCTCTGTAATTTTAAATTTCGCCCAAGCAGGCTGTTGTTGATAAAATAGTGTCGTTGAGTAGTTTGTACTTATTTTTGCTGGGCTTTCTTTATTTAGTTTTGCATTTGTTTTGTAGGCATTAAGCTTTTTACCTCGTGTGAATGTCAAAGTGTACGATGACGGTACAGTTGTTTTTTTGCCTTTATCTTGTTTGCGAATATCTGTTATGGTTTGTTCATCAAAACCTTCAAGTGTGTCGGTGGATATTAAACCTGATGATGGCTTGCCAGAACCAGTAAATGATAAGCCAAAATAGTATTTTCCTGGAGTAAATATTAAGTTGCTCAACTTTTCAACGCCCAAACCATTTGTCGAACTGATTGAAAGAATATTATCTACGCTTGTTATTCCCTTGCCATCTTCGGTAAAATTTAATTGCATAATATCAAGCTTTGTTAGCCTCTCAGTTATTCCTTGTAAGTGGATATTCCATTGATATAAAGATTGTGCCTCGCTTACATTCCAAAGGTATAAATCTTGATCAGATTTTTGCATTTGAGCAAGAATTTTTATCGGTGGATTAATTGAATTTGCCTGTAGTGGTTTGTTATTTGGCTCTTGCTCAAACATGGTGACATTGGCAATTACTTGAGTTGTAAGAAGACAAAAAACAATGATCAGGTGAATTTTTAGAATGTTTTTCATAGAGTTATCACAAGTTAGGTGGTGGATTAAGGTCTTTACATAAAGCTCCATTTGTATTGGGGGTTAAACCTTTGCCTGTTTTAGCTTCAATAATATAATCTGCAATATCAAAAACTGCGGATGCTGCAGTTCCAACACTTGCCCCTAATATACTGCCAAAGGAAAGCCCTGCGACATTATTGAAGTGTGCTTCAGTCAAGCAACATAGTTTTGCAACATCGTTGGTTAGACCGTTACATTTTTTTAAATTATCAAGAGCCCTAACTACAAACAAAGCATTTTGAGTAACTTGTGTCAGATACTCTACTGTACTTTGACCGCCACCATCGGCTGTCATGCCGAGAGTTTCTCCTGTAGATAAATTAACTCTCCACCAACCAGTCATCTCGAAATCATCAGGTTTATTTTCAGGTATGATAATTGTGTATCCTTGCTCCATTTCTTTTTTGATTCTAGCTAGGATATTTTTATTTTTTATATTCACTGTTTTTAAATCATCTTTTTTTAGTATTTTCATCGCAATATTTTGCTTTAGAGCAGCACTTTGAATTTGCAAAGTATCTAAACTCTCTTGTTTTAGGTTTAAAAATCTAGATGGTAACCACTCACTAGCGGTTTCCCAAATACCTGTTGCAAAAGCAGATTGTGTTGAGGCAAATATTTTATTATCTTTCTTGATAAGATGGTTTTTACGGTTGCTTATAATATCAACCGCAATAAAAGCAGTTGCTGCATCAACATAACCGCGTTTTATGCCGATTAAATTGGCATGAGCATTGTATTTTATAATGGATTTGTTTTTATCAGGTTGATTTTCCATTAGACGGTTTTGTACCAACAGTTCAAAATTACTTTTGATGGTTAAGTCTTTTTTCGAAATTGTGGTTTTTTCATCCGGATTATAGACTTTTTTTGCAGAAGTTTTTAACAAGGGCATTGAGTCTTCAATCAAATTTATATAGGTATGTGCTAAGTAAGCCAGTGGTTGTTGCCCACTGCTGGCTAATAAATGGTACTCACCCATTAAAGCCAGTTTTGCTTTTTTATTACTTAATTTTGTTACTTTAAAATTATCCGTTTCATACAGGTATCTTTTTTGCACAAATTCTAAACCATCTGGTGCTATAAAGGTAAATTGCAACCATTGTGCGGTGAGTTGCATGAGCGTTTCAGATTTATCTTTGCCATCAACACCTCCGATTGCTGCCTCTAATTTATTGCCCACTGTTTGGAACAAAGCCCCTTGACCCAAATTGTCTTGCTGCATTGCAAATGCATCAATGATTCTTCCTTTCATATCAAAGACTTTATCACCTATAGAATTGCCGTTTAATGTAGGTGTAAAATAATGAGAATTAGAAACGACTTCATCAAAACTGTTACCAATTTTTGCAGCAGATGGCATATTAGTATAAGTGAGAGTCATATTATTAAGATTTGCAACAGGTCTTATCCATGGTTTCATTAAACTATGCGTGGTTAATTTATCACCAATTCGTTGCTGAATAAAAGATTCGACTTTAAGTTGATGCAAATATTTTTCTGGAATTGTGTCTTTTATATAGGCAAGGGGTTTTACCTTTAAATTAGTTCCTTTTTTCATTGCTGGATGAGTATTTTGCCATTCTTGTGATTCTCCCATGCGGAATTGCACCCAAAAATAGTCTTTACTTTGTTGCACTAATTTAGCGGTGAGGTCTTTTTCTTCAAACTTTATATTATTTGCTTGTAATAATTGTTCTAAATTACTTTTGCTTTGTGCATAGCGTTTAAATGTTTGTGTGTTTTTCCAGTTGATTTGTTGCGGTTTGTTGTGAGTAAATTTGGCTAAAGCTTTATGGTAATCATCTCCATTACCAATAGCGGAGGGTAATTTTGCATTGCCTAGTGATAAAACCAAGTCTAATGCTTCTTTATCAGTCAATTGCCCATTGACTATTCGTGTTTCAAAACCTGCATCACCAAGTAGTTTTACCAACAACACACTTTGATCCAGAGCATTACCAGATCTTGAGTTAAGTGTTCCGTGAACCCCTCGCAACAAACCAACATAAGGTTGGAAAGTGAATTTTTCTTGCACAAAAGCACTGATTTTTTCCGCATCAAATTCGTATTTAATAATAATTTCTTCATCATCAAATATGGACTTATCTAATGTGCTTTTCAGGTTGATTATTTTTTGTTGGTAACGCTGAATGTTTTGTTCTATTTCGTTGTAGCCAATCTGCTGTGAACTAACAGCAGAAGTAACAGTTAAAAGTGCACTTATAATCCAAAAATATTTCATAATCTCGCTCAAATGAGTTCTTGTTACTTAGTATATACGAGATTTAGGTTCTAACAGTGCCAATTATTTAAAAAAAAACAACCATTTTACTTAATTACATTACCATTTTTTAATGCTTTAATCTGTTGTTCTAATCGAGCGGTATCGGCTTTTAAATCATCGACTTCGTCTAAAAAGTCTTCCATTTCGCTGGGTGAAATTAAATCACGAGATTCTTCAACGAGGTATTCACTGGTATTTGAAATGAGTGAATTTTTGAATTTTTTACCAAAATCAAGCAGGCCTTTGGCTATATTAGATACCCGTACACCCATGCCATCACCAAGTAAATCACACCACGCTTCTTCCCAATCGGGTTGCAAATTTTTGAGCCATTTAGCAAAGAATTGTCCAGTGCTAGCATCTCCATTTATTTGAACACTTTTGATACCAGTGATGGGTTCTGCCGCATTCATGGAAAACAATGCCAATGGGGTTCCTTTGATTGTCGTATCGACTTCATCATTGCAATATTTTAGCAGCATTACTTTTTTATCTTGTATTTTAATATAGAAAATGAAAGGTGTTTTATCAAGTTCAACCTTTATGACTTTATTTTCAAATGCTTCTAACTTTTTGACTGATGCAATATCATAAGACAAGCTTTTGTTCATGGCTGAATTGATGGTGTCTAAAAATACATCTTCAAACCAATTGTTTTGTTTTGTTTCGACTTGTTCTGTTGCTGTGTTCATGTTTTATAACCAGTGTGTATGGCGACGATTCCGCCACTCATGTTTTCGACTTTGCATAATTCAAATCCTGCTTTCTCAAACATGGCTTTGAGTTTTGCTTGGTTTGGGTGCTTGCGAATAGACTCGGCTAAATATTGGTAAGAATCGCGGTCTTTGGCAACAATTTCACCAATTTCTGGCAATATTTTAAACGAGTAAAAGTCGTATATTTTTGCTAAAAATTTCAAATTAACTTCGGTAAATTCTAACACCATTAACTTTCCACCAGGTTTCAAAACACGGTTCATGTCATTGAGGGCTTTTTGTTGGTCGGTTACATTGCGCAAACCAAATGCCATGGTGATTAAATCAAAAGTATCGTCTTCAAAGGGCAATTCTTCGGCATTCATCTGTTGTGTGGTGACTAATCCATATAAACCGGAATCTATCAAACGTTCCTTACCAACATCTAACATGCCTTGGTTAATATCGCCAACAATAATATGCCCTTTATCAGTGACTTTTGGTGCGAGTAATTTTGCAATATCGCCTGTACCACCAGCTAGATCCAATACCTGAGCACCCGCTTCCACTCCACAAGTGAGTGAAAAATGGCGTTTCCATAAACGGTGAACACCCATGGACATAAAATCATTCATGATGTCGTACTTGGCTGCTACTGAAGTAAAGACTTCGCCGACCATTTTTTCTTTTTCTTCTTTGGCAACAGTTTTGTAACCAAAATGTGTTGTTTCTTGAGCTGCTTTAGTCATGTTTATTCTTCTTCAACTTCGTTGTCGTTATGGAATTGTTCTCGTTTTATTTTAATCAAGGCAGAAATATCCAAATCACCATCGCCTGCTTCTATTAATTCGGCGTATTCTTTTATGCCTCGATTAACAATTTGTGATTGTTCATTTATGTCATTTAAGGAGTCTTGAATAATTTTCAAGTCTTTATGCAATAAAGACAGTTTAAAGCCTTTAGCAAACTCATTTTTTGTCATGGTCAACCCACGTTTTTCTAAAAACCAGTTGCCCGCAGCTCCTGCGGATAACACCTCAATCACTTTTGCCATGGGAAGCTTGCACTTTTCGGCATAGGCTAATGCCTCTGTCACGGCTTGCGCCACCCCCGCTACCAGTACTTGGTTCACTGCTTTTGTTGCCTGTCCTTGACCGACCTTACCCATGTATGTCACTTGTGACCCAATGGAATGAAACAAATCATCAGCGCGTTTATAAGTGGCTAAATCGGCTCCAACCATCACGGATAAAGTGCCTTTTTTAGCCCCTTCAACCCCGCCAGAAACAGGTGCATCCATAAAACCTATAGCTAATTTTGACAAGTCCTCTGCCAATTGTTTTGCTGTGCTAGCACAGACTGTTGAACAATCTATCACAACCGAACCGGGTTTCAACCAACCTTTAAATTCTTCAACAATAGTAATTAAATCTTCATCTGCCGAAACACATGTCAAAACACAATCAGCTTGTGCAAACATGTGTTCATCGTCTTCAAAATCATCAAGATTCAACTCTGATGACAAGCCAGTTGCTATGCCTTGTGTGCGATTTTTTACACCCAACAACAAATCATGTTGGTGTAAATTACGTCCGATTGGTCGTCCCATTGCTCCCAAGCCATAAACGATTACTTGACTTAATTTTGGTAAATTTTCAGACATTTTAATTACATCTCTTTTATTATTTGGGACATTATAACTTTTTTTTGAGTCATTTATGCAAATCTTAGGGGTTATTGGTAGGTTCTTGATGTCCCTGTCATTTCAGATGCTTCCATTATTATCATCAAAGCCTCTTTATCAATAGCCAGCACCATTTCGCGCAATTGTATAATCGACCTGACATTGATAACCACAAATATAATGTACTTATCGTAAGCACGGGAAAGATTTTGACCTTGAACAATTGTGCCATCACGGCCAAATTTTTCTCGAATCGCCATGGCTATTTCATCCGTTTTTTCAGATACTATATTGACCAACTTATCGGATATACTTCCAGTAACAATTTTATTAATCACAATTGTCGCGACATAGATGGTAATAATACTCCACAAAACTCCTTCAAAATTCTTAAAAATTATGCCTACACTGATAATAATAATTGCATCTAACATTAAAATAACATTGCCTGGTTTTAAGCGAGTTTTACTGGCAATAATTCGTGCAATAATGGTTGTTCCACCTGCGGAAGCATTTGATTTAAGCACCAACCCAATACCAACTCCGACCAAAACAGCACCGTATAAAGTTGATAACAACAAACTTTCAATTTTTGGGAAATCAACTAAGTAAGCGAATAAATCAACTGATAATGAGGTCATCACCATTGAATAAACCGTACGCAAGGCGAATCCCATGGTTAAGTATTTTTTACCTATCAATAATAAAGGTATATTTATCAACAACATAGCAACACCAATAGGAATGTCCGTCAAGTAATGTGCAAGCAGACCTAACCCTGGTGTGCCGCCGGTAATTATTTTGGCTGGATAGAGAAAAAACACCACACCCATTGCCAAAAATAATGAACCAATGGTGATTAACACAATATTCTTGATTTCAGTTTTATTCATTTAATTTAGGTACAAGTTAAGAACTGGGTATTATAAAGTATTTCATGGCTGTGCACTATTTTCCTGTTTCACACTTTCAATGTACCGAACAAATAATTTATACTCATTAGGGTTGTTGGCTTTAGCCAACCTTTTAAGAGCGTTGACTAAAAGTCAACAACCCAAAATAACAGTTATTTATTTAATATTTTATAACCTGTTGTATTATATAAATAAAATAAACTTACAGTGTATGAAACAGGAGTTAAGTGCACAGCCATGAAGTATTTATCAAAAGACGCTATCATAAGCGGTAAAACCCTCGGGTGATTTATTTTTTAAGGCTATTTTAGGTTTGTAATATTCTTTACTGTCCCAATAATCAAGTAAACACAGGCGGTGGGCAAACCCACCCCATAACTTATATCTGCGATAATCTGCGGACAAGATGTTATTTAATCAATCGCAATAGTCCCAACCAAAAAATCATCTTCGGCTTTTTCTAAGCGTAAACTCAAAGTTTGTCTTTTTTGATTTGATCGCCCAAAATTGGTAAAAACATCAACATACAGAGTTGTACCGCCTGTAAGTTCCGGTGAACCATTGCCGTAGAAATGGACTTTTATGGTGTAATTGCCCAATGGTGCTTTATGAAGCAAGTATTCTTCTGGGCCATAGCCGCCAGTGAAATCTTGGTGGAACATGCCACCAACTGTTGACAATGTTTTACTGTAAGTGACTTTTTCGCCGCTGGGTTCTATCACCCATAAATCAATATCAGTCATATCGCTGTCCCATGCTAAGGTGATGCGTAAGTCAACATCCAATAATTGAATTAAACGTTTGTCTATGAATGAATAATCAATGTGATACTTGTCTATTTTAGATAACATTTGATTGATTTCCATCAATACAGTGACTTCGATGCCCTGAAATCTATCCCATTTATCAGTAATGACTTTATAGAGTAACTCGATGGCTTGTTTATAATCTTGTTTAATGCTTTTAGCTTTTCCTGCATCAATGCGTTGTTGTAACGCTAAGGCAAGATCGCGGTAGGATTGTGGTTCTTCACTGCGTTCGGCTAACACTTTACTATAAGCCCAAATGCTTATATCAAATAATTCATGCTGTTTTAGTGCCATTGCCATGGTGCGTAGCAAGCGCGAATCTTGTATTTTCAACTCGGCAATATTGGATAAGACTTGTAAGGCAAAGTCTTGGTTATCATTTTTAAAAAAATAGTTTGAAGCATCAAAATAAAATGCGGGTGATTGGTGATAATCCTTTTTCAATTCGTAATAACTTATTGTTTTGTCTTTAGCTTTTTCCAAAGTTTTTAAGTAAGGCGTATCTGGATTCCACTCGCTGATTTGTACTGAAGCGTTAGTCGAGTCAACGGCTTTTTCTTTTTTCATTTCCGCTTGCATGGTTACAGGGGATGGGGATTCTGCTGCTGATTCTCCATCAACTTCAGGTACATATATTGATCCTGTCATCGTAATCCTATCTAATTCCCCCTCATCTTGCATACCTTGAGTATTAGCTCTTTGGTTTACTTTTTGAGGCTTAGGCGCAACATATTTTGGAAATTCTTTTTCCCACCATTGTTTGCGGGTTTGCCACATATTGATAACTTGAGCAATTTTATCGTGAATGGTTTTTTCTTTGTCTTTTTTACTCGCCTTGATTTGAGCAAAATAATCGCTACGCATCTTGCTTAACGACTTTGGTGGTGCGATTTTATGCTCAACGTATTGAGCTAAATCTTCTAAAACAATCAAAGAGGTAAAATCACTGACCAAATCATATTGTTGACTCAATCCGATGATACTGGCTTTGTTTTGTTTACCGTCTTTTTGCAGATAATCAAGCTGTTGCTGTGCCCAAATAAGTTCTGGCAGATTAGTTTCTAATGCCTTGCCTTTGTTAAGAGTAATTTTAATGCTATTGGAAATCTTACCGTTATAACCATAATTCAACCTTAACTCAGCTTTTTTTGAAAGTAATTGCCCACTAATTTGCCTTGGATTGTTGCTCAATGTGCGTGGCAGATCGGGCAACTTGCGAACCTTTCCTGATAAGACATCTATAGAAATCAATTGCTTATTGGGTAAAAACAGAGCCTTAACCAGTTGTTTCATATCACTTTGAGCCGTTAACTGGAGTGATTGACCATTATTCTCCTCAGCTAACATAGAAGCATAAGCTTGATTAATAGCTAATCCACTGGAAACAACATACAAAGGAGATTTAAGCTTAATCTTTTGCCTGTCATTAAAGGTATGAATACTATCAGTAAATAATAAAACGGCATCACTTTTGCCCCTTAATTTATTAAGGGCTGATAGATTGGTTGCGCCATCGTAATTAATCGCTTTAAGTGTTTGTTTTAACTCACCCCAATTAGCGTGCATAACAAAAAATGTTTTTTGTTTGGCTAGTTTGTTTCTCAACAAATACAACTCAACTTTCACGTGTTTGTTTTGATTAAAATAACTGTTGAGAAAATCAATTTCTAGCTTATGGTCTAAAACATAACGCGAGTTAGATGCATCCCAAATGAGTTTTATTGATTTAGCTGGGTTTAACCGCTCAACCTCAAATCTCGGCTCATTAATTGAATTTTGATTGATCGAAAAGTAAACTTCATTTGAATTATTTTTAGCGATGATAACATTATTACTGTTGAGTTTTGGCACTTGTATAGTCAAAGGTTTCTCTAAAGAAAAATCCTTTTTACTCACCTCAGTAATGTATGTATTATTCCATTGAGAGAATTCCAAATCATTAAATTGCTCAGATGTGATGATTGGTTTGCTTGCGGTATCAAAAGCTTGAATATTGAGTTTAAACTCCCCTACTTTCTGACCTTGTATTAATGGTATTTGGTAGCTGTATGTTTGCTTGTTTTTTCCCAAAACGGTGATATATTTAATCCGAATCTTTCGATTGGCATTGGCATTTAATGGAAAAATGCGCGTTTTAAAGACATTGCCCTGAATTTTTTCAACCAAGCCTGGATCAACGCCTTGTCTGACAATTTTCTCAAAAGTTACCCGCGCTTTGTGTTTTTCAACCGCCACACCATCAACCATAATGCCATTAACATCCAAAGCATAACCATTAAGGGTAGAATTTGCAGGAATCGGAAAGATAAAATCGGCAGATATTGTGCGATTATTGGGGTTGTGAAAGCTGATATCGATAATAGTTTGCGCTAAATTTCCATAAATCTTACTTTGCACCTTAAATTGAGCAACTTCTATGGCTTTATCGGTTTTTTTATTCGGTTTGATAATAATCGGCGGTACTGGTGGGGCAATTATTTTGGGTAAATCAGTGTTTTGGGCAGGCGAAGCAAATGATACAAACAAAACTAATATAAATAAAATAAAATTTTTCATGGCGAACTCGTGTAATTTGTTAAAGACTATAACGTAATCGAGCCAATGATGCAAAAGGGTTAATTGTATAGTTTCACAACGTTATTGTTAAATAATTGCCACACTCATTGTGGAGCGTAGCGGAACAATGAGTGTGGCAGGCTTTTAAAAACTCGCCTTGTTAGATAAAATTCAATCAACTAACAGG
>Ga0256840_1001146_pt1 | contig 25425 bp, 22 predicted proteins | sample 355202metaG_FD_185969 | JGI IMG/M metagenome (GOLD analysis project Ga0256840, IMG submission 185969) | Hydrothermal vent microbial communities from Mid Atlantic Ridge, Atlantic Ocean - 355-202 | ecosystem: Environmental > Aquatic > Marine > Hydrothermal vents | place: Atlantic Ocean: Mid...
GTTCGAGGGTTAAATCTGTCTATATCTCTATCTGCCCACCTGTTAAAACTCATAGCAAAATTTCTCGCACTTACTGCTGCTAAAAGCCCTAGCAGTAACAATCTCCAACCAAACCACATAGTAGAGTTTAAATTTGATGAGTAAACAATCATAGATATAAAGATAAACGGTAAAGAGAAAACAGAGTGCTTAAACATAATAAGCTCACTGATATCTTTTAAAATTTTTATACTTTTTTGCATTGAAATCCTTTGAGAGATTTTAATCTGACCTTACGCACTATAAGCACACCTAGGTGATAAAAGTTGCACTCTAATGCAAGGAAGTATAGCAAAATTGTAGTTATTCTACGATGAAGCTTTACTGACGCCGTAATAAAGTGCAAATTTTATCATCCTACGGACAGAATGATAAAGCACCATCTGCTTCGTTAGTTCACTTTTACCGTAGCTTTGGCTACGCTAAAAGCAAACTGCCTCGCATATGATGCTTTCTCATTCTGCCTAGGTGTGTTTATAGTGCGTAAGGTCAGATTCTACTATAATTGATATAAAAGTGTTATAATTTTATTGGACTTTTTAAAACTATCCCGTGAGGCTCAGACCAAGGGGAGGATTTGCCTCTAAGAGATAGTTTTAAAAAGTCCAATAAAATTCAATCAATAAGATGTTAATTATGAAAACTATCGCTATTTTAGGACCAACAGCAAGTGGCAAAACTTCACTCTCTATATCTCTTGCTCATGAGTTTAATGCAAACATACTTTCACTTGACTCACTGAGCATATATAAAGAGATAGATATCGCTTCTGCAAAACCAACCATGAGCAAGAGAGAGGGGATTAGGCATTTTGGAATTGATGAAATAATGCCAAATGAAAATTTTAGTGTCTCACTCTTTTTTGATATTTTTAAAGATGCGCTACAAGTTTCTAAAAAAGAGGATAAAAACCTCATCATAGTCGGTGGAACTGGCTTTTATCTAAAGTCTCTGATGGATGGGCTCAGTCAAAAACCGCATATTTCTCTAAAAAATAGGCAGGAAGCAAAATCACTGATGCAAGATATAGCTAAGGCATATAAAATTTTAGAAAGAAATGATGAAGAGTATGCCCAAAAAATTTCAAAAAATGATACTTACAGGATAGAGAAATGGCTAGAGGTATTTTTGCAAAGTGGACAGAGTATGACCAATTACTTCAAATCAGCCAAAAAAGAAGCGCTTTTGAAAGATATAGAGATATTTGAGATAGATACCCCAAGAGATCTTTTAAGACAGAGGATTAAAATCCGCACACAAGATATGATAAAACAAGGATTGATCGATGAAGTAGTCTATCTTGAAAAACGATACACAAGAGCTCCAAATTCTATGAGATCTATAGGCATAAAGGAGGGGTTAGAATTTTTAGACGGCTTCTTAAACAAAGATCAACTAAGTGAAAAAATCAGCATAAATACAGCCAAACTAGCCAAAAGACAAAGAACATTTAACTCTACTCAATTTCCTCTACATGTAAAGGGGGATTTGGAGACTCTCCATGCCTCTATAAGTAAATTTCTAAAATAACTTCAAACTATCTTTGCATAATTCAACCCAAGAATTATTCTCTTTAACTTTAGCACACTTTTGAAAATATTTTTTTGCTATTTTTCTATCTTCGAGTTTTAAATTAAGCTCCCCTAATTCAAAAAGCACTCTAGGAATATTTTGTTTTTTCATTTTTATTTTTAATAATTTATTTGCTACTTTTCTCGCCTCTTTTATCTTAGATACTCTTTTTAATGCGTCTATATATAAAAATTCAACTTTTGGACTGTATGAATGAATTTTATACAACTTTTGCATAGAAATTATCTTTTTTGCATATTTTATCAAAAGCAGGTCGTCTCTTTTATCATTGGCATAATTTATGATTTTATAATAAGGTTCGATATTTTTTATATCTTTTGGATATTTTATATCAAGGAGATGAAGCTCTTCTAAAGCTGAACTATATGATTTTGTGTAAAAATACGAGTTAAATATATCTCTGAGTACAGATGCGCTTATAGGTTTATTTGCTATTTTAGAAAGTTTGTCTATATCTTGTTTTAGTTCTAAAATCTTATTGAATTTTTGCAATTTATAATCAGATTTTATCAAATTTTCCAACCAATAAAATTTGCTAGATAGTCTCTTGGAAGATATTTTTGATTTTGACAATTCATTCGCTTTTTTATACTTTTGCATTATCATCAAACAGTTAAAAAGCTTTTTTGAATTATTTATATCTTTAAAATCTACCCTATTATCGATAAATAGATTAATCGCATTTTGACAATTGTCTGCTTGCAAGTACTCTTCTATAAGTACTATTGATGCACTTTTGATAATTTTTTCACCCTTGGTCGAATTTCTGTCGCTTGAAGATTTGATCAAGTTTTTCATATTTAAAATTTCTTGATATCTTTTCTCCCGAATAAGAAGTTCTGCCTTATGCAAAATCGCCTTGTCTCTTATGTCATTTTTATACTTTGAAATCAAGGTATCATAATAATTTGCCAACTTGGTATCATTATTCTCTTTTATTTTAAAAAACAACCTATCTCTTGCTTTATTTACCTCGTTTATATAAATTCCATCCTTATATATTTTTTGGTATTGGCTATATCTTGCATATGCTTTGTTAATTTGATTTGTTTCAGCATACCAATCACCTGCTTGCTTAAGTAAAAGCTCTCTAGTATCTATCTGCTCTTTTGGAATATTTTTTAATAAAAGATCATTTAACTTTGCAGCGATATCCTGCAGTTTGTTTGCAGCAAGTTTGACGGCTAATGCTGCCGTAGCATCTTTATCTTTAAGAAGGTACTTTTTATTTGCATCCAAAACTTTAAGTAGATATTTTTTAGCTTCCTCAGTATTTCCTGAATTTATATTAGAATTTGCCAATCTTATTGCTGCTAAGGATGCAATATCCAAACTTTTAGCACTATATAACACATCTTCATAAAGCTTGGTGGCCTTTTTTCTATGATTTTTGCTATACAAAGAGTCAGCATAATACAATATTGCTTTTTTTGTATATGGGCTCTTTTTGTGCTCGTTAATCAATATATCAAGAAAGTAGTTTACATCTGAATTTGACTCTGCTCTTAGATAATTTTTAACTAAAATCAATAGAACTTGAGGTATATTTTCATTTGATGCATATCTCCTTAGCCAAGATTTTGCCTCTTTAGTAACATCACTATTTGTATATTTTTCTGAAATTGGTGTTAGATTCTTCTCTATGCTTACATCTATAGACTTTAACTTATATAACAATAAATCACTCATAAATATACTATTAGGGTACTGTTTAATAGCTCTATTCACATCTTGGACAACACTCTCGTAGTCTCCACTTTTAAACTCTTTTTGGATGTCTAAATAATAATTTATATCTTTACTTCTAGCATAAGCAATTGGTGCACCGTTTACATCCACAGGTCCAACACTTGGCATCATATATCTTTCGTAAGTTATTGGAAAATTTATACCATCACTTTTTACTTTTTTCCCAAATGGAAGTTTTTTAAACAGCAACACTACCCAATGCTTACTTTTCTTCCCACTTATCTCTTGCTTGATCTCTTTTAGTTTGAAAAGTTCCTCACTTAAACTCAAGAGTTTTGAGCCATATTTTGGATCAATTTTTATGTAAAACTCTTTATCTTTTTCAAGAAAATCAATATTTACAAATCTGAGTTTTTTCTTGCCAAGCTTATTTTTGACTATTTTTTTAAATCTGCAAATGTAACTTTTTTTATCTAATGCTAAAAGTATTGTATGACACTCTATAGGTTCATTATCAACGATATGCAAGATTGCATATGGAGAGTTATTCTGCTTTGCACTATTTAGATATATATCGAGTGCAAAAAGATGCACGTAGATAAAAAATATTATTACTATATGTTTCATGATGACATTATATCATATATCAAAATTTTAGATTTTATCTTTACTTAAGTTTTTAATGTCATCTATTAGCTCTTCTACTCTTTTCTTTGTTGAACTCCAAGAAAAAACAAATCTAGATGACACTCCTATAAAATTGTAAAAAATCCATCCCTTTTTTCTCAAACCAACTTCAATCTCTGGTTTTAACTTTAAAAAAACTTCATTTGCATCTGATGGGAACATCAAATGTACACCATCTACTCCCTCAATGGAAGTTGAGAAAAATTTAGCTAAATTGTTTGCATGTTTAGCATTTTTAAGCCAAGTATCATCTTGGAACAAACCAAGCCATTGAGAAGAAATATATCTCATCTTTGATGCTAATTGTCCAGCTTGCTTTACTCTATACTCAAAGTCTTCTGCTAGTTTCTTATCAAAAAATACTACTGCTTCTCCAAAAGCCATTCCATTTTTTGTTCCACCAAAGCTTAGCACATCTATGCCCGACTTCCATGTCATTTCAGCAGGTGTACAACCAATACTCATCAAGGCATTTGCAAATCTAGCACCATCCATATGTATCTTTAAATTCAACCTATTTGCTACTTTTTTTATAGCTCTTATCTCATCCAAACTATAACATACACCAACTTCATTAGATTGTGTAATACTTATGACTTTTGGTTTTGGATAATGTATATCATCTCTTTTTGTTACAAGTTCTTCTATATTTGCCGGAATTAATTTTCCATTTTCGCTCTTGCCGAGGAGCAATTTTGCGCCATTTGACGCAAATGCTGGAGCACCACATTCATCTGTTTCGATATGGGCTAGCTCATGACATATAACACTATGATATGATTGACTCATAGCAGCCAGCGATAATGAGTTTGCTGAAGTTCCGTTAAAAACAAAAAAGATTTCACAATCGCACTCAAAAATCTCTCTCATCTTGTCAGAAACCATTTTTGTATATATATCATTTCCATAAGCTGGAGCTGACCCGACATTTGATTTTATCAGATACTCCAATACTTCTGGGCAAACTCCTGAGTAGTTATCGCTTGCAAATTGTTCTTTACTGTCTATTTTCAAAATGGTTTAAACCTTAAAGAAAATTACAATCCACTTGATTTCATCAACTGCGTAACGATTCCAAGTATCGGTTCTACAAAGATTGAAGCGGTTATTGTAAATACCAATGCAATCCCCACTACTACTTTTATAGGTGTTGAAGAGTTGGCTACATAGATATTTCCATCTTCTGTGATTGGATCTTTTAAAAACATATAAACTATGAGTTTCATATAGTAATATACCGCAATCGCACTATTTATAACCATTATGACTGCTAGCCATACATGTCCACTATCAACAACTGCACTTATAAGATAGAGTTTACCCCAAAATACTGAAAACGGTGGCATTCCTGCTAGTGTAAACATAAATATTCCCATTATAGTAGCCATCATTGGAGAGACTTTGACTAGTCCTGAGAATTTTGTAAATGGATGTTGGTATCTGCTATCCCAAAGATTTTTTCTATGTCTTGCCATCCATAACATTGTGAATGCTCCCATGTTTGTAAACATAAAGAGTATCCAGTATAAAAATATAGCTGAATTTGCCTGTGTGTTTCCGATCATCAAAGCTGTTAAAACAAAGCCTGCATGTGCAATTGAGCTAAATGCTAGCATTCTTTTGACATCTTCTTGCACTAAAGCTGTGATATTTGCTAAAAACATTGTGATAATCGCTAAAAATATCAAAACATTTTGAACCCAAACGATATCTGCGTGTAAAAATATATCAAAAAATCGTATAGCTACAACTAAACCTGCTATCTTTGGAACAACTGACATATACCCAGCAAGTGGGGCAGAACTTCCCTCATAAACATCAGGAGTCCAAGTGTGAGTCGGTACAACTGAGAGTTTAAACGCAAGAGCAGTCAACATAAACACAACACCCGCCAAAATAGCAACTCCCGGAGCATAATTTCTAGCTTCCAATACTTTTGATATAACAGAGAGTTCAACACTTCCTGTTAAGGCATAAAATATGAGTGATGCCATAGCAAAAAAACCTGCCGCTAGTGCTCCCATAGTGAAGTATTTGATAGCCGCTTCAAATGCTTTGTTTCTGTTATGCATCGCAATCAAAGTGTATAGACTCAAACTTGCTGTCTCTAAACCCAAAAAGATTAGGATTAGATTATCAGTTGCCACCATAAACTGGAAGCCTACTAGCATGAACAGAAATAGTGCATAATACTCAGCTTTTTTAAACTCCATAAATGGTTTATTACTAAGTGCTAGGACAATAAAAAGTGCTGAAGTGATCAAGATAATACCCTGCGAAAGTACGGAGATACCATCTACTAACATTACATTGAAAAATCCTCTACTAGAGCCGTGCAAACCGATAAGTGTAGTAAAATCTAACAGTATAAAAAGAAGACTCAACATCACATAGAAGCTCTTATTTAAATTTTTACTAAAAAGATCTATACAGATGATAGCAAGTGCGCCAAAAGAGATGATCGCCATAGGAGCCAAGAGTGCTATATTTAGACTCGAAATTGTTACAGATATATGACCTAACATTACTTTTTACCCCCTGTGTGATTTACTCTTATGAGAAACTCTTTCGTGCTAGGCAATAGTGCCTTTTTCTCCATCAGATTAATCATCTTCTTAACACTCATATCTATCGTACTTAAAATAGGTTTTGGATAAACACCCAAAATCACAACTAAAGCTACCAATGGGATGAGCGCTGTAAACTCTCTCTTATCCAAATCTTTCAACTCTGCATTTTCATCTTTTGTAACTTTACCAAAAAAAGCTTTTTTGAAAAGGACAAGCATATAAACTGCACCTAAAATGATACCCGTTCCTGCAAAAAGTGTCATCAACCAACTAACTCTATAAAATCCAAGCAAAGATAAAAATTCACCAACAAAACCGATGGTAAGAGGAAGTCCGACTGCTGCCATCATCATGACACCAAATATAGCTGCATATCGTGGCATCACAGTGGCTAATCCACCAAACTCATTTATCATTTTTGTATGCCTTCTATCGTATATAACCCCGACTAGCATAAACAGAGCCCCACTTACGATACCATGGCTCAACATTAAAAAGATAGCCCCAGTAAGTCCCTCTGCATTCATAGCAAATGTTCCGATTATGATGATACCCATATGAGATATAGAGCTATAAGCTATAACTTGCTTCATATCCTCTTGCGCATAAGCCACCATCGCAGCATATATGACCATTATGATTGCTATTGTAGCTACTGGGTATAGAAAGTAGTATGACGCATCAGGAAATAGTGGAAGTGAAAATCTAATAAAAGCATAAGTTCCCATTTTCAACATAACTGCTGCTAGCAAAACTGAACCTATAGTTGGTGCTTGTCCATGCGCGTAAGGCAACCATGTATGAAATGGAAACATCGGCACTTTAACTGCAAATGCAAGAAAAAATGCTCCAAATAACCATAACTGCATATTAAAAGGTAGCACTAACAGATGCCAATCAGGCACTGAGAAACTCCAAGTTCCTGTAGCCAAGAAGTACTGGTATCCCAAATACAATATACCAACCAACATCAAAGCAGATCCTGCAAATGTATATAGGAAAAATTTAATAGCCGCATATACCCTTTGACCACTTCCCCAAGCACCTATAATGTAAAGCATAGGTATCAAAGAGAGTTCCCAAAAGATATAGAACAAAATCATATCTAAACTTAAAAATACACCCACAAGAGTCATCTCTAAAAAGAGTATAGTAATGACAAGATTTTTTATATCTTTTTTGATATTTAAGCCTATCAAAGAGATGAGAGTCATAAATGTACTAAGTATCACTAGAAATAGCGATATTCCATCTACTCCAAGATAGTAACTGACACCAAACTGTGATATAAGAGGAAAATACTCTACAAATTGAAAACCGGCATTGCTCGTATCAAATCCTATCCATAAAACAATGGAGAGTAAAAACTCAACCACTGCAACTGTGATTCCAAATGTCTTTATACTCTCTTTACTAATAACAAAACCAAAGAAAACTGCAACTAGCGGAAAAAATACGATTATTGATAATATATGTTCCATCATCTACTCCTACACCATCGGTCTATAAAAAATTGCTATGGCTAAGAGTATAACGATACCCACCACCATCCATCTAAGCATATCTGAGAGATTTCCACTTTGCATCTTCCTGCTCTGCTGTCCGCTTCTGTAAAGTATTTTAGCTATCATATCAACGCTAAAGTCGATGATTCGCACATCTATCTGCTTCCAAGCAAATCTTGAAAGAGCGTAGTATGGTTTGAAAATTGCTACTTCATAAAGTTTTGGTATGTAGTATTGATTTTTTAGCAATAAAAACAGAGGCATTGTTTCAAGCTGTTTGCTAAAGCCTCCTTTTGCATACTTATATATTGTAGCAACAATAACTAAGATAACAAAGCCTGAAGTTAAAAATATCAATCCAAGCTCAGTTGAGTGAGCCATACTAAACTCATACTTATCTAAAACTTTAGTAACAAACTCTTCAAATGGTTTCTCAAAAAATCCAGCCACAGTTGAGAGTATCCCCAAAGGTAAAAGTGCCCAAAGAACAAATGGATATGTCTCATGCGGATGAAATCCCAATTTTTTATATACTTTATCACCAAAAAATACTAACATTATCAATCTAAAACTATAAAACGCAGTCATTCCAGCTCCGATAAAGAGTGCGAACCATATATAAAAGTTTCCCCCATTAAATGCAGCTGCTAAAATCGCATCTTTACTAAAAAATCCCGCAAACGGATATACTCCACAAAGTGCTACCGAAGCCACTGCCATCAAAATAGCGGTATATGGCATAGCACCAAACAGTCCGCCCATCTTTTTAATATCTAGTTCATCATCCATAGCATGCATTATATTTCCAGCACCCAAAAATAGGAGAGATTTGAAAAATGCATGAGTCATCAAGTGAAATAGTGCTATCCAGTAAGCTCCTAAGCCAGCTGCTACAAACATATAACCTAATTGAGAAAGAGTAGAGTAAGCAATGATTCTTTTTAAATCTCTATTTACAAGTGCCATTGAAGCTGCAAAGACTGCTACAAATGTACCAAGTGTTGCTATGATATGTCCAACTTCAGGAACCAACATAAAAAGGTCACTTGCTCTGATCACAAGATAAACACCAGCTGTTACCATGGTCGCAGCATGAATCAAAGCCGAAACAGGAGTCGGTCCCTCCATCGCATCAGCTAACCAAGTATGAAATGGAAATTGGGCTGATTTACCCATAGCACCGATAAACAGTAATAATCCTATAGTGGTTACAACTCCAACATTTACACTGCCAACATGAGCAAAAACTTCCTCATAACTAAATGTTCCAAACTGCCAATATATCAAAAATAGTCCCATCAACATACCCAGATCCGCAACTCTGTTCATGATAAATGCTTCATTTCCTGCCCAGCTTGCACTCTCTTTTTCATACCAAAATCCGATCAAAAGATATGAGCAAAGCCCAACGCCTTCCCATCCTATGAAAAGCCCTACAAAGTTATCACTCATAACCAAAATCAGCATAGAGAAGACAAAAGCTGATATATAGGTAAAAAATCTATTATATCCTTTATCGTGAGCCATATATCCCATGGAGTAGATATTTACTACTGATGAAACAAGAGTAACTGTAACCATCATGATAACTGAAACATTATCTACAATAAAACCAAAAGGCAGATTCAGACTTCCTGCACTTATCCAATCCATAAGCTTTACATGTAGAACCAATCCATCATGAACTGCAAAAAGGAGCGTTAAAGAGGAGACAAAAGAGAACAATAAAAGTCCTGATGTAACCAGCGCTGTTATCACATTTTTTTTACGAGCTGTAAAAAGAAGGCTAAATAGTGAACCTACAATCGGTGCAAAAAGAGCTACAAATAAGTATTTTTCCATCTTTAACCCTTCATCATCTGTAAGCTATCAAGATCAATCGTGCCACTTCTTTTATACCAAAGCACCAACAGACCCAAACCAACTGCAACTTCACTCGCTGCAATGGCGATTATAAAAAATGAAAAAATCTGCCCACTCAAATCACCATAATACTTTGAGACTGCTGCAAATCCAACATTTACTGCATTGAGCAAAATCTCCGTAGAGAAGAAAAGCATCAAAAGATTTTTCCTTCTTAAAACTCCCACGATACCCAGAGAAAATAGAATTCCACTAAGCACCAAATAGTGCGTTAAAGTTATCATTTTTCACCCCTTGCAACTTCAATATTTGTCGGCGTCTCTTCAATCTTAACTTTTACCAGAACAATTCCCGCAATCATAGCAGCCAAAAGCATAAGAGCTGCGACTTCAAACGGTACTAGATATTTTGTAAATATAAGCAAACCTATCATCTGAACATTTCCAACACCTTGTATAGTTGGATATGCAGCCTCTATCCTCATGGAGTAGATAGGCGCCATCAAAATGAAAATAGTAAATATAGCTGATAGTATCGCCAATGAATATATAATCTTCTTAAATCTGATATTCTCTTTGACATCCCTAGTAGCATCAAAAAACATCATACCAAACGCATATAGTGCCATAACTGCTCCCGTATAGACGACTATTTGCACAACTCCTAAAAAATCAGCACCTAATAAAAAGAAGAAGCCTGATATAAATATCATACCTCCAGCCAGTGCACTCATCGCATAGAGTGCGTTTTTACTAAATACCACTATCCCAAACATTCCAATTACTAAAATTGAAAATGTATAAAATGCAACTGTTTCAAACATATCTACCTCAATACGCTAATGGTGTTTTTTTGACAAACTGATCCGCATCTTTACTCAATGCTCCAAAACCAGGAAACTCTTTTTGCTTTTTAGCTTTAAATTTATCTAAAGGTGTTAGCATATCTTCTCTTAACCCGAAATGTGCCCTTTGCTCACTCGCATGCTCATAATCATCTCCATGAACGATAGCAAGTTCGGGACAAACTTCAGCACAATACCCACAAAAAATACATCTTCCAAAATTGATGCTGTATTCAGTCACAAGCTTTCTGCTCTTTTCATCAACTTTTGTATCCATCTTTATACAGTTTGCTATACAAATCTTTTCACAAAGCCCACATCCGATACACCTCTCATGCCCGCTTTCAAAAAGTCTTAAAAGCTTGTGAATAGCTCTATATCTTGGACTCATTTGAAGTTTTTGAAGTGGATATTGAACTGTGTGGATATTGAACTTAATCATCTCTCTTAATACTATCCAAAGACCAACAAAAAGCTCCCCTTTTACTGCACGAGATGAAAATCTCTTAAATCTATCCCACGGAGTGAGTAACTTCGTCTCGCCCTCAAAAAATATATATCCAGGGGTTGCATTTCTGTTTTTAAACCCTCTTAATTCCATCCTAACTCCCTTATACCAATACTATGCCGGTAATCAGCACATTCAAAAGTGACAGTGGCATCAACACTTTCCAACACAACCACATCAACTGATCTGGTCTTATATGAGGCCAAGCCGCTCTTACCCATAAAAATAAGAAAATCCATAACGATACTTTTATAAGCATCGCAAGAGCTCCTGGGATAAACCACATATCATTGTAGCCACCTAAAAATATGATGCTTACCAAAACTGATATGGTTATCATATTTGCATACTCACCTATAAAGAAGAGTCCCCATCTCATGCCAGAATATTCGGTAGCATAGCCCGAAACTATCTCTGCTTCAAACTCAACCAAATCAAATGGAGTTCTATTTGTCTCTGCAAAACCAGCTATCGCAAAAAGTACAAATGCTAACGGTTGTTTCCAAATAAGCCAATTTGAAACTCCACCTATCTGATAATCATTCATATCTATTAGTGAAAGTGTTCCCATCATCATGATTGGTGCTAGGATTGATAATCCGCTTACGACTTCAAAACTAAGAAGCTGTATAACTGCTCTTGCTCCTCCTAAAAGTGACCATTTATTTGCACTGCTAAGTCCTGCTAGTAAAGGTCCATACATCCCAACTGACGCTGCACCCATTACAAAAAGTAACCCAACATTTATATCTGAAATTATAGGATGAATTGTATATCCAAAAACTGTAAATTCAGGAAAATATGGAACTGCTGCAACTGCTACAAATGCCGAAGCAGAAGCAACTATAGGAGCGATTATAAATATAGGCTTTATAGCATTTTGAGGTATGATATCCTCTTTTGTAAAAAGTTTTATACCATCTGCTGCTAGTTGTAGCAACCCATAAGGTCCTACATGCATAGGTCCCAATCTTCTTTGCATAAAAGCAAGCACTTTTCTCTCTATAAATGTTGCAAATCCTGCCATAGCAGCTACAACTGAGAGCACAACTACTGCTTTTACCACTGTTTCAATTATTAAGGCTGTTTCAATCATTTTTTACACCTTTTATCGTTACTTTAGCAAATCTATAACCATCTTTGAAAAATGGCATTACCTCTAGTTTTGTATCAAATGTCGGCAGATATGGAATCAAACCTTTTATCTGATGATCAAATTTGATGGCCACTATAAGCTTTGCATCAGGAGTTGTGATAGAGACCATATCTCCATCCTTGAGTCCATTTGCCTCTAAGAAATCATCTGATACATATAGTGCTCCTGCCTCATTCAACTGATGAGCTTTATTTGTAAAAGCACTAAATTGCATAACCGGATTTGCAAGATAGACAATCTGTCCATCCATCGTGGAGAGTTGCATCTCCTCAACTTCATCTTTTGGCTCCACGCTTTTTATGCTTAGTTCATAACCTCTATTTTCAATGCCGGAATTTAAAAATTCATTTGGCAAATCATCAAACTCTTCATTTTTAAAACCATCTATATCACCAAGTAGCGGTGTATAGTCTATAGTGTTTTCAGCTTGCAAACCTAACTCATTTGCTAAATCATTCAAACAATAACCATCAAATCCAACTGCGACATTTGTCGGCACCACTCTTTTATTGAAAGATGTCAGCGTACCCTCTTGTTGATTCAGTGCAGGAAAATTCAGATCTGCTTTTTTGATTGAGCTTAGATTGAAATCAGCTTTTACATTGTAGCCTACTACTTTTTTCCCAACCTCTTTATCTAAATCACATATCAAAGATACACCTAGCGTATTGGTTTTTGAAGGAATGATGAGAGTATCAAAAGAGGTAAATCTCTCTACTAAACCAGTCAGTTTTGCGAGATTTTCTGCTCTTTTATGAGTGTATAAATCTTCACCTACTACTAAGAAAAATTTATCTTTTTTTGCTAGCATCTTAGTAAGTTTAGCGTCAAAATCATCTGGCATACCAACCAAATCATATAGACTGTTATGATCCTCTTCTATCTCTTTTTCTACTGTTTTACTTATAGTTTTAACAACCTCTTTCTCTTCGCCACTCTCTTCATCTTTTACCATCTCTTTAACTTGCTCTTTTACAACTTCAGTGACGGTTTTCTTGCGTATCTCATGAAAACTCTTCAGATACTGTGTGATTTTACTTGGCAATTTCTCTTTGTCTGCAAAAAGATCCAACACAAGATATAAAATAGCCTCTTCAACTCCAACTTTATGGTTTACGCAAAGCATATTTTTTGAGTAACCATCAACTATAGGGTCAATCACTGGATGAAAATAGAGACCTGCGCCTTTATTCATAGTTAGTGCATTATTTATGGCATATCCTACATTTGGATTGTCACTTTTAAAGTATGAACCGACGCTAACTACAAAGTTACTATCTTGCAAATCTCTTATATCTCCACTATATAGTGAATTTCCACTTGTGGCTTTGTAATTTTCTAAAAATCTTTTATAAGCATAAGCATCGTCATTGACTAACTTATATCCATATTTTTCTTTGAGTTTTTGTAGGATCAAGGCTTCTTCGTTTGTTATAAAACTATCAAATTTTATAGTATCAGCCTCTTCCTTGAAAAATTTGACCGCTTTTTGCAAAGCTTTTCCATCTTTTCCTTCATTTTCATTTTGAAAATCATATCCATATCTTATACCACCATGAAGAGGGGCAAAACTATAGTCACTACTAACTCTATAAATCTTCTCTTTCGCATCTTTTATGCTTGTCTGTTTTACATCATAATATATCAAAGAGCAGTCACTGCTGTGAGGATTTGAAGCTGGTATCTTTTTCAACTCCCACGCATTTGAAGTATATTGGAAATCTGATCCAACCAAAGCACCGACCGGACAAACTGCTGTACATTCACCACAATTTGTACACTCTAGTGTTTGCGCACCACTTGCGATACCTATAACTGACTTTTGGAGTTTATTCCACATAGCATATGTATCTTTTGGTGCGACCTCTTTCCACTCTTTTGGCAAAAGTGGACCACCCCTTGGTACTGTTTTTAAAACAGACTCTCCTATCATATCTTTACAAACTGTTACACATCTTTCACAAACTATACAAAGAGATGAGTCATAATGTATAAAACCCCAATCATGAGAAGGTCTATTTGTGTCAGGCATTGCGAACTCTTGATGATTAACTCCCATCTCTAGAGTATAGTTTTGAAGTTCGCACTCTCCACTTTGGTCACATACTCCACACTCTAGCGGATGATTCATATCGTAAACTTGCATGATCGCTTTTCGTTCCACTTCTATCTCATCAGTTGTGGTTGTTACGCTCATGCCCTCTTTTGCTTTGGCATTACAAGAGTATGCTCTTTTGCCATCAATTTCTACCAAACACAGCCTACAAGCAAGTGTGGGAGAACAATTTGAAAGATAGCAAATAGCAGGTATAAAGATACCATTTCTTCTAGCTATATTTAGTATGCTTTCACCCTCTTTTGCCTTGCATTGTTGCCCGTCAATAGTTACCATTACTTCACTCATTAATTTTCTCGCTTAATAATTTTTGCTATTTTATAATAATACGACTCATCACCTTTTGCACTAGGAAGTAGCGCAACAGTGCCCTTTAACTCTCTATCTAAAACAAATTTTCTCTCTTGTTCACTATTTTGTGTTATCACAAAAAGCTCATCGCCCTCTTTTACCTTGGCTGCCATCATAAATTGTGGCGAACCTATCAACTGCTCTTTGTCATCTAAGTTATCTGTTGGATATGTATATACAACTGTTCCATCAAAACTCTCCAACTCTGCGATATCTTGTAGTTTTAAGTCCTGTGTATTTTGTTTGGCATTATCAAATTGGTCAGAGTTGAATATCTTGAAATTTCCGTACTCAACAAGAAGATTTACGATATTTACGATATTTTGCACTCTAGGGTGATTATAAAGATCATACCCCAACACCAAAAGAGGTCTTTTTGCATCTTTATACATCTCAAATATCTCTTCCAACTCCTCCTCGCCAACATTTGACTCAGCACTGATATATCCATCATCTAAATTTTCAAAAAAGTTTTGTGCAACCTTATCCAACTCTTTATCTTTTAAAAGCTCTTTTGCGAGTATCGCCAATACTCCCTCTTCACTTCCTGCTTCATATCTGCTTTGCAAGGATGCGATATTTACCATTTCTCTATCTTCAATCACACTTAAATAGACTATATTTTTGCGATTTTTTAGATTTGATAGTAACTGTTCATCAAATGAGGGCATAACACCAATCACGATTATAAAATCCGAATCCATACTATCAGTAAACATCTCTTTATCTTTTACAAGTGAGAAAAACTCTCTTTTCAAGACTCTGCCCCTTTGCTGTTTTTTACAACTATACTCCAGTCAGCCTCATTGAATTTTAAAGAGTTCATCAGCTCATATCCAGCCTCTTTTATAACATCTGCACTCTTTTGAACTGGAGAAAAATCTCCAATCTCAAACATAAATATAGAGACTTCACCCTCTTTTGTTTCACCCATTATCTCTATCATTCGATCATAAAAATTATCGCCCAAATGTCTCAAATCATATCTTTGCATATCTTCACCTACCTATCTATTTCGCCAAAGACGATATTTAAGTTACCGATTATCGTAACAACATCAGCTAGATAATGCCCAGGAAGTAACTCTTGCAATATACTTGTATGCCAAAAACTAGGAGCCCTTAGCTTCAATCTATATGGATATGCTCCACCTTGAGAGTTTATATAAAATCCTAATTCTCCTTTTGGAGATTCGGTTGGAACATAAACTTCACCAACAGGTGGTCTCATACCTTGAGTTACCAAAACAAAATGTTGCATTAGCGAGTAATTTTGTGTCATAATTTGCTCTTTTGGAGCGGATATGTAGTTTGGTGCATGAGCCATTATCTGTGGATCAGTTTTATAGTACATCCCTATAACTTGTCTTATGATTTTGATGCTTTGTCTCATCTCTTCCATATGAAGCTTATATCGTCCATAACTATCACATGTAGTGCTTATCGGTACATCAAAATCAACCTCATCATAAAGCTCATAAGGTTCCTCTTTTCTTATATCCCATGCTATTCCACTTCCTCTTAGAGATGGTCCACTACATCCCCATGATTGTGCCATTTCAGGAGTGATTACACCCACTCCCTCTAGTCTCATCTTCCAAATCCTATTTTGATCTAGCAAACCTTCATAATCAGCTATATCACTAGGAAGTTTATCTATAAATTTACTAAGTTTTGTTATCCAGTTTTCAGGCAAATCAAGTGGAACGCCACCGATTCTAACAGAAGAGTGCGTAAGTCTTGCACCACAATAATCTTCCATCAAATCCATAGCATACTCTCTCTCCCTAAAAGCATACAAGAAGATTGTCATAGCTCCGACATCCAAAGCGTGAGTAGCTAACCAAAAAAGATGTGAGATGATGCGATTTAACTCTAAAAGCATCATTCTTATAGTTTGGGCTCGTCTCGGAACTTCAAGCCCTATTAGCTCTTCAACAGCATGAGCAAATCCATAGTTATTTGAAGTAGCTGCTATATAATCCATCCTGTCTGTTGTGGGAAGGAACTCGTTATATATCATATTTTCAGCCATCTTCTCCATACCACGATGCAGATATCCAACATCTGGGGTTGCCTTTGTAACCTTCTCTCCATCAAGTTCAAGAATCAGACGCAACTGTCCGTGAGAACTTGGATGCTGAGGACCAAAGTTTATGATCATAGTATCATCATCTCTCTCAAAAACAAGATTTTCAAAAAATGGCTGTAGTCTATTTACTTTTTGCATATTATGGTCTCTCTTTTAAGATTTTACTATCAGCTTTTTTCAAGCTTTTAACCAAGAAAACTCCACCCTCTTCTTGATAGTCAGTATGCACTATCTCTTTTGAAGGTTTATCTCCAAAAGGAACTTCATGGTGAATTCTTGCAAAATTATAAGTATCGTTTTCATCAACTCTTGAACTGTCTCTGTTTTCAGGTCCGATTACAGCTCTGTAATCTTTTCCAAAAATTTTATCTATCTCATACCAACTAGCCTCTTCATCACCATGAAGTGGATATGATTTTTTCAAAGGATGATCATGCCAATCTTCAGGCATTAAGATTCTCTTCATGTAGTGGTGTCCTGTGATGATAACACCAAACATATCGTACATCTCTCGCTCACCCCAATCTGCACTTTTATATATGGTTGAAACGGTTCTTATCTCTTCTTTTTGTTTTATAAAAAATTTGATTCTGATTCGCTTTAGCTTTGTTGTTGAAAGAAGTTGATAAAATATCTCAAACTCTCCACTCTTTTCTAACCAATCTATAGCACTTAATTCATTTAAAAAGTTGTAATCTAATTGGTTTTTCAAAAATGTTATAACTTCTACATTTTCATTTGCACCTATATACACTACAAGCTGCCCTCTTTGTATGTAAGCTTCTTTAATGTCAAAATTTTCTTTTAATGCCTCTAAATCTTTTGCAAAAATCTCATCACTGCTCACATCCTCTTTTGGTATCTGAGGTGCTACCCAGAAGCGATCTGTGTAGTATGGCTTCTTTTGTACATTTTTTTTATTTTGATAAGCTCTCATCAGACCAACCTTTTTGGCTTCAATTTTCTTGATGCCTTTTCTTTTCTAACTTTCTTTTGTAAAAGCATCAAAGCATACTGCAAAGTCTCAGGACGAGGCGCGCAACCTGGTAGATAGATATCTACTGGAATTATCCTATCCGCTCCCTGAACGGTAGCATAAGTGTTGAACATACCTCCTGTGTTTGCACAACTTCCCATGCTGATAACCCACTTTGGCTCTGTCATTTGATCATATAGTCGTCTCATAAATGGTGAGTGTTTTTTTGTTAGAGTTCCTGCGATGATGAGTACATCTGATTGTCTTGGACTTGCTCTGAAAATTGTACCAAATCTATCAAAATCGTATCTACTAGCTCCTGTTGCCATCATCTCAATAGCGCAACATGCCAAACCATAAGTCATAGGCCATAAAGAGTTGCTTCTGCCCCACTGAACTAGCTTATCTACAGTTGTAAGTGCAACAGGAAGTCCTGCTTCACTCAAATAATTTATCTTATGCTGTGCCATTCAAGCGCTCCTTTTTTCCAAGCATATACAAATCCGATAGTTAACAAGATGATAAAAAGTACCATTTCAGTAAATCCAAACCACCCTAAAACTTTAAAATCAACCGCCCACGGAAACATAAAGATTATCTCCACATCAAAGAGGATAAATAGAAGTGCGAATAGATAAAATTGTGCAGAAATTTTATTTGGCTGTTTTGTGACTTCAGGACCACACTCATAGATAGTAAGCTTGAGTTTCTCATTATCTAATCTTGCCATCTTTCTACTAATGACTCTTGCTAATACCGATACTACGAAAAAAGCACCAGATGCAAACAGAAGTAGAAAAAAAGCACCGAAATACGGATGGCTAAAATCCATATGTGACAATGGTGTCATGGAAAATCCTTCTTAATTTTTTTTTAAATTTTTAAACTATAATCATCTCTTAAATGACAATTAAAATAACACATCTTTGTATGATAGTAAAAATATCTTTTAAATTTGCTTAGGGCTGTATTTTGGGCGAAAATTTAACCTTCCATGAAGCCCATAATTTTCTCTTTATCGAATGCCCCTTGCATCTCTCTTTTGATATTGTTGACAAAATCTTCTAAAGTAAAAATTGGCTCATCTTTTATAGCTACTCTTAGAGCTGTATTTTTTAAGACCACATTCATCTGACCACCGCTTAGAGGATATTTGGCAAGAGCTTTTATATCGAAATCCTCGCTATAAAGAGCATTTTCGGGCAACATTTTTCTCCAAAGCTCCAACCTTTGTCTAAAATCTGGCTTCGTGAACTCTATCTTATAATCAAATCTTCTCGAAAATGCCGGGTCTATACTCTCCAACAAGTTCGTAGTCGCAATCAAAACACCATCAAATTTCTCAATCTGCTCTAAAAAGATATTTTGCATCTGGTTGTGCATCTTGTCTGCACTAGAATTTACCCCAACTGAACGAGAACTTAGAAATTGATCAGCCTCATTTAGTAAAAGTATCGGTTTGCTCTTGGTTTTTTGACATATATCTTTATACCCATCAAAGATATCTCTCACATTTTTCTCGCTCTCTCCGATGTACTTTGACAATATCTTTGAACAATCAAAACTCAACACTCTCTTTTTCATACTTTTTGCCAAACTCAAAGCACTCATCGTCTTCCCGGTACCCGGAGGTCCATAAAATATAACCCTAGCATCTATCCCACTTCTTCTGTTTTTTATGCCCCACTCTCTTAAAAGCTTCAAAACTTTGGCATCAACCTGCTTGAGTAAAAAATCAAAAATCTCTCTGGTTTTGGGAGGTAAAACAACATCATCCATAGTAGTTGTAGGGTTTATAAGCTCAAAAAGATCTTGCTCGCCAATGAGCATATCTAACTTTATCTTTTTTCGCTTTTTATCTTTATTTGGATGCATAATCTTTTGCAAAATCTCTTCATTTATAAAAAAACTCCTAGTAACTCCACCAAAACTGCTTAGCATCTCATCATAATCGATCAGCAAGGACTCAATGAGCTTTGAACCCTCCTCTAAAAGCGACCTGTTTTTCATCTTTTCATAATCATCAAGACTGATAAGAGCGATGAGGGTATTCATATCTCTCAAACTCTCAAATTCGCTTGCATACTCCTCTTTCAAAAGAGCGAGAAATATAAGCTGCTCCTTTATGCTTAGGCTATTTTCTTTAAATATAGACTCAACTATGATCTCATTTTTAGTAGCTTTAATTCTCTCATTTATCCTCGATTCCAACTCTAAAAGTCTTTTTTTAACTCTACTTATACTTGGTGCACTTCTTGTTACACTCTGTCTGGTAGTTGAGAGTTTTTTGTAAAGATCTATCCTTGCAAATTGATCTTTGAGATACTCCAAATGGTCAAGATAAGGGGTGATTTCTGGAAGTTTAAGTTCTGTTTTCCCCTCTTCTAAAATCTTTAAAAAAGATGCGCTTATCATTATATTGCTGTTTAATAGTTCAAGGTTTGAAACTTCACCACTGTTGATACTTAGTATATTTTCTTGTGAAATCCAACCCTGCTCCATCAAGTTTCGCACTAAAGGCAGATGGTTGAGATACTCATAGTGCGTCTCACCAAATATCTCTTTTAAAATATCTACAACCGATATATCTAAGGAGCCTTGTGTGTACTCTTTGGTGAGGTATTTTAGTATATTTGCTTCGTTTTTTGAACAGTTAAGATACTTAAATACCTCACTCTTTTCCACATCTTTGTTTTCTAAAAAATCTATCAGGTATTTTATCACTATCTTATAATGTCTCCATTTGCAATTTTTTCTTTTAATACTCTTTTTAAAACTTTTCCTGTTGCATTTTTTGGTAACTCTTCAACAATATAGATGGATTTTGGCAACTTAAAGTTTGCAAGATGAGATTTTAGATACTTTTTAATTTCCATCTCTTTTAAAACAGCCTCCTCTTTTGGTTGTATAAAAGCAACGACCTCTTCGTCATTTGCTTCATTTCTTACTCCAATCACAGCTGCACTATCAACTCCTTCATATTTGGCTAGCCACTCTTCTATCTCTCTTGGATATATATTTATCCCTTTTGAAATGATCAAATCCTTTTTTCTATCCACTATGTAGATGTAACCGTCACTATCCATCTTTCCTAAATCACCCGTTTTTAGCCATCCGTTTATGATAGTTTCATCAGTAGCATCCGGTCGTTTTAGATATCCTTGCATTACATTGTCGCCTTTGACGATAATCTCTCCGATATCTCCTAGTTTCAACTCCATCATCTCAGCATCCACAATCTTCACTTCATATCCCGGAAATGCAGGTCCAACACTGAGAGCTTTTTGTTTTTCCAGTGTATTTGCCGCCACAACAGGAGAACATTCACTAAGGCCATAACCCTCAATCAAAGTTGATTTTTTAAATTTTTCATTAAAAGAGTTCAAAGAAGCTTCACTCAAAGGTGCGCCACCAGAGATAAAGAGTCTTATCTTATGAAACCACATAAAATACCAAGGAATCTTAGCTTTCAAAAGGGCATTATAGAGAGTTGGAACACCTAAAAATACTGTAACTCTTTTAAGTAAAGCTTGTTTTAAGACATTTGCAAATGGAAATACTGATTTTACAACAACCATAGATGCACCCGCATACAGAGGCAACATAACAGATGTTGAGAGAGTAAAGGAGTGAAACATTGGTAGAAAAACTACAAATCTATCACTCTTTCTAACTCCATAAACTTCCACTGCACCGATAGAGTTTGAGAGTATATTTCTATAGCTTAACATCGCTCCTTTTGGATGGCCTGTTGTGCCTGAAGTATAGATAACACACGCTAAATCATCAAGACTAGGCAATGTTTCACTCTCTTCATCGCTCAATACTGTTGCATCCATCTCGGCAAAACTATAGTTGTTTTCATCTAAATCATCATACTTATCACTCCAAACTATCTTTTGCACTTTTGTAGTTTTAATCAAATCTTTTGTCTCTTTGGCATATGCCGGCGAGCTTATCAAAAGCTTTGCTTCACAATCATTTAGTATATACTCAAACTCACCTTTTTTCAAAAAAGTGTTGATTGGAACCGCCACGGCTCCAATCTTGGTAATAGCAAAAAATGAGACAACAAACTCAACAGAGTTACCAACGATAATGGCAACCCTATCTCCTTTTTTTATCCCGCTAAACTCCAAAAACCTAGCAAATGTGTCGATGTCTTGCTTTAACTGTAGATTTGTAACTTTATGTTTTTCTATAAAAATAGCAACTTTTTTAGGATCATCCTTGGCATTACTAGCGATAATCTCATAAAAATTTTGATACTTATACTCAAGCATACTAGAACCTATATTTAAATGATGCAGTAACTAGGCTTGCTGATGTATTTGTAAATGCACCACTTATCCCTGTTGCAGGATTAGCAGGGGTGGTTCTTTGAGAAACTGATCTACTCTCTTTTGAATCATACAAATATGCCAAACCAACTTTTATATTGTCATTAATTTTATATTCAAAACCAGCGGAGTATAGTTTTGCGTCACTATCTGGGAGCTCAAAACCAACATAGCCATCTCTAATCGGAGATTTATCTATAGCAAATCCTGCCATAAGTTTTAATTTATCGTTATATTGATGAGTCACTCCTATTCGATATGTGTTTGTATCTTTCCAGTTTTTAGGAATAGGAGCATCAAAATAAGGTGCAAGTCCACCAATATTTTGATTATAATTAAAATCTAAATATTTATAACTAGACCAATATGTTCTCTCATATACTAGTTCTAAAGTAGTTTTTTTATAAGTATATGCTGCGGCTATGTTTAATGCTGCGGGAAGAGGAATGGTAACCTTTGTACCTAAATTACTAAATACTTTTGTGGCACCAGAGTATAAATCTGCATCTCCAGAAACTGTCAAATCAACTTTTGAACGATATGTGGCAGATACTGTCATGTTTTTCGTAGGAAGATAACTTAATGCCAGATTGTAACCAAAATCTATAGAGTCTCCTGACATATCTCTACTCACTGCTCCATTACTTCTTACAACACCATCCGTATAAACACCTCTTAAACCAAATCCAACTGCAAACTTATCATTTACCTTATAACTTGCTGTTGGATTTAGTTCAAAAATTTTAAGTGTGAACTCTTGTGCATATGCCTTTTGATAAGCATTTTCCCATCTTTTTGATAAGCCACCAGGTGCGACTAGAGAAAGACCAAATCTCCAATTATTCATAACTGGAGATATATAGTGAAAAGTAGGGACTAAAAATTGTTCAGATTTTGACTCTGTATTTAAACCATAAATTGCCGGCAATGTATCCGTATATTTGATTTTTGACAAACCTATATAAGTCAATGCGATTTCCATTTGTGCTCCGTCATCGCTAAATGCCATATTTGCGGGGTTGTAGTAACTTGAGTCGGCTCCTCTTGCATTTGCTACATATGCAGCACTTAAAGCCGTGCTATTTAGCGACTGCTCAGGGATCTTATAGCCTGCAGCAAAAAGGGTTCCTACACTTAAACTTAGTAGCCCTGCTACTTTGATAGAATTTCTCATGCTTATCCTTTTTAAAAATTTTATTTTTGCACCAAACTATATAGAAGTTCTATCTCTTGTTTCCATATAGTGTCATCTACTGTTTCTAGTATCATGGGAATGTCGTCGATTCTCTCGTCATTCATGATTAATCTAAAAGTTTCTAGACCGATTTTGCCCACTCCTATAGAGTCGTGTCTATCCACTCTGCTTCCTAGTTCCGGCTTAGAATCATTTAGGTGCATTCCTGCTAGATATTTAAATCCAACTATTGTATCAAAATTTTTCATAGATTCTTCATAACTTTTTTCGTCTCTTATATCATAACCTGAAGTAAAAAAGTGGCAAGTATCTATGCAAACGCCGACTCTATCCTTATCTATCGAGTTTTCTATCAAATATCCCAAGTGTTCCAATTTGTAACCTAAGTTACTTCCTTGTCCGGCTGTATTTTCTATGACTAGCTTCACATTTTTGGTTTTTCTTAGGGCTTCATTCATCGAATTTGATATAAATTCCAAGCACTGCTCTTCGCTTATCTGTTTTAGATGACTGCCTGGGTGAAAATTCAGTTTATCCAATCCCAACTGATCACATCTTTGCAACTCATCTATGAAAGCGTTAAGTGACTTTTCTCTTTTTTCTACTTCCGGATGCCCAAGATTTATGAGGTAACTATCGTGAGGTAGAACATGTTTTGGCAAAATCTCACTCAGTTCAAGATTTGCTTTAAATTTGGAAATAATCTCTTCATCCAAGGGCTTTGCCACCCATTGTCTTTGATTTTTAGTAAATAGTGCAAAAGCCTTTGCGCCGATTTTCGTAGCATTTAACGGAGCATTAAAAACTCCTCCACTTGCACTTACATGTGCACCTATAAATTTCATCCGATTCTCTCCTTATAGCCTCTTTAGTTTTATCAAGATATGATTTTTTCTATCTTTAAAGTAGATACTCTTTTTGCCTACTTTATAGAGTATATCGTATCTGTTCGTCTTGATATTTTGTTCAAATCCATATTTGATTTTTATCTTGTTTACTCCACCGTATATGGGTTGTTTATCTAGTATATCATCTAGTATCTTAGCGTAATGCTTATAGCCAAAAAATCTACGGTTAAAATCCTCTCTTGTAGTGCAACTGTCGTTTAAGCAAGCTAGTTTTGAAAGCTCTACATGTAGAGCTAAAACTCCTGCTGAAAATATCTCTATACTCTTATAACCCTGTGCTTTTCTCACAAAGCCACTATCTGCTATGGCTATATTTTTGGTTTTTATTATGATTTTGTATGGTTGAGAAAAGTTTATATGTGGTTTTATGGCGCATCCTGTAATGAATAGTAAAACAAACACAAAAAACCAAACTCTTTTTAACATTTATACTCTCTCCTCCGCTTATCCCTAAAATATGTTCCTAACTCCGCGCTAATCATACCAAAGAGAATCAAAAAAGCACCAAATAGTTGAGCTTTTGAAAGAACTTCACCGGCAAACAGATAGCCAAATATCCCCGCACTCACAGGCTCCATCGTAAATATGATAGCAGTTTTTGCCGGAGTTGTAAATCTTTGCATAGAAGTTTGCACCCAAAATGCAAAAACTGTAGCAAACAGTACTGTTGCGATAAGTGCATAAATCAAAGTAGAATTTAACTCTTTGGGCATAAGATAACCGTCAAACGACAAAGATGCCACAAACGATAAAAGAGCAACTATGCCTAACTGGATCGTAACAAGTGACATAACATCATATTTTTTTGAAAATCGATCCGTGAAGACTATATGAAGCGCAAACATAACCGCACAAATAAAAGCAAATGCCTCACCAAGCCCAAAACCTAGCTTCCCACCATATGTAAGAAAGTAGAGTCCGATAGCAGCGATAATCGCCCCAAATACTGAGTAGAGTGATGCTTTGGTTTTAAAGATAATGTATAGCAAAAAGG
>Ga0256840_1001147_pt1 | contig 25420 bp, 11 predicted proteins | sample 355202metaG_FD_185969 | JGI IMG/M metagenome (GOLD analysis project Ga0256840, IMG submission 185969) | Hydrothermal vent microbial communities from Mid Atlantic Ridge, Atlantic Ocean - 355-202 | ecosystem: Environmental > Aquatic > Marine > Hydrothermal vents | place: Atlantic Ocean: Mid...
ATGAATTTATTACGGGAGTCCACGCCTAAAATACAAAACTTTCAAGCCTGTATTGAAAGATTTATAGACTCTCCAGAGACCTTAATTTCTACACTTAGGCAAGTTAATTTTTTATGAGAAAGCCGTGGTTTGCAAAAGTGGTATCAAATTTAGGGGTAACCGATCCTTGTTCATGGACTAAAGCCAAACGCGCTTCTTTCCAGTGTAGAACTTTATTTTTACGCTTGTCACCTTCATCATCTCTAACGGTGATAACGGGTAGCATGCAACCGTCAATCTCAGCGACTTGTTGCCGGCACCCTAGGTCGATCGGCAAAGAAGAAGCCTCCCGTTGTTCATGCATTTGCTGTGTAAATATTCACAGACCCTAGCTGAAAATACAAAATAATTGACAAATCGACACAAGAACATTGTACAAATTCATTAAGAAGCCTTAGTATTTATCCCATGCAATTGAGTAACCAAGACCTAAGCCAAATCGATGAAGACGAGCTTCTCAATTTACCAGAAGAGGAATTACGGCACCTATCGATTAAGTTACTGAATGATCTAAAAGACGCCCGTGAGCGCTTAAGTCAAAATTCTCGCAACAGCTCTCGCCCGCCTAGCAGCGAAGCGCCTTGGGATAAAGCATCTCTAGAACCCTCTAACGACCAAGCAGAGGAAGAGACTGACAATCCAACTGAAACCGAAGACTCAGCTAAACCACGACCTCCGGCTAAAAAAGACCAACAACAGTCCGAAGGTGAAAATGAAGAAAATAAAGAGGCTCGGAAACCAGGGAAGCAACCTGGCGCACAAGGCTTTGGTCGGACGCAAAAGCTAGCCATAACCGATTATCAGAATCATTATCCTGAGACGTGTGACTGCAGCCATCAAACATTAGAGTCGCATCATGCTATCGCTTATGCCGCGTTTGAAACCATCAATGTCAATTGGACAGATGTGAATCATCCCGGCATTTTAGTCACCAATACCAAGCACACACTCTATGAGATAGCCTGCACCAACGGACATATTACGCGTAAAGAAGTCAATCGTAGTCGTCATGCTCAATTGCCAGATATTACTCGAACTGAATGGCGCTTAGTGGGGCCTGGACTTGCAGCCATGATCGTCTGTCTTGCTTACCGCATGCGGGTATCGCGTGAGCATATTCAGGAATTTTTATATGACTGGTTAGGCATTAAATTAAGTGTTGGCACCATTAACAATACCCTGCACGAAAGTGGCGCAGCCGCTATGCCACTTGAAGATGAGTTTATTCAAGAGATTATCAACAGCGAATTGCTGCATGTAGACGAGACTTCCTGGATGGAACACACGACCTTTCTTTGGTTATGGGTGTTCAGTACGGATCGCGTCACAGCCTATTGGATTGCCACGCGCAGTGCTGAATTAATAGATAATCTTCTAGGTGAAGACTATCGCGGCTGGCTAATGAGCGATGGTTATTCAGTTTACCGTAAATATTTGAATCGATTACGCTGCTGGGCTCACCTTCTGCGCAAAGCAAAAGGGCTCACAGAAAGCTTAAACAAAGACGCTCAGTTCTTTGGTCAACAAACACTCAATTTACTGGGAATATTGATGGATTCGGTGCGAAAGGCACGAATAACACAGCCTGATACGCCACTTTCTGAAATATATCACCTAGAATTAGTGGCCTATCAACAGATATGCGTACAAATGAAAACTCATGAACATAAGAAAACGGCCGCCTTAGCAACGGAAATGCTAAATGACTGGAAAGCCATTTTTCAAGTTCTGGATCAACCGCATCAGCCCTTAACGAATAATGAGGCGGAGCGAGCGCTGCGCCATTGGGTTATTTTGCGCGGTATTTGCTATGGGACGCGTTCGGAAAATGGTACGCGCGTGTTTGCTATTTTGATCAGCGTCATTGAAACCTGCCGTAAAAGAAATCAGTCGCCGTGGATTTATTTGACACAAGTTATCGCAAGTCAGCGGTCAGGGTTGCCGGTACCGGCACTGCCAAATGTTAGGGTGTCTGAATAATTACTTTGCTGTCCATGAAGTTCCGTTATCTTACGAATGGTACTGACCGGAATCTGAATGCCATAGTGCTCCTGAAGCTTTGTAGGCACTTGCGCAAACGCATGGTCGGCACCAAAATCAGCGATGACTCGCTGTAGGGGCATCGAACAACAACGTGCTGTCAATCCGGCAGAATAACTGAAGGGTCGGGACAGTTGACCGGAATGACGAAAGATGGATTCAACTGCGTCTATTTTTCCAAAGGTGGAGTGCCAGTAGAATTTTTTTTACCATGACGATGAAACGAGGGGGATTTTTCACGGAACTGTTCAGCACTTTTTACAGCTGCATTATCTCCCCAGCAATGCAGCGCATCATTCCCCATTTTTCGTAATTCTTCGATCACATACTGTTCAGCTTCATCCGCTTTAGTACAGTCTCCTGCTACATTTTCAACAACATTAAGTAAGGCCTCTAATCTATCACGTAATTTAGGGTGCTGATTAAGGCGGCGCATCAATTCTTGGTCTTGATTGGAAGTCATAAATTATGTCAATACAAAAGATATGATTTTAGCAGATCCTCACACTTTTAATCACACCCGACAAGGCATCAAATAAAGCGGCCATTTATATGGTCAGTGCCTGGGCAACTTCAAAATCCATATTTAACCTGTATCCAGCGTATATAAAGGGCTTCAGAGGCATCAAGAAACAAATCGGTTTTTTAGTTAATTAACCCCAATATAAGCCACTAGGGAAGCTACCTCAGCTTAAGAGCGAACACTTTTCGGGGGGGGCACAGAACCGTTTGTGTGAGTAAACTGGCTAACAAAATTAGCAAATGGCTTAATATCTAAATATACACTTGCTTGCTCAAGCGAAGCCATATAATCACCCCGTCGCTCAACAGGTATTACTGTCCACTCATACCCTCCTGATGCAAGCATAGTGTTCATTAAAAAACGGGCAGTTCGGCCATTGCCATCCATATAAGGATGAATATAAACAAACAGAAAATGACCTAAAACGGCTCTAACAGCTGCTGATGACTCTTCCTCTAAAAGCTCAAACAGTGTTGGCATTGAATCACGAACCGCTTCTACATTAAGTGGTGTATGCATTGAGCCTCGAATATAAACAGGCATATTACGATAACCGGCTAAATCTGTCGGTTTAAGAATCCCCGCCGTCACGCTTGGGGAAAAAAGTGCTCGGTACCAGCGACTGTGATCACGCCTAACAATGACACCTGGATTGTTACCATTAAGCACGCTTTTAATACTCTCTTTAACAGCTTTAAATGCTTCCCAATATCCTCTTGCGGCCAAAGCGTTACGTTGCTCTAGGTCACTTTCATTTCCATCAGGATCCCATTGACCATGACGAACTTTTTCAATTAGGTCGCCCGTGACAAGGTAACCCTCTATTGATAATGAGTTGTAAGCATCATCAACAAAGATCTCATCAACCCGCTCAAGGTATTCATCAGGATACCTATCCAAGCCAGGTTCATGCGGCATAATATCAAGGATATCTTCCCTCATGTCCTGCCACATCAACCGTATTCTTGACACGTATGCTGACTCAGATCGCTTGCTTGATAAAATAGGGCTGACTGATTCAAAAGGATCGCTCTCTGATATCTGGTAATCTAAGGATTTAAAGGTATCCATAATGTCAGTCGCTATATCTATGCGCCCTATATTTCGAAATGCACCGGCTAATCGACCAGCAATAACACTTTTACCGCCATCAAGCAGGTAGGGCAGCACTTGCGATGAGTCTGCAATACTCAAAAGCACACCACGTGCATCAATCGGGTTCTGGCGATAATATTCTTTGCCACATCGGGCCAGCGCTGCAGGCGCACTATAAACTCGGATACCATTTAGATTATCAGACTCCTCCTGTAGGGCAGAGGGAGATAAGATATCTATTAGCGATGTGCTATGTATCAATTGAACAAGATTATTTCCGCCCTTGTCCGCTCGAATCATTAACTGTTTTGGAATAACCCAATTCCCAGCATGTAGTGATAATGAGTTCTCAGGTGATAAATTCCATTGTTCACCAAATCGCTGCTCAAGATATTGAGAGCAGAAGGGCCAAAAAGCAGTATACCAGGGCGTGCTATCTCCTTCGCGGATATCAGGGCTTGTCGGAATAAACCAACCTTTCATGACTTCACGGATAAATCCATTTTTCAATAAACGCTCTCGATCGGTTCGACTTAACTCACTTGAACGCAGTGCAACTTGCCCCTTGTCTTGAAGTAATTTTAATGACTCCAATGATTTCGCTAGTTTTTCAGATGGATCAGCCATAATATTTCCTTTGGTATTACTAGTTTATTATGCTTTACTATAACTAGTATATCATGACTTTTAATTTATAGTTTATTATGCTTTTCTAGTTATAGTTTATTATGCTTAAAAATAATCTCGGATGAGAGTTATTGGAGGTCGACGCACGAAACGAAACACAAACACAAACCACGTTAAGTATTTTTATTACTCTTACAGCATGAGGTTAATTAACTAAAAGACCGATTTGTTTCTTGATGCCTCTGAAGCCCTTTCTATACGCTGGATACAGGTTAAATATGGATTTTGAAATTGACAGCCATATTTGTAACTTCTCATTATCCACAGGCAGCGGCCGCACGGATGACTTCCGATAACGGAGAAATATCGCCTACACCCAATAAGCGATCTTTCAAATAATCCCAAAATGATAAGTCATGCTTTCGACAGGCCTTTTTTAGACTGGCAAAAGTATCTCTGGCTTTCCGTCCTTCATCACTTCGGGTACTTCCGCTGATTTTTCGTTTCTTGACGTAATCCCTTATGTCTCGTTCACTTAAATTATTATGAAGCGGGAGGTAGGGTTTATCGAGTACACGGAGGAGTTCATGTTGATTTTCCCCCATCCGTTTGAGAGCCTGATTAAGCGTTTCGTAGCAGGTTTTGGTGCTACATAAGGTTTGAAAATGTTGCCTGATACTGTCCGGCATCATCACTGATGATTGAAAAGTCAGAGGGAATGCCTTGGTCTAGCAGTCCTCCCATCAAAGCCCCTTCCGTGACTATTTTTCTGTGCCGAGGTTTAACAATGCCTTGCTGATCCATCCATTTGCACCAGTCGGATGCTGTGTTAATACGAACACGGCTATTTTCCAGTATCGCTAATAGGGCAACGGGGAGCTTGTTTTGTGCCATATACTCAATGGCACCTGTATTCAAGGTATAAAGCGTTGTTTTACCTTGTGAGAGACAGTTTAAAAAGTTAATTCTGCTTTTACTTTCTGTACTACTGAACCAGGCAAAAAATTCGTTGCCAATGTGGGTGCAATAGCCATTTTCCCCTTTATGCCGTGCGCCCGTATCATCGGTATGAATATATTGAGAAACGGATAGCCCCGTCCTCAGTAATTCATCTTTTTCAGCATGAAAATCATCCAGATCCTCTGTGAGTATATGACTGAGCTTGCCGCTCGAAATATCAACACCTAAATCTCGAATCTGTTCCAGGAGCAAGGGCTGTGTGACATGCTGATGATGGTATTGATAGAGAATAAAGGCAATCAGGTTTTTACCAAAGCTACCTCCCTGAATACCGTCGGGAAGTTGGCCTACAATCGTCATCCCCTCTGGGGTTATATATTCTGCCAAACGATAACACACGTTGTGAGTTTGAAAGGTAATATCCTGAATAACACGTTCCTGATAGCCTTTAAAGCGTGAACCCTTTGGAATTTCATCTGGCTGAATAATTTGGGTTTCATCTATGGTTAGATTCCCTTTTTTACTGCGCCTTGGGCCTTTTTTCTTTTTTGAAGAAGAGGTATTGCTTTCTGAGTCCCCCGTCTTTATCCATTGAACTTGGCTTAATTTTTGGCTTTGTGGTTTCACCTTTAAGTTTGAGTATTTCTTGCTCTAACTTATCAATCTGCTTTTGTTGCCAGGCAAGCATTTCCAATAACACATCCACTAGCGGTGTGCGATCTTCTTCATTTATCTCTGGCAGTTTCGGTTTAGGCGAGTTCATAGAATATATTGTAAAACAACTTTTAAATCTCTGTACACGACAAAAAATCTAAAAAGGTGGCATAGTTCGTTGAAATGTATTCAAATATCCTATTTTTGTTTTGGCAAAACATGAATAGCGGACAATTACAAATCAACGAACTAACGACTATATTAAACGAGCATTTCCATTGGAACAAGGCAAGAATGAATTGTTTTGTGGGAATGCTAATCGCATTAATGACTGTAGGTACGGTGAATCTGACTCAGCTTGCTTTATTTTTTCCCAGTCGGGCATTAATTGCGTCGCGCTATAGGCGGATACAACGATTTTTTAGTCACCATTGGCTAGATTACAATGAAGTGGCCAGCTTTGTCATGAAACTTTTTGGCTTTACAGAAAATGACTTCTATCTCTCACTGGATCGAACCAACTGGAAGTGGGGGAAAATCAATATCAATTTATTGGTTCTTGCTGTTGTTTACAAAGGAGCGGCTATTCCTGTGTATTGGTTGCCCTTGAATAAACGAGGCAATTCTAACTGGCGAGAACGTATCGCGTTAATGAAACGATTTATCGGTCAGTTTGGGCAAAACCATATAAAAGGATTGTTGGCTGACCGTGAATTTATTGGCGACAAATGGATAGGGTGGCTGATTCAGGAAGAAATTCCTTTCACTATTCGGATTCGTAACAATAGCTATACATTTAATAGCCGGGGGGAGAAAATCCGAGTCGACCGCTTGTTTCACCCACTTTAACTGATTCAAGATTATTAGGTGTATGCCCCGTATATCTTAGCGATCTTCGTTTGAGTGATGGTCAGTTATTGATAGTGGCTACCTCAAGCTTCCACCAGAATGCAATTGAAGTGTATGGTTTACGCTGGGAAATTGAAACTTTATTTGGGTGTTTAAAAGGGCGAGGGTTTAATCTTGAAGAGACACGCGTTGTGGGTTATCTTCGTACCAAGAAATTATTGGTTTTACCTGTGATTGCGTTTTGTTGGTCTCATAAAGTCGGTGAGTGGAAAAATAATTCTGTATTACCCATCAAAACAAAAACACACCAACGACCCACACAAAGTATCTTTAGGTATGGTTTAGATTGTATTCGTTCCGAATTATTTAATACGTTTTCTCAGTCCAAGAAATTGATGAAGAAGTTGATTTCTTTACTGCGCCCTAGCTCGGAAAACAAGGGCTTTTATAGTGAACGGAGTACTTGATGATTTTTTGTCGTGTACAGAGCTTTTAAATAATTGCCTGTGGATAATGAGAAGTTACACAGAGTTTCGTTAAAAATAAACTTGAATAAGATTGGGTTTGATGTTAGTGTTTTCGTCAGTTTCAAGTAAAAGTCTTACCAAAACACACTATCTAATTCTCTATATCTGAGGGCGTTAACAAGGCCTTCTCCTTTTTCAGAAAAGGAAGGAATATGGACAAAGAAACAGAAAACCAAGGAACTTCATCCCAATTATTCAAAACGGATGGGGGAAAAACCAAGTCAAATGCAATTGAAACACCTTCAATCGCATTACCAAAAGGCGGTGGCGCAATAAAGGGCATTGATGAGAAGTTTTCTGTCAATGCTATAAATGGCACCGCTTCTTTTTCCATACCCCTACCTTTTTCTCCTGCTCGCGGTGCCTCCCCTGCATTAGCTTTGTCCTACAACTCGGGTTCTGGAAACAGTATTTTTGGTTTAGGCTGGAACTTAAGCTTACCTTCAATTAAACGTAAAACCGATAAAAGGCTCCCACAATATTTTGACAATAAAGATTCAGATGTTTTTCTGTTTTCCGAAACTGAAGATTTAGTACCGGAATTCAAAAAAGAAGATAATGGCAGTTTCAGCAAAGATGCAGATGGTAACTATATAATCAAAGAAATTGATTCCACAGATACGGTATATACCATACGTTTCTATAAACCCAGAATTGAAGGCTTATTTGCCCGTATAGAAAGGTGGCAACATAAAACCGATGGTCAGATTAAATGGCGAGTCATTACCAAGGATAACCTCACAACACTTTTTGGCTGGAGCTCCAGTTCAGTCATTACTGATCCAAAAGATGCGAATAAAATATTTAAATGGTTGCCAGAATTTGTTTTTGATGACAAAGGTAACTGCTCCCATTACATCTACAAAAAAGAAGATGATAAGGGTTTTAATGCCGGTCTGTTACACCATAAAAACCGACTAGAAAATGGTAGTATTACCTACACTAACCTGTATTTAGAAAGGGTTTTATATGGCAACAAAACACCTTACAAAAATTTTAATGACGCTTATCCTAGTATTAGCGACTATCTGTTCCAGACAGTATTGGATTACGGTGAGTATGACACTAACACCCCTTATACAAAAATAAATGATTGGGATTTTAGAGAGGATGCCTTTTCAGAATACAGATCCGGTTTTGAAATAAGAACCACTCGGCTTTGTAAAAGGGTTTTACTGTTTCACTATTTTACTGAACTGCCTGGTGGCTCAGCTTTAGTTAAATCTCTCAACTTTGATTATGACACATCAAGCGAAAAAGACTTTACCTTTCTAAAATCTATTATTCCCTTTGGCTATATTAAAAAGCCAGATGGAACCTATACCCATAAAAATCTTCCAGCTACAGAGTTTGAATATCAAGCTCACGAATGGAATAAAGATGTAAAAACCATTGCATCAGAACATTTAGTTCATGCTCCTGCAGGCCTGGATGAACCTGAATATCAATTTACTGATTTATTCAATGAAGGACTTTCCGGAATATTAACCGAACAAGCAGAAGGCTGGTTTTATAAATACAATTTAGGTAAGGGAAAGTTTGAACCAGCCAAATTAATTTCACCTAAACCTTCGTTTGTAGGCGTTGGTTCACAATTACAATTAATGGATTTGGATGCAGATGGTGGTAAACAGTTAGTTAATCTTAGCAATGAACCCAAAGGTTACTTTGAATTAAACGATGAAGAAGAATGGCAGGCTTATAGAACATTTGAACATTTACCTAATATCGACTTAGGTGATGCCAATACTCGAATGCTCGATCTTAATGGCGACGGCAAACCAGATGCTTTAATTACAGAAGATCAGGTTTTTACCTGGTATGAATCAGAAGGTAGAAAAGGCTTTAAAGCGGCTAAAAAAACAGAAAAGCCTTTTGATGAAGAAACCGGACCGCATATCGTTTTTGCTGATTCCAGACAAACCATCTTTCTGGCTGATATGTCTGGGGATGGTATGACGGATATAGTCCGAATTCGTAACGGTGAAGTTTGTTACTGGCCTAATCTCGGTTATGGAGAATTCGGAAGCAAAATTGGCATGGACAATGCCCCCGTGTTTGATTATCCCGATGCCTTTAACCCTGCTTACTTACGTTTATCAGATATAGATGGTTCTGGCACGACTGACATCATTTATCTGGGAAAGAATAAGTTTAGCTGCTGGAAGAATTTAAGTGGTAATACATTTGCTACAGAACCTTTTGAAATAGACGAATTCCCAGAAATACACAATCAATCAAAAGTTTCAGTCGTTGACCTATTAGGCAATGGGGTCGCCTGTATAGTTTGGTCTAGCCCTTTAGCCAAAAATACCCAGTCCCCTTTAAAATATATCGACCTAATGAACAGTAAAAAACCACATATTATGGTTTTTTACAAAAATAATCTGGGAAAAGAAGTTTCGCTGGAATACACGCCGTCTACCCAATTTTATATTGAGGACAAACTGGCAGGTAAACCGTGGGTGACTAAACTGCATTTCCCGGTACATTGCATATCCAAAACAGAAACCAGAGATACCATTTCAGGTTACCGCTTTGTCAGCTCCTATACCTATCATCACGGGTATTACGACCATGCCGAACGCGAGTTTAGAGGCTTCGGGATGGTGGAACAAACTGACTCAGAACATTTTGATCATTGGGTCAAAGGTGATGCCACAAACATTGTCGATAAATCTTTGCACCAAGAGCCTGTCATAACTAAATCATGGTTCCATACCGGTGCATTTATAAACCAGAAAAAAATACTCAACCAGTTTGCTCATGAATACTGGTATGAGGAAATGGAAAAGCAAGGGTTTAGCGTAACAAACCATGAAATAGCATTAGCTGATGCAAGGCTTATTGCTGCACCAGGGATAGATACCTATATCATAGATCACCTTAGTGCTCAAGAATGGCAAGAAGCCTTGCGAGCTTGCAAAGGTATGGGCTTACGTTCTGAAATATTTGCCAAAGATGCACCGTTAGAAGGTGCAACAGCCACCGAACTCCAGCAAGAAATAACCCCTTATAATGTTGCAACACACAATTGCATCATTGAATTGTTACAACCCCAAGGCCAAAACCAACACGCTATTTTTATCGTCAAAGAAAGCGAAGCTATCACCTATAGCTATGAGCGTAATACTGAAGACCCTCGCATTGCTCATACCCTAAATATTAAATTAGATGAATACGGCAATGTATTAGAATCCGCATCAGTCGTTTATCCCAGAATACAAGCAGATACTTCTCTATCTCCAGAAATACAAGAAGTTCAGGATAAAACACTAATTAGCTATACCCATAATCAATTTACCAATGATATTGATACATACAATTCATATCGGCTAAGGCTTCCATCAGAGGTAAAAACTTACGAATTTAAGAATATCGTTAAAACTAACTTTTTATATTCTATAAGTGATTTTGAAACGACTCTCGATACAGCCATTGAAGTAGATTATCACCAAATTGATACCAACCCAGCCACAGGCACCTCACAGAAAAGATTAATTGAGCATATTCGTAGCCTCTATCGTGACGATAACTTAACAACCCCCTTACCATTACATCAACTGGAATCTTTAGCGTTACCTTTTGAAAGCTATCAGTTAGCCTACACCCCCAATCTTATCAGCGATATATTCGATACCAAAGTCAATGGTGCCTTAATGCTGGAAGGTAAATTTACCGACAGTGGCGGTGATGGCAATTGGTGGGTTCGTTCAGGTACTACCCAATTTATTGAAGGTGCGGAAAACTCAGTTGATGCACAAAATCGTTTCTATGCCCCTATTTCTTATATTGATCCTTATAGTGCAAAAACTACAGTAAAGTACTACAGTGATTACTACTTGTTTATTGAAGCAACAGAAGATGCGTTAGGCAATACACAAAAAGTTGAATCATTTAATTTCCGAACTCTAGCAGCACAAAGAATGCAAGATGCCAATGGCAATTTTTCAGAAGTGTTCGTGGATGAGCTAGGCTTTGTTAAAGCACTCGCGGTATTGGGTAAAGGCAATGAAGCGGATGATCTCTTTGCTTTAAATGAATTTTCTTCTGCTGCTGAAGACACCCTGATTAATGAATTCTTTCATACCCCTGCATCGGATGAATTAGTGATGCAGGGAAAAAACCTGCTACAACATGCTACCGCTCGATTTGTTTATGATTTTGATGTTTATAAAAACACCGGGAAGCCTGTAGTCGTAGCGTCCATTGTCAGAGAAGAGCACTTCCAAAAGGATAGTGATTCACCTGTACAACTTAGCTTTGAATATTCCAATGGATTGGGGCAGGTAGTGATGAAAAAAGTACAGGCCGAACCAGGGAAAGCCAGGCAAGTCACCGTGAATGCAGATGATAGCTTTACCGTTAGTGAGATTAATACGGCTGATCTAGTGCCTAAACAACTGCGCTGGATTGGCAATGGCAGAACGATACTGAATAATAAAGGCAATGCAGTCAAACAATATGAGCCCTATTTTTCAGTCACACACCAATACGAAGACCTGAAAGAAATAGTTGAAACGGGTGTTACTCCTATTCTTTACTACGATGCAATGGGACGGTTGATTAAAACCGAATTACCCGATGGCACTTTGTCTCGCACAGAATTTGACTCATGGAAGCAAGTCGTATTCGACCCTAACGATACTATTTTAGACTCTTCCTGGTACCACAATCGCACTAATCATCTGATTGATGCAGAATTGATTGCTGCAGGCAAAGACCCCGACAAAGAAAAGCAGGCAGCCGATAAAGCCGCCAAACATGCCAATACGCCTGCTATCCAGCATTTTGATACGTTAGGAAGACCGGTACTCTCAGTTGAGCATAATAAAAATAGTGTTAACCAGGCCGATGAATTTTACCTGACCCGAGTCGATCTTGATATAGAAGGTAATCTACGAAAAGTGATCGATGCCCGTGGTAATGTGGTGATGCAATATAAATACGATATGCTGGGTAATAAGATTTATCAGCATAGCATGGATGCCGGTAAACGCTGGTTGCTGATTAATATTATAGGCAACCCATTACGCACCTGGGATGAACGTAATCACGAATTTCAATATTTTTATGACATTCTGCATCGCCCCACCCATAGCAAAGTAATTGGTGGTGATGGCGGTACGCTACTTAACCATATTTTTGAGCGGATTTTCTACGGTGAAGATGACCCCGATGCCGAACTGAATAATCTGCGCGGCCAAGTGCTTAAACACTATGATACGGGTGGTGTTATTTTAACACCAGAATATAATTTTAAAGGACAGCCAACAGCAACAACTCGACAGTTATTTAAAGACTATAAAGGGGTAGCCAATTGGATTGATGCCAATTTAGAAAATGATTTAGAAACGGATAGTTTTACCTTTGCGACTGAAACCGATGCGCTAGGCAGAATAACCCAGCAAACAGCACCTGATGGCAGCATTATTACCCCTGCTTATAATGAAGCTGGGTTACTCAATGCAGAAAATGTAAAACATCCACACCTTGCTGACACAAGTACCTATATTAAGGACATTGATTACAACGAAAAAGGTCAACGCAAACAAATTATTTATGGCAACGATGTCATTACCAAATTTGAATACGACAAAGAAACATTTCGCCTTAATCGCTTAGAAACCAAACGTCAAAACAACGATCCACTGCAAGATTGGTATTACACCTATGATCCAGTAGGCAATATTACCCAGATAGAAGACAAAAACATCCCAGTGGTGTTTTTTAATAACCAGAAAATAGCCGGTATTTCTACTTATACCTACGATGCGCTTTATCGTTTGACCGAAGCTAGTGGTAGAGAAAGCGATACGCCACTTGCCTTTGATGGCAAAGATAACTGGAATGATGCGGCTTTTATAAAGCAATTACGCCCTGGCGACCCGATGGCGATGCGTAATTACACGCAAAACTTCCAATATGATTCAGTTGGCAATATCCTGCAAATGCACCATCAGGCATCAGGTAATGCCTGGACTAGAGATTACCAATATCAGTCAGCTAATAATCGCTTAATCAGCACCCAAATAGGGGTTAATACTTATTTATATCCACATCATTCCGAACATGGTTATATCACTGCCATGCCACATTTGGAAGAAATGGACTGGAATTTTAAAGAGGAATTAGTCAAATCTATCCGTCAAAGGCGTACCGATGGCGGCATAGCTGAAACCACCTATTATCAATACGATGGGCAAGGACAGCGGATAAGAAAAATAACCGAGAACCAGGCTAATACAGGTGAAGAACCCAGTAAAAAAAATGAGCGGATTTATATTGCGGGTTATGAGCTTTATAAACAATACAATGGTTCTGATGCTGGATTAGAACGTACCAGCCTAAGCTTGATGGATGAGCAACATCGCTTTGTAATGATTGATACTGAAACCAAACCCAGGTTGATTTTTGGTATACCTATGGGACGTACTAACCCTGTTCAAGCAGTACGTTATCAATTGCATAATCATATTGGTTCGGCTGCTTTGGAGCTGGATGACTCCGCTCAGGTGATTAGTTATGAGGAATATCATCCTTATGGGACTACTGCTTATCAAGCTACGAATAGAGATATACGGGCTGCAGTTAAGCGGTATCGGTATACGGGGATGGAGCGGGATGAGGAGAGTGGATTCAGTTATCACTCGGCGAGGTATTATTTGCCATGGTTAGGGAGATGGGTTAGTACTGACCCATCTGGAATATCAGATGGAATAAATTGCTTTGTATATGTAAGGTCAAATCCTATAAAACTATACGATACATCAGGAAAATATAGTTGGGGTCAATTTGGGTCTGACGTATGGGGTGGTATTAAGGGGGCTGCTAAAGGTGTTGTTGAGCCAGTGCTAATCGTAGCAGATTTCGGTCAAATGGGAGCAGCTGTAGTAACTCAGGCAGTTACTGGAGATGCCCCCATGCCTCAATGGCTTAGTGCTACAGGGAGGCGCATTGAGCACAATGAAACTGTAGGAAAAAATTCAAATTGGCAAAATTTACGAGCAGGTTTAGTCGTTGCAACCGCAATACCCACTGGTGGAGGAAGTGTATTAGTAGATAATGTTGCAACAGTTTTTGAAAGAGATATGTCACCAGATGAAGCTCAAAGTTTTTTAGTACAAGGTGCGGTGGGACAAGTTGTTGCTACAGGGGTAGGTGTTGGTTTATCGCGAGGTACAGGCAGTGGTTGGACTGGACGTGGTGGTTCTGGAGCGGGTGACCAAGCATTGGTTGAAAGGATAGTTTCGGAGCGAGTAGCAAATGGAGAAACATCAACTGGAAGGGGAGGTACTTCAGGTAGAACTTATGCTGTTGGACGTGACTCTCGTGGTCGAACAACTCCAGTAAGAAGGAGCCCTCCAAGAGGGGACCCACATGCAGAGCCTCAAGTATTAGAAGATGTTGGGGGAAGTGGTGGACGAACTATAGCAGTTGATCAGGTGCCATGCTCTGGTTGTAGAGCTGAACTTGGTGCTCCCGAAACTAGTCAGCCTGGTTTTCTAGAGAGCTCAACAAGTGGATCGCTTCGAGTTGTTACTCCTCGTCGAGCAAGTAACCCAACATCGAGTCCAAAACCAGCAACAATCAGAGCAGCTCGAGCAGTTGAAAGGGGTAATCAAACTATTGAATTAATTCCGAAATTGGAATTTTCCGTACCATATGCACCACCTATAGTGCCGTTTCAACCCCACCCAGAGGATGAGTTTATGTCTATTGATCCATCTGCACCTACTTTAGCAGAGATTGAGGCGCAGCAAAGTCTTCTAGAACCATATAGGTAAGATTCTGAGCTGGACGGGGTATGTTACCCCGTATCAAAAGTTTGAAGTTTAGGTGTAACTAGAAAATGGAGTGATGTACTGGGAATTTAAACGTTACGGACGGGATAAATATCCCGTCCAGCAGCGAGTAAAATTTAATAAAAAAGCAATTTAAGGAAACCAACACCATGCCATCACGTCGTGTAGCAGCAGATTTAAATGCAGGAACCTATTACCTGACGCTAACCATCCAGCGTTGGTATTACCTGTTTGACCGCTACAATCGCTGGCAAATCCTGGCTGAATCATTACGCTACTGTCAGGAAAATAAAGGACTGGAATTAAATGGCTATGTTTTTATGTTAAACCACATTCATCTGATTGCAACATCTCCTGACATGGCTGGTTTCCTACGTGATTTTAAGCGCTTTACTTCGGTAAAGTTTAAGGAAAATCTAGAAACTACTGAGCCTCGTGTTTTACAGTTGTTTGTAGATGATATGGGAAAATATCAGTTTTGGCAGAATACCAATGCGCCCAAGAAAATAGAAACCCCTGATTTTTATCAGCAGGAGCTTAATTATATTCATCAAAATCCAGTAAGAAAAGGCTATGTGATCAACCCTGAATATTGGATTTGGTTATCGGGAAATCCTGCTTCGCCTTTGAGTTTTATATTATTTGGGGCATAGGTTTTATATTTAAGTGAGACGAAGCATGTTACACCGTTTCAAACGTTTAAAGTTTTGATGAAATTGAGATGTGTTTTGTCATGCCAAAGATTCATAAACGTAACAGGCGGGGTGAATACCCCATCTGGCACTAAGCATCGAAAGAGAATGACTGAAATATATGAATAAACATTGCTGACAGGATAAACATCCTGTTCAGCAAAAATAGAGAATGGAGAAATATCATGGCCAATCAAACAGAAAACAACAATTTTGTTGATTTAAAAATCGATTTTTTTAAATTTGATTTAAAAGCGGACAAACAAAAAGCTTTTGAAAAAATTTATAAAGATAATGATGGTGAATGGTCTGCTATTAAACCTAAACTCTCTGGAATGGCAGGGTTTACAGATGTTATGATCAATAATCTGGAATTTACTCATCACTTGGCTGAATGGGGGAGTAATAACGCCAAACTGGTTTCCATTTTTCAAAAAGACGAGAAAATCCATTCTTTACGAGATATAGCCTTAACATTAAATAAAACTACTTTTATTAAAAAAGTGAAGGCGGTTGCTCCTAACGGCGCAGAGGAAAAGCCAGAGACTTTTGCGCTCAATCTACATAACCAGCTTTTCCACATAGAACCCACTGCTATGTTGGTCAATATCATAAAAGACCCAGAAGTTCTTGTATTTAACGATCCGATTAGTGTCAATGTGGCTTCGGTTTTAGAAAATCAGCCAACATTTAATATCAAAACCACCTCTGTCTACGAGATCCTCAATAATAAAGAAACCTTAAAAGACATTCCTGTAAAATCACAAGAAGCGGTCACAAATCAACTTAAAAATTTACAACGCATCGTCGCAATTAGTCCAGTGTTAGATGCAGTGCCTATGCTGTATAACGCTAATATTCACTCAGCTATGCAAATATCGGCATTGCCTAAAGCACAGTTTATGGCTGCTTTTATTGAAAGTGATCTGGACGAGAATACCCTGGCACAAATTCACCATAATGCCCAGCAAAGCAAAGTTCGCAATGAACATTTCTTAATGTCGATTAGAGAGGCCGGGCAAGCAACAGGGGTCGCTCTGATTGATAAGAGTTTGAGTGCTAACAAGCACCCCCAGGCAGCTATAATGAGACCCGTTGGCAGTGCTATTATGACTGCTCCTACAAGAGAAGAATACGTTAAAGAAAAAATAAGTAAACACAATTTATCCTGGGACTTGCTATTTGGTGATGCTGATTTTTGTGAATGTGGGGAGTGTAATTCTGTCTACAGTGCAGCGGCTTATTATGTGGAGTTATTACAATATTTACGCAATAATAATCTTGATCCTAGTGCTACAGGTCCAATTGTAATTAATCCCGATCCTAAAGATATTTCCAACACCCCTCTGGAAAAACTGTTTGACCGTCGACCTGATTTGGGTTGCCTGGAACTTACCTGCAAAAATATTAATACGCTTATTCCCTATGTTGACCTAGTTAATGAGGTGATGGAAAACTATGTGGCGTTTAAGCACCTTAAACCGTTTAATGTAGACAATGAAACCAGTAGCGAATTGTTAGCTGAACCACAACATACTGAATATAAAGCTTATTGCATTTTGAAAAATGCGGTTTATCCCTTTACCTTACCGTACCACCAACCCATTGATGCCACGAGAATCTATTTAAAATATCTGGATACCAGTCGGTATGAATTGATTGATACCTTTAGAAAAAATAATGCAGGTGATGATGCTGATCTAACCATTCTTAAAGATAAAGCTTTAGATAGAGCCACTGATGCTGAGTTTTTAGAGTTAACTAAAGAAGAATATGTCATTTTGACTAAAGAGTGCTTTGAAAGCAAAGCACTATTAGATAAGCTGAAAGACAAAATCCATACCGAAACTGAATATGAAGAATTTATTGGCGTAAAACCCGTTCATGAATACTATGGTTTTGATGATGAAGCCACCATGTTGGGTGATGCTGGACTTACTCTGATTAAACATGAATTTCTTCGTCGTACAGGTATCGACTATTTTAATTTAGTCGATCTGTTAAAAACCGAGACACTCAATCCTTTTTTGCCAACTGGCAAGTCAAAAGCCATTATGGACAGTTTGCGTTTCAGCTATCGGTTTTTGCAGAATTACGCCAAGGTTCATGGCATTGATAAAATGGCAGAGGAATTAGTTAAGTGGGAAAAACTTGCTGATTTGTTGCCACTACTTAAAGAACAAATAGAAGAATTAACGGATAAAAAGGTTTTAAGTTGTCCAAAACCTGTTCAAGGCTGTTCAGAAATCACTGATAAAGATATTATCTGCTGGATTAAATGCCATTTTGAAAAAGTTGGCAAGATGATTGTGATTGAAAGTGGTAGTGGATGTATTGACGGGGTAATTATAGGAAGGAACATGCATGGAGCTATGTTGCGAGAGTGGAAGCAAGAATTCCCTGTAGTCCAAGATTGCAAAATTTATTTTAAAATAAATAATGACCTGGAAGTCATAGGAAATATTGATAAAAAAACAGGAAAAGTTAGTTTTAATGCCCTACAACCGCCAGTTGAAGAAAAGACTTTAAATAATTCATTTTTCTTAAGTGATAAAGGTGAGAAAGGTATTTTTCTTATTGTTAATAATGAAGTTTACTTGGTCTTTTTTGAACAAAAAGACAGTTGCGATCTTGATAGTGCATTATTACAGCATTTGGATGGAACGCCATTGACAGTTGATGAGTATGACAAGATTCATCGCTTTATCCGTTTATGGCGTAAATTAGGCTGGACGATTGATGAAATAGATAAATCAATTGTTGGCCTTAGCATTTCCAAAACTCAAGAAAGGGAAGATGAAAAACAGCCAGATCATACCGTTTGTGACGGTGCTGAAGATGATTGTAATAGCATGCATGGTGATTGCAGTATCTGTGAAGAAGATACCTTTACGCACCAAGATTACAACATTAGTCCCTTTCTTGTTCATCAGCTGGTAGCGGTGAAAAAATTATTAGATCAAACAGGGCTTGAGCTGATTAAATTGCTTTCTTTCTGGACGGTTATAAATACCGCTGGAGATAAATCACTTTATCAACGCCTATTTCTAACCCACAATATATTAGGGATAGATAATGTATTTAAGGCGGATGATAGAGGGAATTACTTAATAAGTGACGCCACATTACTTGAGCATACGCCCGCAGTAATGGCTGCTCTTAATCTATCTGCAGATGATATTCAGGCCATCATGCAGGCTAGTGGAATGGAAGATAAGCTTACTTTGAGTAACTTGTCCATTCTCTATCGTTACCGATTGCTTTCCAAAATATTAGGTTTAAGAATACCTGCTTTTATCAGTATTTTGCCTTTATATGGCAATATTTTTCAAGATGCACATGCTTCACTTAAATTTATGAAGCAATGGGTAAAAATGGAAGATGCAGGTTTTAACTATCAGCAATTGAATTATATTATTCAAAATGTTGATGATGAAAAGAAACCTTTTGCACCCTCTCAAAAACAAGTTCTACTACTAAGTAAAGCTTTATATGATGGTTTAAATACCATTGACGAAACACATAAAGATTTAATCGCTGATCCTGAAATAACCGATGCAGGATTGCAAAAAATAAACATTCAAGAGCAAGCTACGAGTGCTTTAATTCGTACTAAGGCCAGTTTGCTTTTTGACACAAGTATTGTTGAACAAGTTATTGGATTATTAGAAGGGTCAAATAGTTATATAACGAATGCACCAAAAAACCTGGAATTTACTATATCTGATGAAAAATCGCTTAATAAGAAGCTTAAATATGACAAGACAATTGGAACCATCCAGATTACAGGTATTTTAACTGATGCTGAAAAAGTGGATTATGAGAGCATTAGTGCTGACCTACAGTGGAAATCTGCTCTAACACGTATTGAAAAGCAACAAAAAAAATTATTTAAGGAGTTGCTGTCAGGCATTTTTGAAAATGAAAAAACGAAAACAGCAGATGAAAAAGCACAATTAGAAGCTGTTATTAAATTAGGTGATATCTCTATTCCCTTAGATAAAATACCTGAGGGTGAAGAGGATACTAATACAGCACCAAAAAAACACGTTGCTTTTTTAGAAATATTTTTACCTTATCTTCGTCAACAATTAACCCATCGCTTTGTAATTGATACATTGGCTGATTTTTCTGAACTGGAAATGAAAGTTACTGATGTATTGGTATCAGAAGTTCTTAAATTAGGCGACCCAGTCACCCCAATTTACTCTATTTTTGAAGATATTAAGGATAGCAGTAAACCTGTTGAAAATAATTGGAGTGGCTATTTAATACCTACGGCTGACACTCATTATACGTTTATTGTTAAAGACAGTGATACTAAGCCAGTTATCAGTTTAGATGGAGTCAATTTAGATTTTACTGCCGAAGAAGACCCTACAAATGAATGGTGGAGTATAAGCACAGAGTTGGAAGCAGGAAAATTATATAAACTTGCTACAACTGGCGTGGAACTTAAAAACATTGTTTGGAAAACACCTGCTTCGGCCATTACTTTAATCCCATCATCTGCATTAATGCCAGGTTTTGCTTACGAACAATGTGAGCCTGCACTGATTGCCTTGAAAAAAGCCGCTATGTTGATCTCTGGTTTTGAATTGGGTGCAGATGAAATCAAGTTTTTAGAATTACATAAAGCTAATTTTGACAATTTAGATATTAATGCCTTAACCCTTGTGCATTGGTTAAGATTAGATGCCTACACTAGGCTACGTAATTCTTTACCCCAAACCGAGTTAAATATACTTGATTTTTGGAATTGGGCATACGATGACACATCTGATGCGACTGAACTCAGTATAAATATAGGCAAACTCACCAATTGGAAACAAGAACGCGTTGATAAATTAATAGCTAATAATCATTTTAATATCACTGAATTAGAAGATTATCGTAACGAAATAAATCTGTTAAAACTGCAAAAAGCTATCAAGGTAACCGATAAAATCGGTATGGATATTGATCTGCTTTTTGATTGGGCTATTCCCACATCCAAATTTAATAAGTGTCGACAAATTGCGGATAGTATTAATAATGCTATTCGAGCAAGATATACTCAAACCGACTGGGAATTCGTCATTAAACCGCTTAATGATCAACTTCGGAATCATCAAAAAGAAGCATTAGTTGGTTATTTATTACAGCAAGAGGAATTAATTACCTGGAATGTAACGGATGCAGATGGCTTATTTGAATACTTTTTGATTGATGTGCAAATGGATGCTTGCATGGAAACCTCACGCATTAAGCAAGCCATTTCATCGGTTCAATTGTTTGTACAGCGTTGTTTACTGGGATTAGAGGAAGAGCATAACGGAATAAAATCAGATATTTTGGATAGATCGCGTTGGGAATGGATGCAGCGATATAGAGTGTGGGAGGCTAACCGTAAAGTATTTCTTTATCCTGAAAACTGGATTGAAAGTAATCTTAGGGATGACAAAAGCCCTTTCTTTAAGGAGCTTGAGAGTGAGTTGTTACAAAAGGATATTAATAAACAAAATATTACTGATGCACTTAAATCCTATCTATATAAAGTCGATGAAGTGGCAAATATGGAGGTCGTGGGTTTGTACATTGACGGCACACGATCGGGTACGCAATGGAGTGGTAATGCGAAGCTACATGTATTCTCCCGCACCCGAAATGCGCCTTATTTCTTTTATTATCGCTACTTAGCTTTAGATGAAATGAACTGGTATGCCTGGGAGAAAATGCAGATTGATATACCTAGTTATGATGTAGTTAATCCTGATACCCAAGAAGTAACAGGCAATGGTTGTTATCTTATACCAGTAGTTTGGAATGGACGTCTGTTGATTTTCTTTCCACAGATAATGAAAAAGACGCGACCTAATGATACATCTCAAAATCAATCGAATAGGGCTTCTGCAGATAGTACCCCAGAACAATTAAAACCAGAGGAGTTTTATGAAATAAAAATGGCATGGAGCGAGTATAGAAATGGTAAATGGACACAAAAACAGATAAGTAAAGATACCGTTTATTCAGATTTAATAAATAACGTAACCGATATACAGTTTTTTAAATTTGTACCTATTATATATTCAAATAAAGTATTAATTGATGTTGATGATAATTTCGATAACGATGGTGGGTTTAAAGGAGCATTTGAATTTAATGGAAATAACCTGCAAAAAGGAACGAAGGTCTCTACTTCCCCAATCCCGATTGATTACTTTAATCAAGATAATGGAAATATGTATTCATGGCAAATCAAGTCTCTTACCTTAGTAAGACAAGTTACAGATATTTATTTCTATGAAAATAATTCAAAAGAGAGGTTGCAAGGTTTAACTAATGCCCAAAATATATTCCACCATCCTTTTACTACTAATTTGCTAGGGAAAATTAATCTAGGTAACTTAGAGAGTTTTTTCCAAGAAAATTTATCCATGATGGGTAACGATTTTGGTTTATATGATCAGAATAGTTATCATGAGTTAAAACGTCCCTATTCACTTTATAACTGGGAGTTATTTTTTCATACGCCTATTCTGTTAGCAGATGAACTAAGCAAAGCCCAACAATTTGAGGAAGCCATGAAGTGGTTTCACTTTGTGTTTAATCCGATAGCTGATGGAGATGAGGATAATCGTTTCTGGGAATTTAAGCCTTTCAAGGAAATCGATAGCCAACGCATACTAGACAGTATCTTTAATAGTCTCAAGCCTAATACAGCTGATCAAACCATTAATGAATGGCGAGATAAACCTTTTATGCCTCATGTGGTTGCACGTAATCGCCCTGTTGCTTATATGAAATGGGTGGTAATGAAATATATCGATAATCTTGTTGCCTGGGGGGACTATTTATTCCGACAGGATACGATTGAAAGTATCAATCAAGCAACCCAGCTCTATGTATTAGCTGGACACATATTGGGTTCACGACCCATGATGATTCCCAAACGAGGTAAAATAAAAGCACAGACTTATTTAAGTTTATTAGATAAATGGGATGCTTTTGGCAATGCAATAGTGGAGCTGGAATTAGCCGCACCTTTCAGTAATCAAACGACTCTGCCTTTCAGTCTGGTGAATGATGAAATTGTTCTAGCTAATATCTTTGGTTCTGCTTCGTCCTTATATTTCTGTATTCCAAACAATCCTAAGCTTATGGGATATTGGGATACCCTAGAAGATAGATTATATAAGATAAGACATTGTCAAAATATCAGTGGGGTCTTCCGAAAACTTGCTTTATTTGAGCCACCCATTGACCCTGCTCTACTAGTTAAGGCTGCTGCACAAGGGTTGAGTATTGCGTCTGTATTGAATGATCTCAATTCTCCGATGCCTAATTATCGCTTCTATTATTTGCTACAGAAAGCATTGGAATTATGTAATGAATTAAAATCACTCGGTGCAGCGATGCTTTCTGCCATTGAGAAGAAGGACAATGAATCTATTGCCTTAATTCGTGCAAAACATGAGAGTGTTATGCAGAATTTGGTGATGGAAATCAAAAAATCACAATTGGAAGAAGCACAAAAAAACCTTGAAAGTCTGGTGCAAAATCGTAAGGCTCCAGCAGAAAGAATGAAGTACTACCTAAAACTGAGTGGGCTAGATGAAAGTTTAATACCTAATGAAACAGCTGACTTTACTGGAGTACCTAATGAAATTGTTACTGTGGATGGGGATAGTGGCTTAAAGTTAATCTCTTTTGAGAAAGAGGATATGGATAGAGCAAGTGATGCTCAAGATAAACAGGTTGATGCAGCTCTGCCTGAAAAAATAGCAAGTATTCTACATATCATCCCTAATTTTGGAATAAATCTTCAACCATGGGGAATTGGTGCTTCAGTTACGTTAGGTGGTTCTAATTTAGGAGCAGCAGCTCAAGCCTGGGCTAAGTTTTTACAACTAGATGCAAGCGAGTTAAGTTATGCCTCATCAAGTGCTGGCAAAAAAGGTGGTTTTACTCGTGCACTTCAAGACAGGACTTTCCAAGTTAATGCTGCTGGGTATGAACTAAAACAAATAGACAAACAAATTACTGCTCAGGAAATACGCATCAATATTGCCAACCAAGAGATATTGAATCAACAAAAGGCTATAGATAATGCCAATGAAGTAGAAGAGTTTCTAAAAAATAAATACACCAACGAAGAGTTATATACCTGGATGCGGGGGAACTTAAAAACCTTGTATCATCAAGTTTATAACCTGGCTTATGATCTTGCTAAAAAATCAGAAAAAACTTATTGTTTTGAAAGAGGATTAAGTAGTGCCAATTTTATTCAATCTGGGTATTTTGATGCAGGAAGAGAAGGCTTGCTGGCTGGCGAACAGCTCTATGTAGGGCTTAAACAACTTGAACAGGCTTATCAAAATGAACGGGGACATGATTATGAAATAGTCAAACACCTCTCTCTTAGCCAAATTAATCCATTAGCAGTTATAGAGCTAAAACAATCAGGGAAATGTGAATTTATAATACCCGAAGTGTTATTTGATATGGATTACCCCGGTCATTTCAAACGCCGTATCAAATCAGTCTCTATTTCTATTCCTTGTATTGCAGGCCCTTATACTGGCATTAATGCCACGCTTAGCCTATTGGAAAATAAATTCCGCAATACCGCGATAGGTGGAAAAGCTTACGAGGAAAATATTGAGGAAACAGATAATCGATTCAAAACGTATATTATTCCTATTAATGCAATAGCAACAAGCTCTGCTCAAAATGACAGCGGACTATTTGAACTCAATTTTAAAGATGAGCGTTATTTACCTTTTGAAGGTGCAGGCGCTATTAGTAAATGGAGGTTAGAGTTACCTGATTTAAGGCAATTTGATTACCAAACGATTTCAGATGCGATTATCCATCTAAAATATACCAGCAGTGAAGGTGGAGAACGTCTTAAATTAGCTGCAACAAAGTCACTATCAAAACAACTTGAAAATATTGAACAAGAACTTAATGAAACTGGTTTACATATAGCTTTAAGTCTAAAACATGATTTGTCTAATGAGTGGCATTTATTTAAGAAAAATGGTTCTGTAGACTTGAAAATAGATAAATCAAGGTTGCCCTATATGGCTCAGTTAATTGATGCTGATGCTACTATAGAAAATATCATATTCATTGCTCAGGTAAAGGGTAACCCCAAATCTCATTCAATAAATATTGATGGTGAGACTATTAATTTAGCAAGAATTGACGAATGGAAATTATGCCGTGGTAATAGCGAAGATATTAAACTTGATACCACATTTAAACTATCAGTAATTCCGGCAGAATTAGAAAAGCTTGAGGAAATTGTGATGGTGGTTAAATACAGTTTTATCTAATGCGTCAATTAAGAGTTCATAAATTAAGCATTATCAAATATTTGGCTTCAAACTCCTTTTAAGAGGTTGCTGCAATTCCATGCCCTGTGGGCATGGATATTGATTTTGACTCGTATTTTAGAGGCGACAACTATTCTGACACAGGGGGATTCTGACACAGAGGGTAGTCATACAAAACAACCGGGCGCTGGTTATCATGGCTGCCACTCTGGTACAGCCACAGATAGGATTTAGATTTTGTCTCTCGACCATCCTGAATAACATTCAGGGTCGTTTCATCGGCTTGCAC
>Ga0256840_1001148_pt1 | contig 25417 bp, 20 predicted proteins | sample 355202metaG_FD_185969 | JGI IMG/M metagenome (GOLD analysis project Ga0256840, IMG submission 185969) | Hydrothermal vent microbial communities from Mid Atlantic Ridge, Atlantic Ocean - 355-202 | ecosystem: Environmental > Aquatic > Marine > Hydrothermal vents | place: Atlantic Ocean: Mid...
AATATACAAATGTAGCTTCAGCTCCTATACCTGTTTGACTTCTTACATATTGGTCTTCAAAAGCCTCTATCTCTTTTTTTGCACTTTCACTTTTATCTGTAATTGAAAAGAACCAAATACTCACAAATGCAACAGTAACTGAAAAAAGTGCTGGATATTTGTAAGGAAATATTGCCTTACTAGCATCACCTTGAAGTATTTCACCCCAAATCACAGGACCTATAACTACAAGTACTACTGCTGTGACTAATCCAAGTGTACCACCAATGACTGCTCCTCTTGTTGTTAGCCTCTTCCAGTACATTGAAAGAAATAAAATAGGAAAGTTAGCAGATGCAGCAATTGCAAAAGCTAGTCCTACCATATAAGCTATATTTTGATTTTCAAAGGCAATACCAAATATAATTGCTGTAACACCTAAGCCTATTGTTGCATATTTTGAAACCTTAATTTCATCTGCCTCACTAGCCTTACTCTTTGCAAACACATTCATATATAAATCATGACTAATAGCACTTGCTCCAGCAAGTGTTAAGCCAGAAACTACCGCTAAAATAGTTGCAAATGCAACAGCAGAGATAAAACCTAAAAATATATCTCCACCAACTACATGACTAAGATGTATTGCAGCCATATTGTTACCACCTAAAAGTGTTCCTTTAGCGATATCAAGATATTCTGGATTTTGTGATACCAATACAATAGCACCAAATCCTATAATAAAAGTTAAAATATAAAAATATCCAATAAAACTTGTAGCATAAAATACAGATTTTCTTGCTGCTTTTGCATCACTTACTGTAAAAAATCTCATAAGAACATGGGGAAGTCCAGCTGTTCCAAACATAAGTGCTATTCCCAAACTTATCGCAGATATAGGATCACTCACAAGACCACCTGGGCTCATAATTTCGATACCTTTTATATCTACAGCTCTTTTAAAGAGAGTCTCAAAGTTAAATCCTACTTTTGTTAGAACTATAAATGCCAAAAATGATGCACCACAAAGTAGTAAAATAGCTTTAACAATCTGAACCCATGTAGTTGCTAACATTCCACCAAATGCAACCAAAATTATAAGAAGCAACCCAACAAGAATGATTGAGAATTCATACGGTAGTCCAAAAAGAATCTCAATTAATTTTCCAGAACCTACTAATTGAGCAATTAAATACAAAAGAACGGTTGCAATCGATCCAAAAGCTGCAAGTGTTCTAATTGGTCTCTGTCTTAGTCTATAACTTGCAACATCTGCAAATGTATATTTACCCAAGTTTCTTAGCTGCTCTGCAATTAAAAATAAAAATATGGGCCAGCCTACTAAAAAACCTACAGAGTATATTAGACCATCAAAGCCCTTCATATAAACTAAACCTGATATACCTAAAAAAGATGCTGCAGACATATAATCACCTGCGATTGCTAGTCCATTTTGTAGTCCAGTTATATTTCCACCTGCTGTATAAAAATCTTTTGCTGTTTTTGTTCTTTTTGCAGCCCAGTAAGTTATCGCTAATGTTGCAAGAACAAATAAAAAGAACATACTAATTGCCAAGAAGCTCAACTCTCTCATGGCTCACACCTAATATCATCTTTTATATCATCTATTAATCTATCATACTCATTGTTTGCACGCACGATATAGATTCTTGTTAGTATAATAGATATAATTATTATAGAGAGTCCAATAGGGATACCAACCGATGTAACACTATTTCCAATAGATTGTCCAAGTGTTTCTGGACTAAAAGCAATAAGCATAATAAAAGAGAAATACATAACAAAAATTATTAAAGATAGTTTCAAAATAAAACCTGTTCTTTTCTTTACCAATTCAGAAAATTTAGGATTATTTCTAACTTCTTCATAAATCTCTTTATTCACCTATCCCCCTTCTATATGTCTGACAACAATAAATGTCATAATCTAATATTAAATATTTTAGTATATATACATAGCATTAACATAGCAAAAAAATAAAACACCACATATAATAACATATAGTGTGAAATTTTGTAGCAATTAAATCCCGCAGGACAATTGAATTATAGAAATATACCCATCCTAAAAAGAAAAATACTTGTCGATTTTATACCCTACCCCTTTTATATTTGTAATAAAATCCTCTTTCAATGATTTTCTAAAACGGCTAATTTCAGCTCTTATCGTTGCATTATCCACTGGTTCACCATTCCACACATAGCTTCTAAATTTTTCAAAATCTACAATTATGCCAATATTTTCGCATAACAATGTTAGTATTTGTAGCTGTTTTTTTGTTAAAGTTTGTGAACTATTATTATAAAAAAGAATTTTATCCTCTTTTGAAAAATAGTATCTTTTACTTAAAAGCATATGTGAAGTACTCTTGATTTCCTTATCTCTTTTTACCTTTGCAATTCTAATGCCAAGCTCTTTTAGATGAAATGGTTTTTTAAGATAATCGCATGCTCCTAAATCAAAAGCCTTTGATATATCTTCTATATCTATATTTGCACTAATAAAAATTGTTGGAGTAATAATCTCCAATGAGTTTAACTCCTTTAAAAGATTCAGCCCACTAAGTTTTGGAACATTAATATCCAATATAAGAAGATCAAAACTATCTTGTTTAAGAACTTTTAGAACTTCAAGTCCATCATTAAAACTTATAACTTGATGAGAAAAAGCTTCAAGATACTCTTGTATTGAACTTCTTAACATAAATTCATCTTCAAGAAGTAAAATTTTCAAGAGATCACCCTTCTGCTACATTCGAACATATATCTAAAAACTGTTTTATTTCCATCTGATTTTACCTCTACATATACACTATTTTGATCACATATTTCTTTTACGATATTCAGTCCCAAACCAAACCCTCCTCTTGCATTATCCTCTCTATAAAACCTACTAAATATATTTTGACTGTCAATAATTTTTTCTCCAATATTTTCAACTTCAAAAACGGTACACCCTTTGTCTCTGTATAATTTTACATATACATTATTGTTTATGTGACTATATTTTATTGCATTGGATATATTATTGTCACACAGCCTTTGCAATTCAAACTCATTAAAAAGTACAAAAATATCTTCATCAATTTGGGCCTTTATTTTTAGTCTATTTCCAAGTGCAACATCTGAAAAATACTCTACCCTATCATTCACAAAATCCGTAAAGTTTACCATATCCACACGTTTATCTTCTCTCTCTTTTTTTACAATAAAACTAAGATCACCATAAATATTTTCAAGTACTTTGACTGCTGCTTCAATTTTTACAAGATATGGATTTTTGTCAAACTTTAAATTGTAAAGATCTATATTCATAAGAATAATTGATAATGGTGTATTGATCTCATGAACTGCATTTTTAAGAAATTTATCTTGGTATGCTAAAAGTTTATTTGAATACTCAACAGCATCTTGCAACTCTTTAGTCTTCTCTTCAATAAGACTTTCAAGATTAATATTCATATCTTCCAATGCACTCTTTTTTTCCTTAATCTTTTCAATCATAAAATTAGCATGTGATGTTATTTCCCTAAACTCGTTGAACTTTACTTTCTGCATATCAATAGGTTTATAGTTTTTTGATGCATCTTCAAGTGAATTGACAATAAATTTTATCTCTTTACTAATTTTATCTGTTATATATCTATATTTTAAAATACTTGCCATATACAAAAATAGTGTAAGTGTAATAATTTTCAATATAAAGCCAGAAATTTTGTTTTTATACTCTTCTGTTCTTTGCTCTAAAACAGCATCTCTCTCTCCAATACTAAGTCCGCTACCAATAACTAAGTCCCACTCTTTAAACTCCTTAGCATATATAAGATTTTCTACTTTTTTCTCTTTTTCATCAAATATTAAAAAATCACCTCCACTCTTTGCAATATCAAATATCCTATCTATACTCACACTACCACATCGAAACTCTTCTGATTTGTAAATAGGGTGTTTGTTTTTATCAAAGATAAATATATAGCTATTAGAATCTTCTAGTACCATCTTTATCTCTTCAATCAAAGTACTTTTTTCTTTTGCCAAATCTAAACTATGCAACTTATAATAATGATATTTAAGTAGTCTTTGTAGTCTAAGAGTTTGGGCTAAGGCAATTTTTTTTTGATTTTTTAAATAATTAATTTCAGTTTTAGTTATATCTTTCTCAAATTCCAGATACTCATTAAATATAATTATAAAAGCAGCAGCAGCAGCAAATATGCCCGCAAATAAAATAGCAATAATATTGATTTGATTTATACTTTGTGTTTTCCATATTTTAAACATGGTATATTATACCAAATTTGCTATAATTCTACTTTTTAGTGCCTGACCACAATAAATGTCATATTTAACAATTTTTAAAAGGTTTAGTTTCAAGGCGAATTTTGCTTAGCAATGCTGGCATTGTTAAGTAAAGTTCAACGCAGAAAATGAGCCTTTTAAAAACTTGCCCTTCGGGTGAAAAGATAGAGTATAATCTGACTTCGTTAAAAACCTTTGAAACTACTAGTAGTTCCTGCAAGTTTTTGCCTTGCATATTATACTCTATCTTTTCATTAAATTATGACATTTATTGTGGTCAGGCACTTAGTAAAGGATTTTTATGCAAATTAGACTCCCAGCAGAATGGGAAAAACAAAGCTCTATCATGGTTGTTTTCCCAACAAACCACAAAGATTGGCAGCACTCCCTTAAAGAAATACAAAAAAGCTATATTGAGTTTATTAATGCCATTATAAAATTTCAAAAATGTATCGTTGTATGTGATAAACCAGATATTTTAAAAAATCATTTAATAACAACAGACAATATAGAAATTTATAATATAAAAACTGATGATACATGGATAAGAGATTTTGGACCTATTGATGTTTATATAAACGGTGAACTAAAATCATACAATTTCAAATTTAACGCATGGGGAAACAAGTTTCAATCATCACTAGATAATAATTTTAACAAATATCTTTGTAAAAAAAACCTTATTGATATAGATTTTATTCTTGAGGGTGGAAGCATTGAATCCAACGGAGATGGTGTAATGTTAAGTACATCTAAATGTATTTTTAATGCTAATAGGAACTCCACATATAAACCTAAAGATATAGAAGAAAAACTTGCAACAACATTTGGTTTAAAAAAACTCATCATATTAAAGTATGGCCATCTAATTGGAGATGACACCGATGCACATATTGATACACTTGCAAGATTTATAGATAAAGAGACTATTGCATATGCAAAATGCGCCGATAAAAATGATATTCACTTTAATGAACTTTTAAAAATGGAAGATGAATTAAAGAAAACTGGCTTCAAGTTAGTTCCGCTACCTCTTCCCTCGCCAATATATTTTAATAACAGAAGACTTCCTGCAACATACTTAAACTTTGTATTTATAAATGATGCAATTATTGTGCCAACTTACAACGATAAAAATGATAAGAAAGTTCTTGAAATATTGAAAAAAAAGATAAAAAATAGAAAAGTTATAGGAGTAAATTCAAAAGTTTTTATAAGAGAAAATGGCTCCTTGCATTGCTCTTCAATCAACAACTTTATGTTATGCGTTAGTTAGATTTAGGATAGGTATATAATTTGGATTTAATCATCTTTTTTCTTTTATTTGTGTATAATATGAAAACTACAATATTAATGGAAAAAAAATGACTCTACAAAAAAAAGCAACTGTTGTTTCAACTGCTACTGCTAGTATACTAATTATATTGAAACTAACAATTGGAATCTTGAGTGGTTCTGTCGCTGTTTTAGCAAGTGCTATTGACTCTGTCCTTGATTTAATCATATCTGCATTTAACTATTTTGCAATAAATAAATCAGAACAGCCAGCCGATAAAACATTTAATTATGGCAAAGGTAAGATTGAAGCACTTGCAGCTGTTATAGAAGGAACCATTATAACAATGAGTGGTCTTTTTATTCTTTATCATGCAATTAAAAAAGGATATATTGGAGAAGAAACAACTCTTCTTGGACCCTCAATCTGGGTCATGACAATTTCACTTATAATTACAATTGCCCTTGTTATGTTCTTAAACCATGTAGCTAAAAAAACAAATAATATGGTAATTAAATCTGATGCTCTTCACTATAAGACAGATGTTTTAAGTAATGGTGCAATTTTGATTTCATTGATACTCATTTACTCAACTGGGCTACAAATTATTGATGCTATTATGGGTATAATAATTTCTATATATATCATCTATTCAGCATATGAAATTATTAAAGAGGGTGTTTATGTCTTGCTTGATGCTGCACTTGATGATGATATAGTCAATAAAATCATAGATATAATAAAAAATGAAGAGGGTATAAATGACTACCACTACCTCAAAACAAGAAAATCTGGCAATACAAACTTTGTGGATGTTCATCTTGTTTTTAGCGAAGGTATATCTCTCTTAAAAGCTCACACATTAGGTGATAGAATAGAAGATAAAATTGCAAGTATCAATAAGGATGAAGAGTGGATAATCAATGCCCACCTTGATCCATATGATGATTCAGAAATTAATAGACTTCTTACATAACTCCTTGCAATCTCAGAGAAATTAGAAGTAGTGAGATTGTGCAAAACCTTTTTTGAGTAATAGCCGTAGCTATTGCGATTAAAAGTTTTGTGCAAGATTGCTACTTCTAATTCCTCCCTATGGGCAACTCATAGATAAACTTGAGCTTCGTTAGTTCATCTCATCCGTAGCTTAGGCTACGCAAGAGATAAACTGCCTCACTCAAACTTATCTATGAGCTGCTGAGACTGCAAGGGGTTATGCAAGAAGTCTAATGATAAACAGAGTTTTAAAAAATAGAGAAATCAATCTCTATTTTTTTTTCTTGTAGCAAATTTAAAGTAGTACCATATAGCACCTAGAAGAGATGCTATTATTAATGGTGGAATCCAAGGATAATCTGTAAAATATACAGAAAATTTTGTTAAAGTTTTTCCTGCACTAAAGCCCAAATAACCTAGTGAAACTGACCAAATAAAAGCAGAAATAACATTTAAAATATTAAATTTAACAACAGGGTATTTAGTCATTCCAATTCCAATAGGAATTAAAGTTTTAATACCATATACAAACTTCTGCAGAAATATGATTTTATCACCATGTCGTTTCATCAAGATTTGACTAAGTGCTAGTTTTCGTTTTTGGTTTTTCAAAAATGGTTTCATCTGCTCCTTATTATATCTACTCATATAAAATAGCAGTGAATCCCCTATTGCATTTGCTACAAATGCGATAAATATAGAAGTATGAAGATCCATTTTACCCCCATAGGCGAGTATTCCAGCAGCTAAAATAGCTACCATACCGCCACCTAAGGAGTAGAGAAAAAGAATGATATAACCATATGTTGATAGTGAGTCTAGTACGCTTTCCAAACTATCTCCTTGTAATGCTGTTTATAGTTTTTAAGTACTCTTTTACAGCATATGTATCATTTAAGTTATTACTTTTTACTATCTCTTTTGCACTTATATTGTTGCCATATAGTGCCCTATTCTTTTCATTGTTATTAGATAAAACTGCACCATTTAGTGTAGCTCCTGCAAAAAGTCCATTGTTTTGTGAGTATGTAAATATTTCTGCACTCATATTGACTTCTGCACTTTTGTCTGCGTTGACACCAATAGGACCTGCTGATACTGAAGCCTCTACTCCAAGTGTAAATTTATCGCCAAGTAACTCATCTACACTATTTTTAGTTCTAAACACTAAAATACTATCTACAACTTCAAGACCAATCTGAAAACCAAAAGTCCCTCCACCAAGATTAACAAAAAATGGATAACTCCAACTTCCATCATCTCTACGAATTGATGCGACACCTTCACCATACTTTCCACCTAAAAATAGACCAAATTTAACATAATTTGGTATAACAACAATTGCTTTTGCATTTTTTATAATAGATATTGGTATACTATTTGAACTTCTTGTTAACTTGCTCAATGTATTGCTTGCTTCAAGTATATTCTCTTCTACTGAGCTAGCAAATAGATTATTTATACCAAAAACTAATATAAATATTACTAAAAAACGCTTCATTTTTTTCCTTTATTTTCTTTAGGGATACCCCTTAATATAATCGTGAAACAATCCTTCTTGTTCTAATAACTCTTTACTACTTCCCTCTTCTGAAATCACACCATCTTCCAACACATATATATAATCTGCATTACGAATTGTACTAAGTCTATGTGCTATAATAATAGTTGTTTTATCTTTCAAGTAGCTCTCTAGTCCCTCAAATAACTTTAATTCAGTATGAACATCTAAAGCTGAAGTTGACTCATCTAAAATCACAATATTTGGATTTTTAAGTACCATCCTTGCGATAGAAATTCTCTGTCTTTGACCACCTGAAAGTTTTACGCCATCTCTTCCAATCTGTGTATCTAACCCCTCTTCAAGTGAGTCAATAAACTCTCTTAGTTGAGCTATATTAATTGCAAAATCTAACTCCTCTTTTGAAACAGTAGCACCAAAAGTTAAATTTTTTGCGATTGTATCATTAAATAGTTGAGGACTTTGTAAAACTAAAAAAATATTTTCTCTTATAAGGCTCAATCCAATATCTTTTGATGATATATCATCAAAAAGAATATCACCTTCTTGCAATGGATATAAACCAACAAGAAGATGAGCAAGTGTAGTTTTACCACTTCCACTTGCTCCAATAATAGCGATTTTTTTACCCTTTTCTATTTCCATATCAATTGATTTTAATATATTTTTTCTATCATCATATGAAAAAGATAGATTTTTAATGGTAATTTTATTTGTACTATTATCTACAAACGGATTAATTGGCTTTTGTAATTCTTCTTCTACATGTAGAGCAAAAATTTTATTTATTCGCCTTAAAGATATTTGTGCGTTGTGATAGGCATACTGTATATTTAGTATCTCTTGAATTGGACTCATCATCACCCATAAGTAGCTAAAAATAGCTAGCATAAGTCCGATTGTTAAATCAGAATATGCAACAACAAGAATACTAGCTGCTCTAAATACTTCAAAACCTGAAAGAAAAACTAAAAAAGAAAAGCGACTTGCCCCATCGCTTTTGTAGCCAAATTTTATCGAATTATCTCTCATATTTTTTGCATCTTTAATGACTTTTGAAAAAAACTTTTTCTCTCTATTTAAAGATTTGATTTGAGTAAAAAGTTCTAATGCTTCACTAAGAGATTCACTAAAAATCTCATAGGCCCTATTTTGCTCTTTTTTAAGCTTTGAAACTTTTCGTGCAATCTTAGTTGTTAGCATAACAACAAATGGATTCAAAATAAGTATAAAAAGAGCTAATTGCCAGTGAATCATAAGCAAAACAAAGCCTACTCCTATGATTGTAAGTGAAGAGATTACAAATCTACTAATCGCACTTCCTAAAAAATCATCTAATGTATCTACATCTATTAAAAGTTTTGAAGTAATGCTACCTGTTCCTACAAACTCAAAGTCTTTTAATGATACTTTTGAAATATGACTCAAAAGCTCTTGCCTTATTTTATATGTTACATTTTTTGATATTATTGTAAAAAGTTTTGTTTGGTAAAAATTTAAAATAAAAAAGAGAGTTCTAAGAGCAAGAACACTAAATAAAATAATAAAAACATAAAAATATGGCTCATGTGTTGAAGTAAAAATTGAATTAAGACTATTAACAATTATCCCTGGCTTTTTAAGCAAGATTTCATCAACTAAAAGTGGCATTAAAAGAGGGACTGGAGTACTAATAATAACAGCAAAAAGAGCTACTAAGTTAGCTAGAAGTAACTCTTTTTTATACTTTTTTATCTCTTTGAAAATATCTTTAAAAGTTAAAGACATCTAAGACTTCTCTATCTTGCAAATCCAACTGCACGCAACTCTCTAATAACATTTACCTTGATTTCACCAGGGTATTGCACTTTATCTTCAATCTCTTCTGCAATCTCTTTTGAGAGCAGTACAGCTTCATCATCATTTATCAGTTTTGCATTTGCTATAACTCTTATTTCGCGACCTGCATTGATAGCATATGCTTGTTTTATTCCATGTTTTGATTTTGCTATCTCTTCTATATCTGTAACTCGTTTTAAGAAACTCTCTAGTACTTCTCTTCTTGCTCCTGGTCTTGCAGCTGAAAGTGTATCTGCTGCACAAACTGCTGCTGATTCTACACTTGTTGCTTCTTCGTGTCCATGGTGAGCATATATAGCATTTATAACTACTGGATCTTCTTTATATCTCTTACAGATATCTGCACCCAAGTCTACATGGCTTCCTGCAAAATCATGAGTTAGTGCTTTTCCTATGTCGTGTAGTATACCTGCTCTTTTAGCTAAGTTTTCATCCCCACCACACTCTGCTGCAATTATTCCTGCAAGGTGAGCAACTTCTAAAGAGTGTCCAAGTGCATTTTGTCCATAACTAGCACGAAATTTTAATCTACCAATAAGCTTCACAATCTCAGGATGTACCTTTGTAACACCCAAATCTACTAAAATATTCTCACCCTCTTCTATAAGACTTTGATCAAACTCTGCCTTAACTTTTTCAAATATACCCTCTATACGAGCTGGCTGAATTCTTCCATCTTCTACAAGAAGCTCTATAACTTTAGTTGCAACCGCTCTTCTATAGAGATTGAAACTACTGAGTATAATTGCATTTGGAGTATCGTCTATTATAATATCGACTCCTAAAAGCATCTCAAGAGCTTTTATATTTCTTCCCTCTTTACCTATAATACGACCTTTTAGTTCATCGTCTTTTATGTTAACTACATTTATAAGTCTCTCTGCTGCAAAATCTCCAGCAAACCTTGAAGTTGCTTGTGCTAGTATGTAGTTTACTCTTCTTTTTGCATCCTGCTTTGCCTCTTCCTCAGCTTTTCTTACTATATGTGCTATATCAGCACGAGATTTTTCTTCTACCTTTTTAAGAACAATATCTTTTGCTTCACGCTCTGTAAGTCCTGCTGAGCTTTCTAACACATGAAGAGCCTCTTCCACTTTTTGTTCATATTTGTTTTTAAGACTAGTTCCTTCATCAAAAAGATCTTGTGCCTCTTTCTTTAAATTGCCAAGCTCACTTTTTTCTCTATTTAATTTTTTAAAATCATCTTTTAGATTTTTATCTTTTTTCTCCAAATCAAGCATTTTGTCTGCATGCTCTTTTTTATATGCAAATGTCTTATCTTCGTACTTTTGCTTTGCATTTAACTCAGCCTCTTTTACTTTTAACTCCGAGTTTTTAAGAACTAATTCTGCCTCATATTCTATTGCTTTTGCTTTTGCTTTTGCTTGAGCAACATAAACCTCATAATTTGCTGAATCTAGTTTTTTTGCAACAAAAAAACCTACAGCACCACTAACTACAGCGGCTGCACCTACTTCGATTATCATTATTTATCCTTGTTTTATATGGGGTTATATATATATCAGCTAGTATATCATGGCTTTCACATAAAAATTCTTGTGTAAAGCACTCTCCTAATTGAACAAAAACAACTTTTGGAGAGGATTTTAAGGACTCAAAAAATCTATCATACATCCCTTTTCCAAAACCTATACGCTTAAATGCACCGTCCACCCCAAGGACCGGAACAATTGCCAAATCTATTTTAGGAGTAACAGCATAGGAGTTTTTAGGCTCTCTTATGTTGAATTTTTTCCTAAATAGAGGCAATCTAAATTTTACCATCTTAAAACTGATACCTTCCATAAATGGCACATATATATTGTATTTTGAACGAATCTTTTTAATTAGTTGTATCGAATTTACTTCACTATTTAGTGGAATATAAAGCAAAATATTCTTGTATCTATTTTTTCTAATTAATTTCTCTAGCTTATTGACTACAAATTTATCTCTCTTAATTCTTCCATTTCTCATATATTTTGCAAGCTTTTGCTTTGCATTTTTTCTAAAAATATTTTTTTTATCCATAACTTAAAACCTTTTCGATATAATCACTAATATCATTTTATAAGGAAACAGATGAAGATTATATTAACCGCTATTTTAGCACTACTTATTTTTTCAGGGTGTAGTGATGAAAAAGACTTGAAAACAACACAAAACATCGAAAAAAAGGTAAAACAAAAGACAGAAATAGCTATACCAGAAAAGGTTGATGATAGCATTGTTTTAGTTGACACTAATGGAAATAGTATAAAGGTAACTGTACTTGAAAATGGCTTAAAATTTGAAGGCTATGAAGATAAAATAGTTCTTTTAAACTTTTTTGCAACTTGGTGTCCCCCTTGTAAAGCAGAAATTCCACACCTAAATAATCTACAAGAAAAATACAAAAAAGATATAAAAATTATTAGTGTACTACTTGAAGAGAACAGAAGTAATACTGAAATTAATGATTTTATAAAGAAGAATGCCATTGAGTTTACCATTACAAACTCGCAAAGTAATTTTGACATAGAAAAAGAGATTGGAGGAGTTAAAACTATACCTTTTATGTTAATATATGATAGAAAAGGAAACTACTCTCAGCACTATATGGGAGCTGTTCCTGAAGAGATGATAGATGCAGATATACAAAAGGTATTATAGGTGTTTGGTTTTATTAAAAAAGGGCTAAGTAAAACTGTTGGTGCGATTAGAGAAGTTCTTCCTGAAAAAGTTATTAAAATAGATAAAGAATCTCTTGAAGAGATTCTTTTAGAATCAGATGTACCTTATGAGATAGTAGAAGAGATGATATACTACCTCCCACCACAAGATACAGTAAAAAGAGCTGATGTAAAACATGTTATGAAAGCTTATTTTATTTACAAAACAGAAGAAAAATCTCAAGATAAACCCTTTGTTGATTTAGTAATTGGAGTCAATGGAGCTGGTAAAACCACTACCATAGCAAAGATGGCAAACAACTACAAAAAGAGTGGTAAAAAAGTAATGCTTGGAGCAAGTGATACTTTTAGAGCCGCTGCAATTGAGCAGTTAAGAAGGTGGGCAGAGAAGCTTGATGTTCCTATTGTATACACACAACAAGACCATGACCCCTCTGCAGTTGCATTTGATACAATCAGCTCAGCAAGTGCAAAAAAATTTGATAATGTTATCATAGACACAGCAGGTCGCCTTCACAATCACACAAACCTATCTAATGAGCTTAAAAAGATCGTTAGGATATGTGCAAAAGCTAAGGATGGTGCACCTCACAGAAAAATTTTAGTTCTAGATGGGACACAAGGAAACTCAGCTATAAATCAAGCAAAATCATTCCATGAGATTGTTGGAGTAGATGCTATAATTATAACTAAACTTGATGGAACTGCAAAAGGTGGTGCACTTTTTGGAGTAGCAAGGGAGCTTAAACTTCCTATCATCTATGTTGGTGTTGGTGAAGGTAAAGATGACCTTGTAGAGTTTAAACCAGATGAATTTATAGATGTTATCTTAGATAGCATATTTGTAAGCTAACATGGCAAAGAAAAAAACACTTTTTGAGTGTCAAGCATGTGGCTATCAAAGTACTAGATGGCTAGGTAAATGTCCAAGTTGTGGTGCTTGGGAAGAGTTTTTAGAGCTCAATACAAAACAGATAGAAGTTCTCAAAGAGATAAACAAAGCATCAACTTCAAGTCCCTCAAATAGTGCAATATCAATTACAAAAGTTGAACAAGATAAAATCTCACGATTTAGCTCAGGTGATAGTGAGCTTGACTTGGTCATGGGTGGTGGTATTGTGAGTGGTAGTTTGACTCTTATTGGCGGTAGTCCTGGTGTTGGAAAATCTACTCTTTTACTAAAAATTGCAGGAAATTTAGCAAAAGACAACAAAAAAGTGCTCTATGTAAGCGGTGAAGAATCAGCAGGGCAGATAAAATTAAGAAGCGATAGACTTGGAAGCAACTATGACGATCTTTTTTTAATGAGTGAGATAAGACTTGACTCTATACTAGCTGAGCTTTCAAGTGGTGGTTATGAAGCGCTTGTCATCGACTCAATTCAAACGATATACAGCGAAAAAGTTACCTCTGCACCAGGAAGCGTCTCGCAAGTTCGTGAGATTACATTTGAGCTTATGAGATGGGGTAAGGAAAATAGTATAGCTATCTTTATCATTGGTCACATCACAAAAGAGGGAAGCATAGCAGGACCAAGAGTTTTGGAACATATGGTTGATACTGTATTGTACTTTGAGGGTGATAGTTCAAGAGAGCTTAGGCTTCTTCGTGGTTTTAAAAACCGTTTTGGCTCCACTAGTGAAGTTGGAATTTTTGAGATGACAAGTGCTGGACTTATGAGCGCAAAAGATATATCTAAAAAGTTTTTTACAAGAGGAAGTGCACAGGCGGGATCTGCCATAACTGTTATCATGGAAGGAAGTCGTCCTATAGTCATAGAAGTTCAAGCACTTGTTAGTGATAGTAGCTACTCAAACCCAAAAAGAAGTTCCACAGGATATGAGCTAAATCGCCTAACAATGCTACTTGCACTTCTTGAGCGTAAACTTGACCTACCATTTAACCAATATGATGTTTTTATTAATATCACTGGTGGTATTAAGATATCTGAAACTTCCGCTGATTTGGCAATAATCGCAGCTATCATAAGTAGTTTTAGGAATAGACCCATCAGTAAAGATACAATTTTTATGGGAGAAGTTAGCCTTGTGGGTGATATACGAGATATATTTAACCTAGACCAAAGACTAAAAGAGGCAAAATCTCAACATTTTAAAAAAGCGATTGTTCCATCTAAACCTACAGAAAAGTTAAGTGGAATTAAATGTTTTGAGATCGATGAAGTATCCAAACTAATAGAATGGATGTAAATTTATAAGAGTTTATGTAAACTTTTCATATAATTATACGATATACAAATAGCAATACCAAAGGAATAAACATGGCAGAAGAGACAGTAGAAGAAGAAATTGTAGAGAAAAAATCTGGTGGAAACATGGTACTTATTTTGATTGTAGTGCTACTTGTTGTTCTTTTAGTTGGTGGTGGTCTTGCCGCTTTTTTCTTGCTTGGTAGTGATGATGAAGCTATGAGTCAACCGCAGCAAACTACTCAAACAACTACAACAAAAAGAAAAACAGGTAAACGATCTAGTGATTATCTTACTATTGGTCCTATGTATCCTATGAGTCAATTTGTAGTTAATTTACTTAGTGAAGGTGGAGGAAAGTACCTTAAAGTTTCACTTGATATCGAACTAGACAAGCAGGAGTTATCTGCTGAAATGGATATGAAAAAATCTCTTATAAGAGATATAATTATTCGTGCATTATCATCAAAAACTTTTGAAGAGATAAGCACTATGAAAGGGAAGGACCGTCTAAAAGATGAGATTGTAAATAGCATCAACGAAGTCTTAGCAGATGGACAGATAAAAAACATATTTTTTACGGATTTTGTTGTCCAATAATGACAGGCATTGATATTGTTAAAATCAGTAGGATAGAAAAACTCAAAAAGCGTTTTGGAGATAAAGCACTAAAAAGATTTTTAGATGAAGATGAGATTAAATTAGCATCTTCATCAACTTCTCATGCAGGATATTGGGCCGCAAAAGAAGCTATAAGCAAGGCTTTGGGTGTTGGCATAAGTAAAAAATGTAGTTTTTTTGATATAAAGCTCTACAAAGATGAAAAAAAAGCACCATACTTCACGCTCTCAAAACATATAGTTGAAGAATTTTGTATAACAGATACATCTCTTAGTATTACACATGATGGTGAGTATGCAGTTGCTGTTGCTCATATAGAGTCAAATTCTAAAAGAGTAAAACCCCTTTATCACTAATCTTTAAATTTATCTCTAATAACTAAAAATTTATCTAAATTTTTGAGAAATATTTTCATAAGTTTTGGATCAAACTGTTTTCCGCTTTCTGCTTTCATATACTCAACAATTCTATCTATCTCCCATGCTTTTTTATATACTCTATCGCAACTTAGTGCATCAAATACATCTGCTATTGCTGTTATTCTTCCAAAGACATGTATTTTATCTCCAGATTTTCCATTGGGATATCCTGTACCATCATACTTTTCATGATGAGTATAAGACACAATTGCTGCTGCTTTTATTATCTTTCTGTTAGAGTCTTTTAGTATATCAAAACCAATTTTAGCATGAGTTTTCATAACTTCCCACTCATCTGGTGTCAGTTTGCCTGGTTTCATCAGTATGCTATCTGGAATACCGACTTTACCTATGTCGTGCATTGGTGATGCTGTATACAACAAATTTGATGTTTTACTATCTAAACCACATAATTCTGCCAAAAGTTTAGAGTACTCGGCAACTCTTTTTACATGAAAGCCTGTCTCTTTAGACCTGCTCTCTCCAACCTCGCCCATTCTAAAAATAATCTCTTTTTGAGTTATCTCTAACTCTTCATGCAGTTTTACAACATCTGTTATATCATGTCTTATTACCAAAAATTCTGCTATATTGTTGTCTTCATCCATTATGGGTGTAATTGTAGATTTAAAGTGATATTTTTTTCCATCTTTAGAGGTGTTTTGTAAGGTTGACTTCCATGTCTTACCTGAATATACTCTCTTATATATCTCCTCAACATCACTATCACTCATGGATGGGTCTCTCATGATTGAGTAGTCTTTGCCTATCAACTCATCTTTTGAGTAGCCACAAAGATCACAAAATTTGTCATTTACATATTTTATTTTGCCATCTTTATCTAGTCTTGCCAATATATTGTTTTTAGCCAATGCTTTTTGATACTCTTGAGAGTATTTATAGACTTCCATAAAATTCTTCTTTGAAGTATCCAAATCCTTTTCTAGCTCTTCTTTTATATACTCTAACTCTGTTATATCTGTTCTAATACTAATAAATTCAATAATATTGCCATCATAGTCTACAATAGGACTTATAACACTATGAACTACATATGTTGTGCCATCTTTTTTTAAGTTTTTTACCTTCCCCTGCCAAGTTTTTTTCTCACTTATAGTCTCCCATAACTCTTTAAAAATAGAAGATGGCATATCTGGGTGTCTTACTATATTATGATTTTTTCCTATTAATTCTTCTTTTAAATACCCAGAAATTTCACAAAACTTATCATTTACATATGTAATAATCCCTTTGCTATTGGTTTTAGATACTATAGAGCTACTATCGACTGCCTCTTTGTATTCTGAGAGTACCTTTTGGTTGCAAAGTATATCTATATCTTTACTATTTAACTCTATCGCAAGATCTACTTTAAGTATAAGCTCCTCAATATTAAATGGTTTATTGATAAAATAAGTAACACCTAACTTAAAGGCATCTCTTGTAATCTCAGCATTGCTATGTCCTGATATGATAACAATTGGAATATGTGAGAGTTTCGGCTCCTTTTTTATATCTCTAAGAACATCTAAACCATGCTTATCAGGAAGTTCTATATCTAAAATAATCGTATTTATATTATTGTTATCTAAAATATCCATACCATCTTTGGCAGTAAGTGCAATCTTGATATCATAGTTTCTAGCACCAAGTATACTTTGCATCTGTTTACAGATAAACATTGAGTCATCAATGACCAAAATAGTCTTGTTTTGATTTTTACATACAGACTTTATCACTTTATCTATAGATTTTATAGAGTGAGAAAACTTATTATCTTTTACTATATAATCAAGTATTCCATTTTTAAACAGGCTCTCACGCATCTGTATATCTGTTTCTGATGTCAAAATAATGATTTTTGCATCTGTTAGATTTTTGACATCATTTACTAACTCTTCGCCATATCCATCAGGAAGATTTAAATCTAGCAGTATAAAATCATATTTATTATTTGAACTCAGTTTTTCAACTGAACTCTTAAAATCAAATGCACAATCTATATCGTAACACCCAAACCTAGACATCATAGATACAATAGTTTTATTGATAAATTCAGAATCTTCTATTACTAATATTTTATAATCAATACTATTTTCTTGTTCTTTTCTGTCACAAATCAACATTTATTGTATCCTCACACATGTATAAATAATATGATACAAAAACTATTATTAAAACCCTATAAACAAGTTCTCATTTTCATTAGCATTTACTATGAGTCTCATTTTTCTTTTCTGAAACATGCCATTTTAAACCGCTCACCCATAAAAGATGGGTCTATTAGAGTTTTCACTCTATCAACCTCTACTTTATAATTCTCTTCGGTTGTATTTTTTTGCATTAGCTCTAAAAGCTCGATTAGACCAAAATCAACAAGTGCTTTCATTTGTGATGAATAGGCATGTAGCTTTGCTCCACTTTGTTCAAATGCACCTATGAGATGTTCAAAATTTACATCATATGTTATGTCGCTATTTCCAAACAGTTCTTCAAGTTTTACTTCCTCTTTTAACTCTTTATCTTCAACCAAATCTGTGAGTGCAAAAAATGGATAAACTTTATGCTTATCATAGATTCTTAACGAAAAATCATCTCTTGCTTTTTTATCTCCATAATCAAATGTGACAAACTCATACTGCTCTACATGTAGAGCTAATCTCAAAGCAAACTCTTCATAACCAACTGCAACTTCACCTTTAGCTATGTTATATCTTGTTGCTAACTCTTTGACATCTTCTTCTAACTTTCCAAACTTTGGTTTGTTATCATACATGTAGAGCATCTTCTCTTCATACACAACATTGCATGCAAAAGCATCAAATATCTCGTTTGCTACTATAAATGCATCTTTACACTTTAGCTCATCTAGACTATTTACATGTAAAAGCTCAATAGCATCTCCAAAACTCTTGGCAAAGTAATCTTTTTGAGCTTTCTGATTCTCCTCAAATGGCTCAACTATAATAAATCTTAAAGTCTTCAAAAGTTCTGGTTTTAGAGTATATATAAACTGTACTATATCTGCTAAAAGGTACCCCTTATGTGCACCAATTTCAATAATAGAACAAGATTTACTTAAAAAGTCCTCCTCAAGAGAACCAAGAAATTTTTTGGCTATACTTCCTCCGAAAAATTGGCTAGAGCTAACTGCTGTGTAGAAGTCTCCATCTTTGCCTATCTCTTTGTGTGTTGCATAGTATCCTTTTTCAGAGTATAACCACTCTGTCATATAGTCGCTAAATTTTACCATGCATCTTTGCATATAGTCCAAGAAGGACTTTTTGCACATCAATTTCGTATATTTTTTTATCTAGTATCATAGTCTCTTTTGAATTTTGCAAGGTCTCTACATCGTAAATAGTCTTTTCACCTGCTTCATATAGCTCTCTTGTCGAGGTTAAAAGTGAATCATAAAGAGTTTCATCTTGTACAACAATATCAATCTTTTTTTGTAACAACTCTATTTTCTTAACAGAGTCTTGGTAGATATTGCTCTCTTCAAGTTTCTTATCATCTAATTCTATTTTAGATTTTAAATAGTCTAGCTGCTTAATCTCAATCGTTCTGCCTCTGTTTATATCCAAAAGAGGCATTGAGACTTTTAATCCGATTTGATTGTAACTATCTGCATCGTTTATATTGTCACCGTTATCATAATAACCTGCAAAAACTGAGAATGTAGGAAGATAGTTTGAGATTGTCATCTTTTTTAGGTACTCTGCCTTATGACTCTGTGCACTAAGCTGTTTTAAAATTAATGAGTTAGATAGATACTTCTCTTTATCTATCATAGTAAATGTTGGAGGCGTTATATCCATATAGTCTGTATCACTCAACGAGTTAAAAATCATAAGTTGAGAGTAACGAAGAGATTCCAAATCAATAAGATTTTTTTCTAATTGAGTTTTTGCAAGTATAGCTTGGTCTAAAAAACTACTATCTAAAAAACCGCTATCATACTGCTCTTTTTTTCTTATAATATCAATCTTTGCATTGGCAATCAAATATTTCTGTCTCTCTATTTGTAAGTCATTTTTTTTCATTCCAAGCCAAGCAGATATAACACTTTGTATAAGAGTTTGCTCACTTAGAGTTGTACTAAGTCTTAAAAACTCTCTATTTGCACCTGCATATTGAATAGCATAGTATATGCCACCACTTTTAAAAACAGGCTGGTCAAGTGTAATAGAAAAACCATTTGTACTCTCTAGAAGTCCTCTTTTCCCATCATAATAAGATTTAGAATATGAACCCATAACCTGTTTAATCCAGTCATACTTTAAGTTATCGCTCTGAAGTTCTATTTGTTGTCTATCTATGTTAAGTTTCTGCTGTTTTAACTCAGATAAAAGAGAGCTGTTTTCTCCCGCAATCAAAACTCCAGAGAGTAGAGATAGACTAATTAATTTTTTTAAATGCATCTTTTAACCTTTCAAATCCTTCATCTATCTCATCTTTTGAGATAGTAAGTGGTGGTAGAAAACGAAGAGTATTTCTACCTGACTTTAATACTAATACACCATTTGAAAAAGCAGCATCTATAAGTTTTGAAAGATCAATGCTTTCAAAACACTGAAAACCTTTCATAAGACCGAGTCCTACTTTTTCTTTAAATATATTGGGAAATTCTTTTTGTAGTTCATCCTGTTTTTTATCAAAATAAACACAAGTTTCATCTAACTCTCCACTATGTTTATAACTTTCCAAGATATCTAACACTTCTAAACCAGCTCTTGTTGAGAGAAAATTTCCTCCAAAAGTACTGCCATGATCACCTGGTTCTAGTATCTCTTTATGAGGTGTAACAACTGCTCCAATTGGAACTCCACCTGCAAGTCCCTTGGCAAGTGTGATGATATCTGGCTCAACTTCATACACATTACTAGCCAAAAACTCACCACTTCTAAAGACTCCCGTTTGGACCTCATCAACAATCAAAAGTACATCTTTACTTTTTAAAAAAGAGGCAAGTTTTTGAATCTCTTCTTTAGCAAATGGTAAAACTCCTCCCTCTCCTTGAATAAGCTCAACCATAACAGCAACCGTCTGATCATCTAAAGAACTATAAACTGCCTCTATATCTTTAACAAAAGAAAATCCTTCAGGGTATGGTGCAAAGTCTGGTTTATGAAAACTTGTCTGCCCTGTAGCTTTAACTGTTGCTATGGTTCTGCCATGAAAAGAGTTCTCTAAAGTTATGATTTTAAAGCGTTTACCCTCATGTTTTTTCAGACCATATTTTCTAGCAAGCTTTATAGCTCCCTCATTGGCTTCAGCTCCACTATTTGCAAAAAAAGTTGCTACATCTTTGCCGTACAGCTTACTTATCTTTTTCGCGAGTTTTACTTGTGGCTCGATTAGGTACAAGTTTGACATGTGTATCAAGCTATTAGCTTGATCTGCAATAGCACTTGAGAGTCTTTTGTTGCCATGTCCAACACTAACGACACCAATACCAGCTGTAAAATCAATATAATCTTTGCCACTCTCATCAAACAGAGTTGCGTTTTGCCCCTCTTTAAAGTTTACATAATTTCTTGCGTATGTATTTAAAACATACTCTTTATCCATATCTTTATACATGTACTACCTTGTTTTTTAAAATTATACCAGATATTTGTTAATCAAGCTTAGGAAGATGCCATTTTTTATAGTATGCAAGCAATCTAAAAGCAAAACCTAATACAAAAACTATTAAAAGAGTTGTATCACTAATCTTACCCACTTTATCAAGTAGAAAAATTACAGTTCCTACCAATATTGAAATTGTTCCATAAAGCTCACTTGTTAACACAACAGGCACACGGTTAAGTAAAATATCACGAATAATACCCCCTCCAACTGCAGTTACTAAAGAGAGCATAATAACACCAAATACATTGAATCCTGCCATCAAGCCAATAAGTGCCCCTGTAATAGAGAATGAAATAAGTCCAATAGAGTCACTAATAATAAAATATTTTGTATTTTCTATTTCACTTTTTCTGTGAAATTTAAATAAAATAGCAATGAAGATAACTATAATTACTAAAATAGTAGGTAATAAATGAGAAAAAACATATGGCACTTTTTGTGCTACAGTATCTCTAATAATTCCACCACCAAGTGCACTCAAAAATGAAGCAATAAAAATTCCTAGTAAATCAAGTCTATCACGAGTAGCAACCATAAATCCACTCAAAGCAAAAGCAATTGTACCAACTATGTCGGCTATTTCCAATCCTAACATCCACTAATCTGCATTAAAATAAAATGCTTCACGATGGTGCATTACAATGGCAGTTGTACTTTGTTCAGGGTGTATCTGAAATGTCTCACTAAGCTCTATACCATACTCTTCAGGCTTAAGCAAATCAAAGATTACCTTTGTATCACTTAGTTCTGGACAAGCTGCATAACCAAAAGAGTACCTGCATCCTTGATAAGCTCTCATTTTTACATCTTTTAGTGCATGTTTTTCATTGTTTGCAATTGCAAGGTCAAGTCGTATCTGCTTATGTGCCACCTCTGCTAGTGCTTCAGCAAGTTCTATACTAAGACCATGTATCAAATGATACTCACTAAAATTACCCTCTGCGTATAACTTTTTTTCATATTCACTAAATTTTGAGCCAGCACTAACACATGTAAATGCAACTACATCATCTCTGTCGTTTCTTATATAATCACTCAAGCATCTATATGGTTTTCTCCCTTGTCTTGGAAAATCTAAAGTATATTTTATATCCTCTACATGTAGAGCATCTCTATTGACCTCTGAATCACTAAAATAACCTCTCTCTTCATCTAAAATATGCAGTTTATTCTCTGCACTTCTACATGGATAATAGCCGTATATAATAGTCGGATCAAAAAGATCCATCTTCTCTATATCTCTTTTAAGTCTTTCATAAAGTGGCCAAAGAACATCATCTCTTTGTTTCTCTTTCTCCTCTTTACTCATACCTTTTCCTGTATATCCCCATGCTCTTTTAAAAAGCATCTTATGATTTATCCAATCATATGCTATACTTTTCAAATCAGCCTCAAGCTTTTTTCTACCCCAAAATGGAGGAGTTGGTATAGGCTCATTACGGCTTGGCATTTTAATCTGCTCATATGGTGGTATTGGTTCTCGTTTTTTCTCTTTTATTTGAACTATTTCGTCTTCTTCTTTACCTCTTTTAAACTCTGTATTAAAATTGCCTGCTTCTATGCGACTCATTGCCTCAATGCCTTCAAAAGCATCTTTGCAGTAGAAAACTGGACCATCATAATTGACTCTACAAAACTCGTTTACAAACTTATCATTTAGTGCAGCCCCTCCAAGTATAACAGGTATATCAATACCCATTGACTTCATCATCTCCAAGTTCTCTTTCATAACTGCAGTTGATTTTACTAAAAGTCCACTCATGCCAATAGCATCTGCCTTATACTCTTTCATAGCTGCTAAAAAATCTTGTAAGTCTGCTTTTATACCTATATTGATAACTTTAAAGCCATTGTTTGAGAGTATGATATCTACTAAGTTTTTGCCTACATCATGAACATCACCTTTTACAGTGCCTATAATAAGTGTTGTTTGAGTTGATTTTTCTGTTTTAGGCAAGAATGGGTTAAGATAATCCACACTTGCTTTCATAACTTCTGCACTTTGAAGGACAAATGGAAGTTGCATCTTTCCACTCCCAAAAAGCTCCCCAACTACCTTCATAGCATCTATCAAAACTTTATTTACTATATCTTCTGGAGCTATCTCATCTTTTGCAGTTTCTAAAAGAGGCATCATCCTCTCTTTGTCTCCATCTATAAGAAGATGCGCTAGTTTTTCTTTGGTGCTTAGTGCATTGTATGCTTCATCTGTTTGCTCTTCTTGTTCTGAAACATCACTAAAGTAGTCTATAAACTTAAAAAGAGGATCTCCGTCATCTCTCATATTAAATAGTAAATCATCACAAATCTTTTTTTGCTCATCTGTTATCTTATGCATTGGGATTGTATTTTTCACATTGACAATCGCCATACTAAGTCCAGCTTCTACACAGTGGTGTAAAAATACAGAGTTTAGATACTCCCTTGCATGTTTTGCTAAACCAAAAGATATATTTGAAACCCCAAGAACAAAGCCAACTTCAGGGTGCATAACACTAAACTCTCTTATAGCATCTATCACTTCAACCGCAGCTGTATGGTACTCTTCATCTCCACTTCCAACAGTAAAAGTAAGTAGATCAAACACCAAGTTTTCAGAGTTAATTCCATGCCTTTTTGTAGCTAAGTCATAAATCCTCTGAGCTATTTTTATCTTTTCATCTTTCGTTTTTGCCATACCTACTTCGTCTATGGTCAAACATACCAAAGCACAACCAAATCGTTTTGCTAGTCTACAAACCTTGTCAAACTTCTCTTCTCCATCTTCAAGATTGACTGAGTTTATAATAGGTTTTCCACCTATTAGTTTTAGTGCTGTCTCAAGTGCAGGAACTTGAGTTGTATCTGGCATGAGAGGAAGTGTTATCTTTTGTGTATATCTTCCAACCACTTCGATAGTATCTTTTATCTCATCACGACCTGCAAAACCAACACTTACATCAATCCCATGAGCTCCACTTCTTACTTGTTGCTGTGCTACTGATAAAGAAGTATCATAATCTTCTGCCAATATCAACTCTCTAAAAGCTTTTGATCCAGTTGCGTTGCTTCGCTCACCTACAAGAAATGGTGCTGGGTCTTGCTTTAAAGCTCTTGTTTCAAACAAAGAGGCTATTGCCATAGGAGATTGTCCTACTGATGGTTTTGGAACTATATCTTTTACCGCATTATAGAGCTTGTTTATATGCTCTGGAGTCGTTCCACAACAACCTCCTAGTATGCATACTCCATCAAAGTCTAAAAAGCTTTTTTGTAACTCTGTAAACTCCTGAGGCTTCATAGGGTAAAATGTAACCCCTCCTCTGTTTTGAGGAAGTCCAGCATTTGCATGAACTGATATAGGAAACTTACAAACTTCACTTAGAGTTTTTACATGTTTTTTTACCTGCTCTGGTCCTGTTCCACAGTTAAAGCCAAGGCTTAGTATGTCAAAAGGTTCCATTATGGTTGATATAGTAATAGCATCAGTCCCTATAAGCATAGTTCCACTTAGTTCAATAGTAACAGAAACCATAATTGGAATATCAACATCTTTTTCTTTACATACATCTTGCATCGCATGAAGTGCTGCTTTTATCTGAAGTGGGTCTTGTGCAGTTTCAATCAAAAAAACATCAACTCCACCATCTACCAAACCTCTTACGGCTTCACAATAGCCCTCATACATCTCATCGTAAGTAATATGTCCTAGAGAAGGAAGTTTAGTTCCTGGACCCATAGCACCTGCAACAAAACGAGGTTTCTCTTCTGTACTAAACTCCTCGCATATCTCTTTTACAATCTTCGCTCCAGCCAATGCTAACTCATAAGTTCTGCCACCTATGCCATAATCATCCAAAACCCAAGGAAGAGCTCCAAAAGTATTGGTTTTAATTATATCTGCTCCAGCTTCAAGATATCCTCTATGGATACCTGATATCACATCTTT
>Ga0256840_1001149_pt1 | contig 25392 bp, 20 predicted proteins | sample 355202metaG_FD_185969 | JGI IMG/M metagenome (GOLD analysis project Ga0256840, IMG submission 185969) | Hydrothermal vent microbial communities from Mid Atlantic Ridge, Atlantic Ocean - 355-202 | ecosystem: Environmental > Aquatic > Marine > Hydrothermal vents | place: Atlantic Ocean: Mid...
TGTAACGTATCATGTGCAAGCCTTTTGTTGAGTATTGCTCTGTATGCTTGCATAGTGTACTACCTTTTTAAAGTCTTTACTCTACAATAACAGTTGGTTGTGACTTTTTGAGGACAATCTAATTAGTTGAAACAAATTGTTTATTTATGCTAAAAAAACAACAATTTATTCTATTTTTGTTCCACTTTTTTTAAGTCACAGTTTCTTCTTTTTCGAATCTGAATAATCAAAAGCCCAGACAACTTTTCCGTCTTTGCTATATCTCCATTGAGATCATGGCAGGAGTTTCAGCCATCCGGCAGATACGCCGATGGACATCTGGCGGTATCTACATCGGCCTTCTGGCAGTAGTTTTAGACAGTTTTGCGTAAGATTTCTTCTTCATCGTCCGAACGACTATCCAGTCTGTCGAGTCGATATTTCAGCTCCTTTAGTTGGTTTTTTACTTCGAGATTCTCTTCTTTTGATCCCCAATCTTTTCTTCCAGTTGTTGGATTTTTTGGTCTTTACTCACCGTCTCCTGGTAACTGTCAATCAAGATCAATAAAAGAAAATCACACAGAGGAAAATAGCTCAGCAAGCGCTAACTAAACCTGATTTCTTCCGTTATATTATACGCCAGTCATGGGTTTTGTTACTGATTCAGACAGCAAGTTCGGCCTGTCTGGTCGGGTAGTTTCAAGAATGGGGAGGCCATCGCCAGAACCCTTGTGGCAGGATTTGTCGGTGGCATGGGGGATATGCTCAAATCTGCTGTTACCACGCAGTCAACTTCCGCCCTGGGTACGACCACCACGGTCGATTCATCACAGGTTGCGAAATACTCTATTGGTGGCGGCCATTCGGAGTGTGCGGTCAGCCAGCATGATTCTTGTCAAGTAGGCCACCCCGGTCATTGAGGTAGGTGCCGCCAAGAAGATCACCGTCATTATCTCCGAAGGCAAGAAGCTGAAGATCAGAAAGATTGGGGGCGATTCTTTTTAACCAGTATAGTTGTGGTCCACCATTTGGAGTGGTTATTTTGCACTTGACAAAACCGTAAAAATACATTCATCTTCCATACGAAATATTCAGATGCTCGTAACAGAGCTGAATAGGGAACCCGGTGAGAATCCGGGACGGGCCCGCCGCTGTAATCCCCCCTTTAAATGTAGTGTTGAAGGAACCCTTTTGGTCTTGTGTGTCACTGTTCCACTGGAATGGGAAGGCTGCCGAAAGGGAGGGTAAGTCAGAAGACCTGTCTGAATATCGACCTTACCATCGCCGAATTTCTGAAAAACTGAACTGTTTTCAGGAAGGCTGACGGATGGTATGGATGGAGATGTCCCCTCGTGGAGCAGGGTGCACCCGTAATACATTGTATTCGTGGAAAATCAGGGACCCCGAATCTATTTTTTGTTAATAGATCCGGGGATTTTTTTTTGCATTGCGCTTCCCCGGAAAAAGCAATTTTTTTCAGGAGGAGATGTACAATGCAGAAAAAATGTTATAGCGTTCTTGCCCTTTGTTTGGCCGCCTTGCCGATCACCGTCCAGGCTGAAGTACAACAAAATGATGATACAAGCCCTGCCATTCTTGATGAGGTGGTAGTCACTGCCACCAGAAGTAATGAAAAAATTAATGAGATACCTGCAAAAGTAGAGGTTGTCAACAAGCAGGAAATTGATCTCACCGTTGGCAATACTCTCACCGAACAGCTCAAGAAAAACAGCTCCATCGGCGTCATAGAATATCCAGGCGCTCTTGCAGGGATCGGCATTCGCGGTTTCCGTCCGGAATTTTCCGGCATTACAAAACATTCCCTGATTCTCATCAACGGCCGTCCTGCTGGTGCCACCAATCTGGCCACCATCTTAACTGACAACATAGAGCGAATCGAAGTTCTCAAGGGCCCGGCGTCCTCTCTTTATGGCGGTGAGGCCATGGGCGGCGTGGTGAATATTATGACCAAAAAGAACACGGAAAAGTTAACGGGATCAGCCGAACTCGGGTTTGGCTCTTTTTCCACCAATGTTCAGAAGGCTACCTTGGGAGGAGGAATAGGAAATATATTTGATTTTGACATCACTGCTAATCGCTTCGACCAGAATGATAATTTTGAGATGGGCAACGGCGAAACTCGGGATCATACTAGTTATAGAACCCAGAATGGTACTTTGCGGGTTGGTGCAAAAATTGGTAATTCCTGGCGTGTTGACATCTCTGGAGATGGATATCAGGGAAGGGATATCGAGTTGCCGGGTGATATCTTTGATGGTGACGAAAAATCCGGCAACAAAGATATCGACAGATACGGCATAGATTTGATGGCTGGAGGAAAGCTGGGGAGCAATAATCATCTCAGCATAACCGGATACAAGACCAATGAGACTTCCGAATCCTACAAACACTATACCGGCTATTCAACACCGGTTCAGGTTGCCCCTTACCGAAGTTATGATTCAGATATCGACTGGCTGGGGCTTCAGATTAAAGATGAGATTACCTTGTGGGAACACAGTCTTATTTTCGGAGCGGATTATCAGGATATAGAGAAAAAAAGCCGAAGTTACAATCAGGACGGTAGCCGAAAGGCACCGTGGTCACCGGATGAGGGGCGAACCAACTGGGCCGGGTATCTGGAGACAGTATGGCGCTTCATGGACAACAAGATGATTCTAACAGCTGGTGGCAGATATGATTATTTCGATGTGGAGACACTATCCACCCCCTTTAAGGCCGATTTTGTGCCAAAGTCTGAAAGTTTTTCCACCGTCAGTCCCAGGGCGGGTTTGAATTACTTGTTCCTTAAGGGTTTTCGGCTGCACACAACCATCGGGCAGGCTTTTGTTCCGCCCAATGCCGGTCAGTTGGCAGGATATTCCGAGCACATTGTCGGCGGTGTAACCATGATAACCAAAGGGAACAGTAGTCTTGATCCGGAGACATCCACAACCTGGGACGGAGGAATTGGATATGAATCAAAAAAACTCGGCCTTTCCGCCGATATCACCTATTTCCACACCAACGTTGATGACAAAATAACCAAAGTCACACATGGCAACATCGGTACTTATGAGAATTCTCTCGGCGCTGAGATGGATGGACTTGAAACCATGTTCTCCTTTGACATTGGAGCACCATTGCAGTGGGATCGTTCCCTGGCATTTTTTATTAACTCCACTCACATGTTTAATGCCGAAGAGGATATCCAAGGTGGAGGTACCAGAGATATCCAAAATGTTGCTAAATACACCATGAACTACGGCCTCAAGTATGACGACGGTATGATTGATTCCAAATTGAATTTTCGCAGTCAGGGCAAGATGAAAGATACCGATTGGAATGCGGCTGGATATCCTGAATTGGAATATCCTTCAATCACCGTTGTTGACTTGGTTCTCGGCATCAACTTCCTTGAGCACCATCGGGTAGCACTCAAAGTCGACAACCTGTTTGATAAAGATTATTACGAGAAAAAAGGCTTTCCCAAGCCTGGTCAGAGTTTCTTTGTCAATTACCGCTATACGTTTTGACCGACAATACCTAAATTGGACATTTCACCCACCTGAACATTATCTTACATCCGGAAAAAGGCATGAAAATAATAGGCGAATCAATGCATCTCACTAATCCTTGGTTTCTGGAAGCTATTGAAAACAAGGATGAAGACGCAATTGTCAATATGGCTCAAAAACAGGCCGCTGCTGGAGTAAGCGGAATAGATCTCAATCTTGGAAGCAGTAAAAGACTTGGATCTCTAACAGAATGGTTGCTTACAATCCTTCTAAAAAAAACAGATCTTGAACTGTTCGTCTCCAGTCATATCCTGAAACAGATGGATCTTATAGAGCGATATGGAGAATCCATCACAATCAATGCGGTTACCGCCAACCTTGATGAACTTAGGCTAATCATGGATGTTCTCAAGGAGCTGTCGGTTGGTCTGGTAGTGCTTCTGGTCAACCGGGAGCAGACTCCTGCAGATGTTGATGGAAGACTGAATCTTGCGGTTCAGGTACTGGAAACAGCGGAAAAGGCAGGATTTCCACCGTCAAGGATTTATCTTGATCCGGTTATCTCCTGCTGCCCTGATCCCACGGCCATGCATCTTGGCGGTGGGCTTCCGGATATGAAAACTGTCTGCGAATCAATTCATTTGATCAAGGCGCTGAATACGGAAGTGAAGTCCATTGCCGGGCTTTCCAACACCTCAGTCTGCCTGAAACCCGGAAAGCGATCGGCATTGCATCGCCGCCTTTTACCTCTGCTTGCCGAAGCGGGTCTTGATCTGGTTATCTGTAACTGTCATGATCGTCAACTTGTTCAACTGGCGGAAGAAATTTCTTTGGAAACGAAAGACGAAACACGTGTAAGATTGTGGGGAGAGGTCACAGGAGAAAGAGGAAATGCGAACTCTTCGTTGACTGTAAAAGGAATTGCAGAGAGTATAAATATCATGGGTACCCGTTCCGGTACGGCCATGAAGAGTCAGGAACCCTGCCCGATTCAGGAGATGGCACGGGAAGAAACCGAGGTCGGAGCAGCCTATATTGACCTGAATATTGGACCGGCCCGTAAGGATGGAACCGACTTGATGCCATGGGTTGTTGAAACCGTTGAGGCAGCGGTGGATACCCCCCTCTGTCTCGACACGACCAACACCGATGCCATGATTGCGGGTTTTAAAGCTGTGCAAAACAAAGAAGCGGCCATCATGGACTCCATCTCAGCCCAGCCGGAACGGATGAAAGCCCTGATTCCAGTGGTCGCCGAGACGGGCTGCAACGTTATTGCCTTGCTCTGGGGGCCTGATGGAATGCCGCGGGACTCAAACGAATGGGCCTCCATGGCCGTTGATCTGCTCACCGCATTGAACGGGGCTGGTGTTCCCAGTGAAAAGATCCTCTTTGACCCCATAGGCACGCCTATGACACTTGGTGCCGATCAAATAGCCTCCGGGCTTGAATTCATGATGATGCTGCCCGATATTGCTCCTGGAGCCGGCTCCACTGTCGGGCTTTCCAATGTTTCAAACGGCGTTGCAGAGCACCTGCGTAAATATCTGGATCGAACCTATTTGATTATGCTGATGAAATATGGACTGACTACTGCAATTGTCAATTCGTACGATGCCGAATTGATGGCTATTTGTCGAGGTGAAAGGCCTGATCTGGTAGAGCTGGTTCATGGCATGATGGACGGGGATTACCCTGATCCCGACACCCTGGAAGGGGCGGCTCCGGAACATTACAAAACCTATCGCTGCCTTTCTGGAGAAGCAATATTTTCAGAGTCCTGGCTAGAGTTATAGGAGGTAAATATGCATCAAGATGGATATATCGGTCGTAAAATGCGTCTGCCGAAACTGAAGGAGAAGCCGGCAGTCATCATCGCTGCATTCGGCAGTTCCAGTCGTGCAAAATATGGTCTTGATCTGTTCCGAAGCGTTGTGGAATTGGCTTTTCCCGATGACGATATTTTCTGGGCGTATACCTCAGAGATTATCAGAAAGAAGGACGGTTCTCCAGGGCTGCAGGAAATTCTTGCCCGGGTGGAATCCCTTGGTTTCCGAAGAGCGGTTGTGCAGCCGTTACATGTGTTTCCCGGTACTGAATATTATCAACTTGTGGAAACATGCAGATTCTTTCCAGGATTGCGTATTGTTCCAGGAGAAACACTTTTGCACCGTTGGGAATTTATCAAAAAAACATTACAGATAATTGAACATGATTTTCTATCGCCGGAAGAGGGGCTGAATATTATCGCTTTACATGGGACTCCCCTTGCCGCAGATTCAGTCAATGCTGTTTATCTGGGACTTGAACATCTGATACGGAATCGTTATCCCAATGTAATCGCCGCTTCCATTGAAGGTGTTCCGGACGCTGAAGGGGTGCTCGCTGAAATCCGGCGAAACAAACTTTCCAGGCAGTACCAAAAAGTGAGAATTATTCCTATGATGTATATAGCCGGGTTACATGCTGAGGAAGATCTCATGGGGGATGATAGGGATAGCTGGAAGTCTGTTCTAGAACGTATGGGATTATATGTGGAATGTTCCGAGGTATCTCACAATGATCAACACTGGTTCAAGGGGTTGGCCTGGTTCCCCGAAATATTAAACTTTTACCTGGAACGGCTGCGGCGAGCCATGATGTTAGCTCAACACTACTGAAAACAAAATTATGCGCATTTATGAATTGTTTATATCCGGCGGTCCGGTTATGTGGCCGTTGCTGATTTGTTCTATCGTAGCGGTGAGCGTCACTTTTGAACGCTTGTTTTTTTGGGCCCAGATACGAAAACGACGTAACCGCAAACTTATGGATACAATCCTCCATTTTGCCGAAAACGGTGAATGGGAGCAGATCAGAAAACAATGCAGGGGCAGCCGGGATCATGTGATTAAAATGCTGGTGGTAGGCATTCAGCATCGCGATTATGACATGAGTAAGGCTATGGAAGCGGAAGCCAGACATCGCCTGAAAAAAATGGCACAGTATATGACAGTTCTTGATACCATGATCACGGTTTCTCCACTGCTTGGGATTCTGGGTACGGTGCTGGGTATTATCACTTCCTTTAAAATGCTGGGAGCCGGTGGAGTGGCAGATCCGAAGCTGGTTACCGGCGGTATTGCCCAGGCGTTGGTCACCACTGCTGCGGGACTGACCATATCGATTGCCACAGTTTTTCCTTATAATTACTTCAAAAGCCGTATTGAACACGCCACCCATATAATGGAAAAATATGCTACCAGTCTGGAAGTGGTGTATGCCAGGCTGTGCCGTAGTGATCAGCCATGAAAATTGCTCGCTCTTCCATAGATCCGCCCAGGGTCGAAATGCTGCCGCTGATTGACATCGTCTTCCTGCTCCTAGTCTTTTTTATCTATGCCATGCTTTCCATGGCTGTTCACCACGGTCTGCCTGTGGATCTGCCGCAATCCGGCAGCGCATCCCTTGAAACTGAAGAGGCCATTTCTGTAACTATCCAGGCCGGAGCGGGGAATGTACAGATTTTTCTTGACGAGTCACCGGTTACCCTGGAACAGCTCACCTTTGAACTGCGACCAAAATCCACAGATACTCAATCCCCGGCAGTTCAGATTTTTGCCGATAAAACGATTCTATACCTGGAACTGTTCAGAGTGCTGGATGCAGTACAGAACAGTGGGATCAAAAAAATATCATTGCAGGCCGAACAGGGTACCGACCTGCCTTGACTGCTCTCGTGTCCCACCGTCTTATTATCTCAACTCTTTTCGCCATGGGGGTGCACCTTGCCTTTTTTTGTCTGTATATTCCGCACCACACCAATATTGCCCGCCCTGAACCCCTTGCCGTACTGAGAATTGCCGTTTCCTTGGGGGACAGGCCAGTGATTAAAACCCAACCTGAGCAGATACGGGGAACTGAACCGGTTGTTGTTCCTGAACCGGAGCCGGGACCTGAATCTATAACAAAACCTGAACCAATCGTGGCTGTCCCCGGGCCTTCTTCCACCCCTGTTCCAGTTCCTGAACCAGTAGTGAAACCTGTTTTGAAGAAGAAGCCAGCGTCTCACATTCCGCAACTACCCGTTCGTAAGGTCAAAACCACCAGAGAAAAAAAACAGCAACTCGTGAAGAAAGCGGAAAATATGGAAGTTCAGCAAGATTTGCCGTCTATGTCAGGGCTGGAAACCGAAGAGAATCAGGATCAGAAAGAAACCGCGGCTCGGGTGATTCAGGAGGCCAGTCCTCTCTATCAGCTCAATCCTCCACCCAGGTATCCAGGGCTTGCAAAGCGGCGCGGGTATGAAGGGCTGGTTGTGCTCGAAGTCGACGTGGACGAATACGGGAGGCCGGCAACAGTTACCCTGTTTGCAGGCAGCGGTCATTCACTCCTTGACAAAGCCGCATTGAGAGCGGTTCGTAAATGGCATTTTCAGTCAGGCTCCATTAATGGTATCCCGCAAAAAATGACAGTAAAGGTTCCGGTTCGTTTTCGGCTCGACGATGAATGAGTATCTGTTATTCAACCAGAGCCTTATACATTGTGCAGACCAGAGGAACACTCCTGTCCAGGTTGTAATATGTGCGGCTGGGACAGTCTCCTGGGCATTTTCCGTCCAGTGGGCAGATCCGGCACCGGTGTGAAGTCAGGCGGATCGTGGTTAATGGCAAATTCTCATGGATATCTGGTTCTATGACGGTTCCCATGGAAAAAACCGGATCGGCCATGGTCTGTCCGCAGGGAAAGAGTGTGCCGCTTGGATGAACAGCCAGGCTTTTTCCGGTGGCCGCGTGACAAAAATGATGACTGGCCAACCTGCGGTTGAGCAGATCAAACTCACGCAGACGGATGGGTATTCGGCGGCGGCTGTTCACCATGGCAAGGGTTGTGACAAGCTGTCTCATTCCCTTTTGCAGGTCTTGGTGGGACGCTGGCCGTACTTTCTCCGATGTTGCCCGCCCTTTATCGACCAGAAGATCCAGACCGATCCCGCGACTGTTGGTGAAACCGGCCAGTAGCAGCACCAGTTTATCCAGGTGGAGAATGTTTCTTTCTGTTAGCACGGTGGTCACCCTGAATGGGATATTGTACTCCTCCAGCAGCTTAAGACCTCGCAGGGTTTCTACAGCTTTGCCCCTTATATCCTCCTGGATATCCGGCGGCCCGTCAATACTGATCCCAACCTGAACCGCATGCTTTCGCAGCAACTGAACCAGCTCAGGGGTAAGCAGGGTTCCATTGGTCTGGATGGCCAGGGTAGGCATACAGGCCATGGCACAGCACTGATCCACGATACGGGCAATCTTGGCTGGCACCAGGGTCGGCTCGCCGCCGGTTATCTGGACATGACATGGCGCATTCCGACCGGCAATCAGTGACAGTGCATTGTCCAGAACTTCATCCGTCATGTCCTCACCATCCCTGGCGGCTTTCTGGTAACAATACTTGCAACAAAGATTGCAACGGCTGGTTATGGCAAGAATCAGATATTGTATATTCAGGATAGATGGCTGAATTTTTTTCATGACAATAACACTAGTCCCACCACCCAGAAAAGAGCATCAGACCCAGGCGGAATAATTGCTGTTGCAGTGCCCCCCGTCCTGTTGCCCATAAGCAAGAAGGGTATAAAGAGAACTGTTTGCATAATCAGAGGCCATGGGATTGTTCAGCTCAGACAAAAATTTTACGCTGTCGTGTAATAATAAACCAGATGATGACCGGGCTGCCGATCATGGCGGTAACGGCATTTAACGGGAGAACACTGGCATGGCCGGGGAGCTGGGCAATAATATCTGCGACCAGCGCCACCACACTGCCAAGGAGGGCGGTAACAACAAGAAGAGAGCGATGATCGGAAGTTCCTGCTACCACCCGGGCCAGGTGGGGCACGGCAATACCGATAAAGCCGACAGGACCGCAGTAGGCGGTAACACAACCTACCAACAAGGCGGTCAGGCTGATTATTACCAGACGAACAGAGTGATAATTCAATCCCATGGAACGGGCATAATCTTCACCGAGCAACAAGCCGTTCAAGAGTTTTCCAACCAGCAGACAGGAAAAGATACCAGCCAGCAGCACGGGCAAGAAAATTTTCATCTCCTGCCAGGTAATATTTGCAAAACTGCCAAATGTCCAGGCCATGTATGCCTGCACCATTTCCGGTTGGCTAAAATGAATAAGTATACTGACCATGCTACTTAAGGCAAAACCTCCGAGAATACCGATAATGAGCAGGGTCATAACATCTTTGACCCAGCGGGCCGCGATAAGGATAGCCAGTAAAACAAGAAAGGCGCCACAGGCTGAGGCCGTCACCAGCATCATATTTCCCCCTATCCCCAGCCCTTCTACCAGGCGGCTGCCCCGGCTGCTGATGGCTGTCCCAAGAACTACCAGAGCAACCCCCATGCTGGCTCCGGAGCTGATACCCAGTACTGATGGCCCGGCCAGGGGATTACGGAACAGGGTCTGCATCATCAGTCCACTAAGAGCCAGGGCCGCTCCGGCTGTGCATGCAGCGATAGCTTTGGGCAGCCGGAAGACCATAATAATTGTCTGCCAGCTCTGTTTTTCCGAGCCATGGCCAAAGAGGATGGAAATCGTCTGACCCGCTGGAATGGAGACCGTGCCGGTTCCCAGGTCCAGCACAAAAGCAGATCCGGCAGTGACCAGTAGCAGGGGAAGTAAAAAATGCAACCTGTTCATGGCAGCTTTTGATAGTAGTAGAGTTCATGATTTGGTAACAGCTCAGGATGAAAGATGCGGATCAGATCGGCCAGGATTATATCTGGCTGGACCATGCCAGATTCCCAGTAGTCATTAGCTCCGGAATCATTTACTCTCCTGTTTCTGTTATACAGTCGCTTCTCCTTGATGGCCTTGAAGGTCGCCATGCGAGGTGCAGACCGGACAGCCTGGGCAAGGGTCGTCCAGATGCCGGTATTGATCCAGAAATCCGCTGCCGCTCCCCGCTCATAGACCATTTCGATGTCCATGGGCATGGAGCCTGTGCCGGGCAGATCTTTCCAGATATAATCAGCCCCTGCATCAGCAAGAAAGCGGGCGGCAAAGCTCTTTCCCCTGGCCACATTCCAACGCCCGGAAAAAGGAGTATTGGTTAAGACCGGGGGACGGTAGTTGATGTCTTTCGTCAAGGATGCCAGTTTGAGATATCTGGTTTCCATGGCAGCAAAAACATGCTCGGCTTCCTTGCCCTTGTCAAAGAACAGGGCTGCGAATTTCAGCCATTCCGCCCTGCCCAGGGGGTGGCTTTCCATATATTCGCCGTTAATTGCAACTTTCAGCCCGGCCTCCAGCAGTTTTGGATGGGCATCGCGGAAGGTCCCACTGCCATAGGTCAGGATCAGATCGGGATGAAGATTGAGAATGGTTTCTATCTGCAGATTAGGGCCAAGGCCAACTTTTTTAATCTTACCAGCTGCAATCGCTTTGCGGACAGACTGGGTATACACCCTACCAGGGCTGGAAAAACCCACCAGCCTGTCAACCATTCCCAACTCATCCAGGAAAGCCAGGTGGGTTGTGGAGAGCGATATCAGTCGTTTAACCGGAATCTCCACAACCTGGCAGTCATCATACCCCGGCGGTGTTACCGCCCCTCTTTTCTTGAGCAGATAGCAAAACCCGGTTTTTGCCCCGGGCCAGGGGTTGGTTACTGAAACCAGGGTTACACCATCCCTGTATTCCACCTGAAATCCTTTTGCATAACGGACAGTAAGCTGCCCCGGGATGTTCTGACCTGCAGAAAGAGAGCCGGGAAGCAACACGAGAAAAATTGAAAGCAATACAAAAAATGGTTTGTATCCTACCATAGGATATTCTCCAGTATTTTTTTCTGGGTTGTAATTTTTCGCTGCCATGTACAAGTATCCGGAAATGTGAATTCAAAAACCACCTGATCCGGTTTTACCAAGTCAAAGAGGGCGCCAATGGCGGGATCAGTAAAGGGCTCGTGGGGATCTATGCTGCTCACATGTTTTCTGGCCAGCTTAAGTTGCTGCCAGAAATCTAAATCCGGTTGCGGGGTAGCTGATCTGCGGCTTGTTTTGATATAATCGCCGCTCAAGGCCGAACAGAGGTGAACGGTTCTGATTTCCTGGCGCAGGCTTCCCAAGCTCTCCACTTTTTTCAACAGCCTGGCAATGGCCAGTTTTTCCTGCCTGAACCCATGCATACTGTGCAGCATGTGGGCTGTGTCCAGCGCAATCCCGCATCGTTCATGGTGAACCTGTTTCCGCAGATATTCATACTCGTCAGTGTCTTCCAGCCGGAAGCTGCCCGGCCACCAGAGATTTTCAAAGAGCAGCCAGCCCTGATATCCGCTCTCTGCCAGGGCAGCGTTCAGTATTTCACTGCATATCTCCAGAGTTTCCCGCCAGTGCCAAGGGAAATTCCAGTTATAGATGTGGGCCAGATCACATTGTACCGGATGATAAACCACATAGTCACAGCCCAGGTCGCTTGCCAGGGAAAGCTGGGCAGCATAGGTCTTAACAATGCATTCCGGATTGCTGCCGCCGTAGAATCGGTTGACATTTTCCATATTACCGAACAATGTTTCCAGTTCTTCCTGTCTGCTCTGCGAGAAAGCACGGAGAAAGACAAAGAAACGCAGGTGGAGACCGCAGGCGATCTGCGGGGGAATGCGTGAGAAAGGATAGTTGCCCACCGGGAGCAACTCCAGGCCGTCAAAACCATTATGATGGACAAAAGCCATGATTTTCTGCCAGTCATCATTGAACAACTCCAGTTCGTTGGGGTGGGTGGAAAAATTGAGCAGTTTTCGGATTTGCAAAGCTCAAGCCCCCTCCGGCCATTTATCTGAAAAACCAAGGGCCAGGGCCGCATAACTGAGCCTCAAAAAACCATGATCGTCACGTTTGTCGGCCCGTTGGCTAAGCGACTGGCGATACCAGTCAAACTTGTCATACCGTAGACTGATCGTACAGGCCACCTGAGCCGCAGCGTTGCTCATGACCTCATGCCAGCATGATCCAGGGAGAATCTGCCAGCTAAATTTATCGCGTAGATGGACAAGACCCGCCACTGCTGAAACGGTAACCGGATCTCTGAAAATTCCAATACTGTTATTCTGAAATATTTCTGCCTGATGCGGCGTGAGAAACTTTGATACACCGGCCACCAGGCGGTTCGTATTGCAGCCGAACCGTTCAAGGTGGATTTTGACGCAGCACTGACCGCGCGGGGTAAGGCTGTTCTGTCTGGCCAGGGCCTCTTTTACTCCATCTATTACCGCAAGCCCGATCAGCTCTCCCAGTTTGCCGTGTTTGCCTGCCCATCCAAGCCTGAATCCATCCCGGTCGGGGGCTGCTACAATAATCTGGTCAGTACCTGTACCGGTTGCCAGACCGCTTGAATAACGGGAGTTGACCGCAAGTTCCTGCAGGGCAGCTGTTTTGGCCTCGGTGGCGGTCATGATGCTTCTGGTCAGGGCTGCTTCGGTCAGGGGGTGACCAATTAAGAGCATGATGTTAATGGTACCTGGTTTGGGTTCTTTGGCCGGACCAGGCTGGTCGAGTCGCTCAAACCCCTGTTCGGTCTCAAAGACAGAGGCCGGATCACCGACCCTGCCCGCGTTGGTTTCCACTCCGCCGGTGACCACGGCCCATACATCAAGGTTACGAAATGTTTTCTGGATGAATGCGGCATGATGCATATTGGCCGCAGTTCCCATAGTTGCACATTTTTGCGGATCCAAACCATGGGGAGAGCAGATTTTTTCCCGGTATTTTTGAGGATCAAGGACTGCGGTTTTATGGTTCCGGCTATGATTGCAGGGTTCACAACTCTGATGATTGAGAACATACTCCAGATCTTGCCTTATTCCGCCTGCAAGCCGGCAGGTAGATAATACCAGGTGAGGTTCAAGGAATTTCCCATAGATAATTTTGTCTGCACGGTGAATTTCAACCCCGTTATAACAGGTGGTAATATGCATTTTTTCAATCCTTTGCCTTGTTAACAGAATAAAAAGCCATGATAAACATGGCGACAGCGGTTGCTCCCAGCAACAGTATCGAAGTGATCTGCACGGGTTTACCAAGGGCTGCGGCCCGGATAGCGGTGGAGGCATGGGTGAGCGGCAGAAAACCGAGAAGGGCTTGCATCCAGTCCGGCAGCCGGTCAAGGGGGAAAAAGGTTCCACCCAGAAAGGCCATGGGGGTGATAATGAAACTGGTAAGCAGGCTCTGGTCGGCATGGCTTTTCACCAGCATGGCCATGGCCACGGCCAATGAGGCAAAAAGAAAACTGTTGAGCAGAACAGCCAGCCAGAATGAGAGCGAATAATGAAGCCGCACCCCGAACAGTGTTCCCAGGCCTATAATAATAAGGATACTGATCATGGCCCGGCTGATTCCGGCCATGACTTCACCCGCCACATAGCCGCTGTTATCAATGGGAGCTGCCTGGAATTCATCAAAGATATGCCAGTAAAAGCGGGCCACATTAATGTCTGTGGAAATGGCAAAGGCCTGGGTCATGCTGGCCATTGCTATCAGCCCGGGAACAAGAAAATCAAGATAACTGGTACCGTCAAAATGCAGATCTCCACCCATGGCATAACCAAAGGTTATAATATATAGCAGGGGAGAAACTGCCTGTCCGGCAAGCTGGCGTTTAAATCGGCGTTTTAGTATGAGCATTTCACGGCGATAGACCGGGAGGCAACCTCTTAACATGATAGCACCTTCTTCTCTGTCAATGACAAAAAGACGTCCTCAAGATTCACCCGGCGCAAGGTAAAACCTTCCGTTACCTGAAACCTGTCCGCCTCCTGTCGATTTTTAAAATAGGTTGTGGTCATTTCACTGCCTGCAAGCTGATCAATGGCCCAACTTCCGACCTCCTGCATCAGGTTCTCCGGTGTGTCCAGGGCAACGATTCGTCCTTCATCAAGAAAGGCAACCCGCTGAGCCAGAAACTCGGCCTCTTCGATATGGTGAGTGGTAAGAAATATGGTAGTCCCCTGCTGCTGGATTTTTTTTATTAAGGCCCATATGCGGCGCCGGATGGCTGCATCCAGCCCCACGGTAGGTTCATCGAGAAAAAGGATGGTCGGTTCGTGGAGCAAGGCACGGGCTATGGTCACCCTCCGTTTCAGTCCGCCGGAAAGATCTTTCACTAGTGTTTTAGCTCGATCCGCCATTTCAACATAGTCCAGAAGAACTGCGATTTTTTCACTCCGCTGCCTTTTTCTCATGGAAAAAAGCTGTCCGTGCAGGTCAAGGTTCTCAAGCACAGTGAGTTCCTGATCCAGGTTCACATATTGATGCACCACTCCAAATTGGAGCTTGGCATTCATAGCATCGCTTTCAATATCAAACCCGGCAAGTTCTGCACTGCCACCGCTCATTTTGGTAAGGCCGGTGAGAATGCGGATGGTGGTTGATTTTCCCGCGCCGTTGGGGCCCAGATAGGCAAAGAGTTCCCCCTTGCTGACTTCAAGGTTGATTCCTTTCAGAGCCACTGTTTCGCCGTATCTCTTCTGCAGGTTTCGGATTGTAATCATGATGTGCTTGCCTTAGACCGCTGTTTTTCAGCCCGGAACTGTTGTATGTTGTCAGGAATTTCCATGAGTGGTTGCCGTCGTATCCGGTGGGGCAGGGCGAGTTCCACTGCCTCATGGATATCGGCTGGGGTGACCCGGTCCCGGTCGTGCCAGGCAGCCAGGGTTTTGGCGGTTTTCAAGATAATGATATCTCCACGATGACCATCCACGCCCACCTCCAGGCAACTGCGGCCGATCTCGTAGAGCAGATCTGATTCAACCGTTACATGGGGGTAAATCTCCCGGGCTCGAACGATTCGTGCCACCAGGTTTTCAGATTCTTCCTGCCATCTTTTCCAGAATTTATCCGGGTCTTCGTCAAAGGCGATACGCTGTTCCATGATTCGTACCCGCTCTTCAAGGGATGCGATGCCGCTGATATTGACACAGAGCCCGAAGCGATCCAGTAACTGTGGTCTCAACTCGCCCTCCTCAGGGTTCATGGTGCCCACCAGGGTAAAACGCGCTGGGTGGGAAAAGCTTATTCCTTCCCGTTCAATGGTATTTACTCCCATGGCCGCAGCATCAAGCAATATATCCACCACATGATCATCAAGGAGGTTGACCTCGTCCACATAAAGAATATTGCGATGAGCCTGGGCAAGTAGCCCGGGCTCGATACGTTTTTCTCCCTTTTGCAGAGCATGTTCAAGATCAAGGGTACCCACCACCCGATCCTCTGTCGCCCCCACCGGCAGCTCAACCACCTTGACCTTTTGTTCTCTTATATCGAGCTGATCCGGTGATGGTTGGGGGTGCCCCAGCATGGTGCATATTTCCAGAAAATTTTCATACTCATTCACCGGATCAAGGCCGAATGGAGAATCACCTATTTTTTTTATCACTGGTAGAATTTCCGCCAAAGCCCTTACAGCCGTTGATTTTGCCGTGCCTTTCTCCCCCCTGATCAACACTCCGGATAGAGTGGGGTTGATTATATTGAGAATCAGGGCCAGTTTCATCTTCTCCTGACCGACTATGGCGACAAATGGATAGGTTCTCTTGTTTTTCACTGTTTTTCCCTCACAATATGAATAAGATCCCGGGCCTTGAGATCTGTTATTTTAAAAAAATCAGCCTGGAGGGCATCGGCCATTTTTCCGGCCAGGCCAAAGGTAAGCAGTCCTTCCTCTTCGGTATCCACCACAATATATTTTGCTCTCTGTTCGGCAGCCATGGCCGAGGCGATTTTCAGCATTTCATCAACCGGTTTGGTCTCTCCAAGGCTGACATTGGCCTTGCCATCGGTGATGATGATGACAATGGGCCTGCCTGCTGGCTCCCTGATCAGATAATTACGCAGTTGCTCATAGGTTCCCACAAGTCCTGCCGCCAGGGGGGTTCGGCCGCCAACCTTCATCTCGGCCAGCAACTTTCCTGCCATTTCAACCGAGCCGGTAACCGGCAGGTTGACCACTGCCTTCTGACCACGAAATGAAATCATGGCTACCTTGTCCCGTTTCTGATAGGCATCAAGCAAAAGCGACATCACCGCTCCCTTGGATGCTGCCATTCGCCCCCTGGCTCCCATGGATCCCGAAGCATCCACCATGAAAAGAAGCAGGTTACCGATACGTTTTTCCCTGATCTTGTAACGAAAATCATCAGGGATTAGATTAAGGGCCAGGTTTCCTTTACGGTGGACTTGAAACGGCGCCGCAGCCCTGATGGTGGCATCAAGGGCAATATCGCCTGACATGCCATGACGGGCGGCCCGGCTGTAGCGTCCCTGCTTCAGCGCAACCCGTGAACGTGACCTGCGCCCGCTGCCCCGGCGGGCAAGTCGATCCTTTGGGGTGGATATTTTTTTGATGGTAAACGGGGTGCCGATCTCAAAAAGTTGATCCTGATTCTTCTCTTCTGATCCGAGATGTTGATGATCTTTCTTGGAGGAAGCTGACTGCTCACCTGCTTCCTCATTTTGCTGCTGACCGCTGTCTGCAGGTAACTCCTGCTGTCCTTCCCCCGGCTCTTGACCGGCCTCCTGATGCTTGCTCTGATTCTGGTTGTCCACAGAATTTTCTTCCGCCTGGTCATCACCATCTCCACTGTTTTGCGGAGGTTCAGGCAGAGGAGGTGGCTGGCTCTCCCGCTGCCTGTGCAGCAGAACCATGGGAGCAACCTGCCGGACATGAGCCATTGTCACCTCGTTATCTCCCGTAAGAGCCGCAGTGGTTATGGCGGCCTGTTCCAGAACCAGATCAGCCCGGTGTCCGGCTACATTTTTTGCCAGACAAAGTTCACTGATAAAGGTGCGTATGGTGGGAGGCAGGCGCATCGTGGGGAGTTTTTTTTTGGCTGCCTTTATCCGAAATCGTATTTGTTCACTTCTGTCTGCAAATCTTTGGCAAAATGAAGCGGGATTGCGGTCAAATTCATCGCGCCTTTTAAGCAGTTCAACCCTTTGTTCGAGATCTTCGCACCCCTGCACTTCGATGCAGAGCCCGAAACGGTCAAGAAACTGGGGGCGCAGCTCTCCTTCTTCAGGATTCATGGTGCCGATAAGCGTAAAACTTGCCGCATGCCTGATACTGATGCCTTCCCGTTCCACAACATTCCACCCCGATGCCGCAGTATCAAGAATAAGATCAACTATATGATCATCAAGGAGATTTACTTCGTCGATATAGATGATGCCCCGATGGGCCTCGGCCATCAGGCCCGGCAGAAAAGCGGTTTTGCCGCTCTTGACGGCAGCGGAAAAATCAATTCCACCGGCCAGTCGGTCTTCGCTGACATTAAGGGGCAGGTTGACAAGCTTCACCTTGCGTAACTCTGTAACCGGTTGTTGTCGGCTGTGGCAGTCAGCGCACCACTGCCCGGGCTTTTCGGGATCACAACCAAATGCGCAGCCGGAAATCACCCTGATATCGGGAAGAAGTTCAGCAAGGCCCCGCACACCAGTGGACTTGGCCGTGCCTTTTTCCCCGCGAATCAACACGCCGCCAATGCCCGGATTCACGCAGGCGAGCAGCAAAGCACGCTGCAACTCTTCAAGGCCGACCAGGGCGGCAAAGGGGTAAAGGCTGAACCCTGATTGTTTCCGGGGCTTCATATTGCTCATTCGATCCGCTCCTCAATATCGCCTTCGATATCAAGGTAGGCTTCCCGCAGCTCATCTTCCATTTCGCTGCCTGCCTGCCACATACCCCTGGCAATCGCTTCCAGCAGTTTCTCAATGATATTCTGCCGGGCATAGGGGTTGACCTCCTTCATCCAGTCCCGCATTTCCCTGTCCCGAACATATTTTTCCGCCACTGCTTCATACATCCAGTCTTCAATGACTTCGGCAGTGGCATCCCAGCCCAGCACCACATCCATCATGTGTGAAATATCGCCCGCTCCCTTGTAGCCATGACGCTTCATCCCTTTCAGCCATTTGGGATTGACAAGCCTTGACCTGAGAACATGTTTTGCCTCTTCCTGTGTGGTTCGCATCTTGACCCGTTTTGGGTCAGAGCTGTCGCCCATGATAGCCAGGGGCAGGTTCCCCCGTACGGTCTTGGCCGCTACTATGAGGCCACCATAGTAGTTGTAGTAGTCGGTACAGGACATCATGTCGTATTCCCGGGAGTCTTCATTCTTGACCGTGACATCCATGCGGGCGAGCAGACGCCGGAAGTTTTCCGGTTTCTGTTTGCCGTAACTACCACGGCCATAGGCGTGAGCAGAATAACGGATGTAATTGTTGCCAAGGTCTTCCTGATTGTGCCAGTTTTTGGATTCGATCAGTTCACTGACACCAGCGCCATAGGTACCGGGTGGGCAGGAAAAGACTCTGAATGTTGCTTCCCGCCTGGCCTTTTCCTCGCTCATACCCTGTTTTTTATACTCTTCAACGTCGGCCAGAACATTGCGTCTCAGGATATTGCTCTCCGGTGGCTCATTGAGCGCTGCGACCATGGCCACTGCCTCATCAAGCTGTTCCATGAGATTGGGAAATGCGTCCCGGAAAAAACCGCTGACCCTGGGAACCACATCAAGGCGTGGGCGGTTGAGTTTTGCAGCCGGGATCACCTCAAGGCCGGAAACATGGCCACTGCCCTTCTGCCAGACCGGTTTTAAGCCCATGAGATAGTAAATCTCGGCAATGTCGTCCCCACGGGTGCGCATGGTGGCACCGCCGTAAACGATAATACCCACGGAGTCAGGGTAGTTACCTGTTTCTGTCAGGTAACGGGCGATAAGCTCATCCCCCAACAGTTTGCCCACTTCCCAGGCTGCAGGAGAGGGGATCTTTTTCGGATCAACTGAATAAAAGTTTCGTCCTGTGGGCAGAATATCCGCCTGGCCCCGGGTGGGAGCTCCTGAAGGACCGGGTCTGACAAACCCGCCACGCAAGCTGGCCATGGTCGCGTCAATTTCCTCACTGCACAGCCTGATGTTCGGGACAAGGGTATCTGCAATATAGAGTAGCACCTCATTGATTCGCAGGTTGTCGGGCAGGGTATGGACAAGACCGGGATCAAAGTCGGTGTCTGCCAGTCTTTGTATAAGGGCCAGAGTCCGGCTGTGTGCTCTGGCAATGATTTCAGCTCCGGTGCAACCCTGAAATCGTTCCTCCCGCCGACCCCGGGAGGCAAGCAGCTCATCAAGAGTGAACCCCATCTCCTCCAGAACAGCCTCGCGCAGGGAAGGGACACTGCCATTGGCGAGCCGAGTGAGCTGGACAAGAAATTCTTGCAGCCGTTCCTCTTCCGGAGCTAGTCCAAGGGTATGCAGGCCGTCAGCTATCATGGTGTCGGAGAGTTCATGGAGATATTCGTGCAACTTTTCGAGGAAACTGTTGAAATCCGCCATAGCCGTTTCCTGATCAATATCGAGATCCCGGTGGAGATTGGCCGTTTCCACCGCCTCCCAGATCATTGGCCGCAGAACCTCTACTTTGCCCGGATCTTCACTTGTGGCCATGGCGTAGTCGACCAGTAACGGCTCAAGCTCTGCCATATCCTCGTACAGATCGGCGTTGGTCGAGGCGGGCGTAAGGTGATCGATGATGCAGGCGTAACTGCGCCTTTTGGCCTGGGTACCCTCGCTGGGATCGTTGATGATGTATGGATAAATATTGGGCAGTTCCATGATGGCAAGATCAGGGTAACAGCTTTCCGAAAGCCCCAGTGCTTTGCCGGGAAGCCACTCCAGGCTGCCGTGCTTGCCCACATGGATTACCGCATCCGCCTTGAAGACATCGCGAATCCAGCGATAGTGGGCCAGATAATGGTGGGGGGTGGAGAGGTAGAGATCATGATAGACCTTGTCGATATTTTCAAAGTATCCGCGTGGTGGTTGAATAGTGAGAAAGACATTACCGTTGACAAGACCTGCAAAAAGGAGTTTCCCCGCATGGACGAAAAGATCACCGGGAGGTTGGCCCCAATCGTTGGTCATTTTGCAAGCGATGCTCTCCGGCAGTTCGTTATGCCAGTCCAGGTAGTGTTCCGGGCCAGCCTGAGCGCAGGCTCTCTCTGCCATCATCTCCGGGGTGAGCCAGCGCCGATCTGTTGTCATCTTAGCGAGCAGTTCCTCGGCCAGTTCATCACCGGACTCATACGACTGCTCGACCCGGTATCCTTCCTGTGCCATGCGGTCGAGCAGCATTTTAACCGAGGAAAAGCTGTCCAGTCCGGCGGCGCAGCCAATGCGATCGTTACGTGGTGGGTAATGGTGAAAGATTATGGCCACTTTGCGCTCACTGTTGGTGATACGGCGCAACCTGGCCCAGTTGAGCGACAGTCGTACCATCTTGTCCACCCGCTCCGGCAGGGGTTGATTGGTGGCGATCAATCCACCGGTGAGGGGACACACCTCGTCCTGCTCCCTGGTAGCAACCGGCACGGTTATTATATTGCCGTCAAACTCAGGCTGGGCAGCGGAAAAACTAACATCAGTGCTGGACATCCCCTGAACCGAATCCTGCCACTCCTGCCGGGATCGCATGGACAACATGGCCTGGATGCAAACAACACCGAGACGAGACAGTAAACCCTCGTACTCGTCTCCGGCCATGGCCAGACTGAACATAAGGGGATTGATCAGGACATCGATTCGGGAATTCCCAGTATTATCCATGAAAAAATGGTCCACGATATAATCCGCTCCCAGGTTACCCCGGTCCGCGTCTTTATAGCGCAGATGAAAAACAGCAATGACATTTGCCCCCTGGGCTTCAATGGCCCGGATGATGGCATCGATGAAACTGAGGTTGTTGTTGATCCAGTAGGTCTGATAAAACCAGAGGCCAACGGTGAGTTTTTCAGGATTAATTCGCTTGTTGAGATATTCGTCAAGCTCTGGTATCCCCTCATGATCCGGATGGTAGATGCCCTCATTGACCGGTTTTACCGGCTCCGGATACTTAACCAGGCCTCCTCCCCGTGCCAGCCCGGAAAGACAGGTGAAGAGATGGTGATAATTGCGGGAACCGCCATGGCTCAGGTAGCTGTGAATCATGTCCCAGGTCTGGGTGCCAAAGACTGAGCTATGCTCCCGGGCTGCCTGCAGGGAATCCTCGTCTCCGCTGCTGGGCTGGATATGCAGATGGGGACGTTCGGCGGGATTAGCCGCGTCCATGGCCGTAATCAGCAGATCAAAAGCCGGAAAGGAAGGTTGGCCGCCGTGGAGAATAATGATGACTACATCAGCAGCCATGGCCTGGTCAATAAAACGGCGTCTTTGTTTCTCGTCAAAGAGCTGAGACTGGGTTCTGGCAATGACCCTGACCTTGCCGCCGTCAGCACGGTAACCGGCAATTCCCTTACTTAGTGAGGGGAGTTCCATGCCGCCGGAGGAGTAATAACAGAGTGTGTATTGGTGATTGTTCATGGACAATGTACCTCCATAGCGTTGAACAGTTTATTGCTGTCGGCAACGGCGATTATTCCATCGGTTTCATTCCTGCCGGAAGCAGTCCTGAAACTGAACACCGGCTTGCCCATTTTCGCGGCCCTGCGTATCAGGTCTTGATTTTCCTGATATGGACCGGTGGTCTGGTAGTTTGCCTCAATAACCATGTCACTGGCCTCCATTTCCCGGAGGGCAAGGGTTCTGCTTTCTTCCGTAAAAGCTGAACCCGGAGGCTGACTTACACATTTTGCTCCCAGGCCGGCTGCCACATAACAGTCCAGATCGTTGGACAGCAGCATCCCGGTACTGATACCGTAGCCTCTCTTGGCAAGCATCCGATAAATAGAGGCTCCCTTCCCCATGCCGGCAACCACAAAGGCCCGGCCCCTGTACCGTTCACTGCGAATCTCAATGGAACCGAGATGGTGGCTGAAGCAGGCTGTGCGAAAATCATAGAGATCAGCCACTGTTTCAGATGTTAGTATCTGCTCCGGACTGCCCCAGGCCGTGATTGCGCCATTCTTGACCAAGGCTACCCGGTCGGAAACCTTGGCGGCAATATCCACATCGTGCAAAGAGGCAATCACGGTTATCCCTTTATCCCGGCAGAGATTACGAAGAATAGCCATGACCTCCAGCCGGTGTTTGAGATCAAGATGGGCTGTCGGTTCATCCAGCAGCAGGATCTTCGGTTCCTGGGCCAGGGCCCTGGCCACTAACACTTTCTGCCGTTCGCCATCACTTAACTCTGCAAAATCACGATGGCCTAGATCATCGGCGTGCACCGCGGTTAATGCAGACTGGACCACGTCCTTATCTATATCAGTCAGCCTGCCCAGGAATCCGGTGTGGGGATAACGGCCCAGAGCAACAAACTGAAAGGCTGTGAACAGAGGTGGGGTAATCTTGTCGGTAAGAACTACGGCCATTACTTTGGCCAGATCAGCCTGGCGTAATTGTTCCAGAGATTGTCTGCCGAGTTGGATTGATCCAGCCAGTGGTGCTTGATGCCGTGACAGGGTATGAAGCAGGGTGGTTTTCCCGGCCCCGTTCGGACCGAGTAGAGAGATGAACTGTCCTGTTTTAAAAGAGATATTTACATTACTAATGACCGGTTTATCTGTATATCCAACCACAAGATTGTGGCAGGTGAGGGCCGCTGTTTGGGTGTTCGGGTTTGAATCCTTCATAGTTGCACTCTTTTTTTCATAAGGAGACTGATGACCACCGGTGCTCCGAAAAAGGCGGTGATTGCAGATAAGGGTAATTCCACCGGTGAGAGGAGAGAGCGGGCAATGAAATCGCAGCCGCTTGCCACCAGGGCGCCCAGCAAAAAGGCACCGGGGATAAGAATACGGTTGTCCGAAGTGGAGAAAATCATTCGTGCCATATGGGGAATGGCCAGGCCGATAAAGGCCACTGGCCCTGCCATGGCTGTTATCATTCCAGCTAGAGAACAGGCGAGAAAGAGGATCAGCATTCTAAAAAGTCGGATATTGATCCCCATGGATTTGGCATACTCCTCACCAAGCAAGAAGCCGTTCAAAGGTTTGGCAAGCAGAAACACAATCATCAGGAGTAGACCGCCAACCAGCAAAAGAAGGGAAATCTCATCCCATTTAAACCCGGAGAAACTACCCAGCTGCCAGAGGACAAATCCTTTAACCTGCTCTTTCTCGGCCAGGGCCGTAAGCACCGAGGTCACAGCATGACAGAGGTATCCCATCATCAGTCCGATAATAAGCAGGGTAATGCCGTTTTTAACCCTTGAGGCAATGGCAACAACAATGGTCATGACAATGCATGCTCCCGCCATGGCCGCCAGAGTCACCGTAAAGGGAGTAATTATATGAAGCTGCATGGTCAGGGAGGTGAGCATGACCAGGGAAACCATAAGGGTGGCACCGGAGGAGATGCCAAGGATAAAAGGCCCCACCACCGGGTTGCGGAAATAGACCTGAAGCAGCAGGCCAGAGACCGCGAGATATCCGCCGCAGAGCAGGCCGGCAAGGGCTCGGGGGAGTCTGATCTTCCAAAGAATAAAACTCTCGGTGGTGTTGTCCGGTCGGATAATGAGATGAAAAAGCTGTGACAGGGATACCGTAACACTGCCCGTGCAGATATTTACCACCATCATGGTCAGTACTACCAGGAAGAGAATGGCAAAGAGAGACAACGGGCGTTGCAGTCCATAAGGTATCGAGGTCGGCACCTGGGGCGACTGATTCATTAGTGTTCTTCTCCACGGTTGGTAATGGGTGGGTCGATGTCGGGAATACGCTGAAAGTATTTCAAGGTATAGCCCGGATAGAGTTCCGGATGCATAATGGCCGAGAGCTCGGTGAAAATTTCATCGAGTTTGTCGCCGGACTGGGAGTAATGAGGAAGAGGAGCGTAGACCTTTCCCTCAGGCCCCAGGGGTTTGATGCCGGCCATAAGCGGGTTGAGTCTGGCGAGGGTTGCCTTGGAAGATGCACCGGTGGCAGGGGTACGGTAGGTGAAATAGATATCAGCATCCTTACCGCTATAGAGAAACCGCTCCATGGATATTTCGATACAGGAGGTTCCGTAGACATCTTCAAACAGATAGCCGGATTGGGCCAAGGCCACCAGTTCGCCGATCCAGGCGTTTCCCGGTTCCACCAGCACCCGTTTTTCGTACATATCACCCCACATGACCTTGGGTTTTTCAAGCACTCCGGCAGTGCGTGCCCTGATATCCGCCAGGCTGTCGTTGACCCGCTGGAAAAAATCCTCGGCCTCCTTTTCCCGCTGGAAAAACGGAGCCAGAAATTTGACAAAGCTCATGCGGGCGTTGAGGCACATGGCTACCGGGGTGGAGGTAATGACGCAGGCAATACCCAATTCATCCAGCATGGGGATAATAGAGGGATCCCAGGTAAGCACAAGTTCCGGTGCTTGTTTTTTCAAACGCTCGTAGTCGATGACACCCGGGTTGCCCAGGTAGATAATTCTTCCGGAGTCCATACCTCGGCGGATATCATCCATAAACCATTTTGCCCGTGGTGTTGTGACCGCCACCAGCGTTTCATCAAGCACTCCAAGAGCCCGTAAAGTCGCCACATCAAAGGAGCCATAGGCTGCCACTCGTCGAACCGGAGTGCGGATGATCATAGACGGTGCATAACCCACTGGAGCAGGGGCGTCCCGCGGTACCAGGGCAAGGGTGCGACCGGCGCCATCCCGGGCCAGGGTCAGTAAGTCGCTTTCCCTGGTGATGGTAAATTCGCCAATCTGTAAAAAGGATTTGTTTTCTTTGGTGGGTTTTTCCTGTCGGTCGCAAGCGACAAGAACAAGAAGAAAACATATAAAAATAAGAACAGAACTCACTGCTGTCCCAACGTTCTTTATAGTAGACAGCGTAACTTGTTAATTTATTAAACTATTGACGACAAGATGCCTGTTTTCGACTTGAAATTAGACTATCCTCAAAATTTACCAAATTTTGAGCGA
>Ga0256840_1001150_pt1 | contig 25379 bp, 24 predicted proteins | sample 355202metaG_FD_185969 | JGI IMG/M metagenome (GOLD analysis project Ga0256840, IMG submission 185969) | Hydrothermal vent microbial communities from Mid Atlantic Ridge, Atlantic Ocean - 355-202 | ecosystem: Environmental > Aquatic > Marine > Hydrothermal vents | place: Atlantic Ocean: Mid...
AGCAGATCAAAAAAACAAAAAGAAATAAGTTAATAATACCTGCAGGAACTTATCCGGGAGTTGATAAAGATATAGTCACCACAACTCTTCCTGTTGGGGTATATACTACTACCGATATGAGCAAAGAGACTGCATACGAAATAACAAAAGTATTTTGGAAATCAAAGAAAAACTTGGAGAAGCAAAGTGTTTGGTGGAAAGCTGTAACTACAAAAAACTTAAATATGTTTAATGTAAAACTTCACCCGGGTGCTTTAAAATATTATAGTGAGATAAAAGTTGACATCCCGACCAAGATAAAATAGTAAAATTTTATATGAGTGATGTAAAAAGTAGAGTACAATCTAAAGTCAATTATATTGTGCTCTCTCTAGCTTTTATAACCGTAGGTTTTCATATATATCTAGTATTTACAGGATTGGTGCCAAATCTTGTTAGCAGACCTATCCATTTGGCCTTAGCATTGCCTTGGATTTTTCTATTTTCAAAAGATAAAAATATATCAAAGTTTTCAAAATATTTTGGTTATATTTTGCTAGTATTGGCTCTATTTTCATCCTACTATATAGTGGCCAATCATTTCGATCTGGAAGATCAATATGGGTCATTAGAGGGATACTTTCAATATTTTGTAGCTATTACTTTACTGTTGGCTGTTATGGAGATGGCAAGAAGAGCTATCAAGTTAGCTTTGCCTTTAACAGCCTTAATATCTTTGGCTTATGGACTTTTTGGGCATTATATACCTGGCACATTTGGTCACCAAAAAATACCGTTAGATAGTTTTTTAGGAACTCTTGTTATCGCTGAAGGTGGTATTTATGGAAGTTTGACCGGTATTTCTGTTTCGGTTATAGCTGTATTCGTCATCCTTGGTGCTTTTGTGGGTGTTGGAGAGGGTGGAAATGCATTTATGGCTATGTCCACAAAGATTGCAGGCAGGCTTAGAGGAGGAGCGGCAAAAGTATCTATACTTGCTTCTGCATTTTTTGGTTCTATTTCCGGCTCGGCTTCTGCAAATGTTGCTTCAACGGGTGCCTTTACCATACCCACCATGAAGAGATTGCGCTATCCTTCTGATTTGGCTGCAGCAGTTGAAGCGGTAGCTAGTACAGGTGGGCAGATAATGCCACCGCTTATGGGTGCAGGTGCTTTTATCATGGCGGAGCTTTTAGGGGTAAAATACTCTACTATAATGAGTGCCGCAATCTTTCCTGCCATACTGTTTTTCTTTACCGTTTGGATTGGCGTAGATATTTTTGCTAAAAAATATCATCTTGAAGCTATGAGAGGTGATGAAATACCAAGACTAAAAATTGTCATAAAACTAGCACCATTTTTCCTCATACCATTTACTGCACTTTTATATGCTCTGTTAGTTATAGGTAAAACGCCTCAATACTCTGCTGCGATAGCCATTTTTATCACTATTTTTTTGCTTTCAATTGATAAAGGTTGGAATTTTTCCATTAAAATATGGTTTATTAAATTTTCAGAAGCTTGCATAGAAGCATCAAGGCAAATAGCAGTAATAGCATCGGTCATAATCTGTGCAAGCATAATTATAGGGGTATTAAATATTACCGGAGTTGGAGTGAAAATTACTTCCGAAATACTTTTCTTATCCGGTGGTCAACTCTGGCTGGCACTTATTTTGACGGCACTTGCCTGTTTGATACTTGGTATGGAGGTGCCTACAACCGCCGCATATATCATCTGTGTGTCTGTGGCCGGACCAATACTGGAAAATTTTGGTCTTTCTCCACTTCAGATACATCTTTTTATATTTTGGTTCGCACTTCTTTCTACTATAACACCCCCTGTTTGCGGCACGGTTTTTATTGCCTCGGGAATTGCTCAAACAAATTGGCTAAAAGTTGCCTCAAAAGCGATGCGATTGGGTATAGGACTCTATATAATACCGGTTGCATTTATAATGAATAAATATCTAATTTTCCCAAATCAAAACTTATCGCTATCTTTGGTCTCTTTTTTGAAAATTTCTTTAGGCTTAGTTTTTCTATCGTATGGCTTAGTTAATGATTCAAAATCCTTATTTTTAAGACTTTTGATTATATCGATTGGATTGTTGATTATTCTTTTTCCGTTTTATAGCTAATTGCGATACTAAACAGATTCCTACCATAAAACAGTAGGAATTTATTTATTTTTTCGGTCTAAACGGCTTTATGACCTCTTCGTTGCACTCTATGTATGGTCCCTCGAGTAGATCTATGCAGTATGGAACTGCCGGGAAGACTGCATCTAAACACTCTCTTATGGATTTTGGTTTGCCGGGGAGGTTTATGATGAGAGTTTTGTTTCTTATGCCGGCGGTTTGTCTTGATAATATGGCTGTTGGGACATATTTTAGGCTCACTTGTCTCATAAGCTCGCCAAATCCGGGCATCATTTTATCACAAACTGACTCTGTAGCTTCAGGGGTTACATCTCTTTTGGCGGGACCTGTGCCTCCTGTGGTGACTATAAGACAACACCCATCCTTATCAGCCATCCTTATAAGTGCATTTTCAATGCTCTCTTGTGTATCGGGAACTACTTCATATATCTCAGTCCAAGAGCTTGATAGATAGTCGTTAAGCGTATCTATAATAGCCTGACCTGAAAGATCCTTATAAACTCCCGCACTTGCTCTATCTGAAGCGGTTAATATACCTATCTTTATCTCCACTGTTTAACTCCTTATTATATGTCCACTATTGTTGAACCAGTAAATAGTGGCAAAATTTATAAAAAAATCATAAACTTTTTTTGTTTCTATTATTTTATCCAATTTTCCTAAAAAAACCTCTATCTTTACCCCTTTTTGAACTAGTTTTTTAAGATCTTCTTCTTCCCACTTGTAATACAAAAGCTCATCTAACTCTTCAAAAGCAGGTTCTTTTTTGTACTTTTCTATCTCTATATCAAGTGGGTAAATAGCAGCTTTGTAGAAGTTATCAAGGTGTCTTTTTTTATCTTTTTTGTAACTTAGCAATTGAACTCTTCTAAATTTTTCATCCCTGTTTTGAAAAAATGTCGGCGAGAAAAGCTGGAGGGTATCTACTCTTTTTTTTCTTTTTTTTACCTCTTCAAAGGCCTTTATAGCGCCATAGCTAAAACCGGCAACCGTAAAGTCGCTCTTTAAAATATACTTATCAAAAAGTTCAGACTCATTTTTGAAGCCAAATCCGCTAAAATATATCATTGACTATCTCTTTTAGCTCCTCTTTTTTTATACTTTCATTTTTGATAATGTGATCCGATATCCTTTTTAAAGCCTTTTCGTAGCTCTCTAAAAACTTCCTTATCTCCTCTTTTGCCTCTTCTAAGATATTTGATATATCAAGCTTATTTGGGTAGATTGTGTTGCCCATGCCGTATTTATCCACCATCATTGTCGCTAGATCTTTTGCTTTTTGCAAGTCATTGATGGCATTTGAAAATTTATCTTGATAAAAGAGTTCGGTTGCTACGCTTCCTGAAAGATACACTTTTACCTTAGAGAGCATTTGACTTTTAGACTCTATCTCTTTATCTATATCTTTTATGCCATCATTTATGATAGAAACTTTATCAAACTTTATCCCAAACCAGTAAGCTGTTAAAGCTTTGGCTGCCTGATACATTGACTGTATCTCTTTCTCTTCATCTGAAAAACTAAGAACTTTCTTTTTTCCAAGTAGCACTTTATCTCTAACAGCATAGAAGTCAGACTCCTCTATATAAAATGAGCCTCTTTTTAGAGCATTTATAGCCGCTTCGTTGACCAGCGTTGATAGTGCCGCACCGCTAAAACCTACTGTGATCTCCGCTATATTTTTGGTATATACTTTATGCTTTTTATCTTTTAGGTATATGTTTATGATAGCCTCTCTCTCCTCTTTATTGGGCAGTGAAACAAAAACTCTTCTATCAAACCTTCCCGATCTTAAAAGCGCCTCATCCAAAACCTCTATCTTGTTTGTAGCCGCTATCACTATAACCCCGGAGCTATCCTCAAAGCCATCCATTTCAGAGAGCAACTGGTTTAGCGTGGACTCTCTCTCATCATTTCTAAAACCGCCTCTTGCTTTGCCAACGGCATCTATCTCATCTATAAATATGATAGAGGGCGCATATTTTTTGGCATAAGCAAAAAGTTCTCTAACTCTTTTGGCTCCTATGCCTACATATATCTGGACAAAAGATGAGCCGCTTTGGTAGAAAAACGGCACACTTGCTTCTCCTGCAACCGCTTTTGCTATCATGGTTTTGCCAACCCCGGGAGGTCCCACAAGCAGGACTCCTTTTGGGAGTTTTATACCGAAATTTCTATATTTTGAAGGATTTTTTAAAAAGTCAACTATCTCGCTTAGCTCCTCTTTTACCTCCTCTATACCTGCAACATCTTTAAATTTTATGCTTGAAATTGCCGGCTTTATGGGGGAGCTCATGATAGTATCAAGATCAAATGCACCCTGTTTTGGCTGTTTTTCCTCCATCTTTTTTCTAACTTGTAGATCCTTTTTTCTCAAGTAGAGGATAAATGCAAAAATCATTAAAAAGAGTATGACCCCGCTTAAAAGATCACTTAAAAATGTGTTATTTTGCGTAACCTTTAGAGGCACTTTTTCAAGTAGTTTTTTTATATCTACTCCCTCTTTTGCTATTTTATATCTCTCTCCCTCATAAGTTTTCAAGACTATCTCATCTCCATCAATTTGTGCACTTTTTATGTCATCGTTAGCCATTAAGCTATTTAGTTTATTGTAGTCTATATAAGAAGCGCTGTTTTTATAGTAAGCAAAGCCAAAAAGAGCCAATAGAACTATAAAAGTTGACAGAGCGATGATAATCTTTTTATTTTTAGTAATTTGCATAATTCGCATCCTTTTTTGCTTCAAATTGATCTATCACGATCCACTCTTTTTCTATATCTTTATCACTTTTTATCTTTATGCGGTTGTAGAATTGATCTAATCCCGTATAGTATCCCTCCTTAGACTCTTCAACAAGTATAAAGAGTGGAGCATTTACTCTTTTTCTGAAGTTATAGTTCTTTTCTTCTATAAGTTCTGTTACCATTTTGTGTCTCTTTTTTGCAATCTCTTTTGAAACTGTATCGCTCATAAAAGCTGAGGCGGTTCCATCTCTTTTGCTATAAGTAAAACAGTGTATATGTGTAAGAGGCAACTCTTTTAGTTTTGCGTAACCATCCTCAAATCTCTCCTTTGTTTCACCCGGATGACCGACTATAAAATCAGTCCCTATGGCAAAGCCTTTTGAAGATAGTTTATCAAAAAGTATCTCATCACTTTTAAAACTATTTCTTCTATGCATGATCTTTAGCATCTCTTCATTGGTATGCTGAAGGGCTATATGAAGATGTTTCTCAAGCCAACTCTCATCAACTATCTCCCAAAACTCTTCATCTATCTGGCTTGGCTCAATACTTCCAAGTCTTACTCTTTTTACACCTCTTATAAGGGATATCCTCTTTAGAAGTTGCCCAAGAGAAGTGCCGGTATCTTTTCCATAACTTCCTATATTTGTTCCTGTTAGGATAAATTCACTATAGTCTCTTAGAGTCAAAACTCTTATCTGCTCTAAAATTTTCTCTTCATCCAAGCTTCTTGCTTTTCCTCTGACTGATGGGATGATGCAGTAGCTACATTTAAAATCGCAACCCTCCTGTATCTTTATAAAGGCTCTATTTTTTCCCTCAAAGTCATAAACTATGCTTTTTTCTATACTCTTTAGATCTCCGATTTTAACAAACTTTTCCTCTTTTTTTAGCAGAGAATTGATTTCTTCTTTTTGGGAGTGACCAAAAACACCAAAAACTTTACCTTCACTAAATAGTTTTTCACCTTTGCTTATAGCACCACATCCTGCAAATATAACTCTTTTGCCCAAATTTGATACTCTATTTACATAACTTTTTGCCCTGTTGTCAGCTGAGTTGGTAACTGTGCAAGAGTTTACAACAATGATATCTGCACTCTCTTCATCTTTAACTATATCAAAATCTTTCAAATGTTCCATCATCACTTGGGTATCATAAATGTTGGTTCGACACCCAAATGTTTTAAAATATACCTTTTTACTGCTCACTATTAACCTTTGAGAGTGTATCTAATATGAGCTCTTTTTTTATATCATCTCTTATCTCGTAGCCCCCTAAATGTTTAGGCAGGATAAACTTTAGTTTCTTATTTATGCTTTTTTTGTCATGTAAAAAGGCTTCGTAAAAGTTTGTGATATTGTCTATCTTGTAACTAGTTGGCAATGAGTAACTCTCTAAAAGCTCTTTTATCCTTTTTACCTCATTTTCATCGAGCAGACCCAAGCTGATAGCAAGAGTATTTGCCATAACCATCCCTATAGCTACTGCTTCCCCATGGAGATATCTTTTGTAGTTGGTTTCATTTTCTATGACATGAGCAAAGGTATGTCCATAGTTTAAAACTGCTCTGATGCCCGACTCTTTTTCATCAAGTGAGACCACCTTTGCTTTGATCTCGATACATTTTTTTATCGCTTTTTGGAGGTTTGCCTCATCTTTTAAGCTGTTTTTCTCAAGCCACTCAAAAAACTCTCTATCAAATGTGACTGCCATCTTTACTATCTCGGCAACTCCTGCGCTAAACTCTCTATCTTGAAGAGTTTTTAAAAACTCTGTTTCGCAATAAACAGCTTTTGGCTGATAAAATGCACCTATGAGATTTTTTCCAAAGCGATTGTTTACTCCGGTTTTTCCTCCCACGCTTGCGTCAACCTGAGAGAGTAGGGTGGTTGGGATCTGGATAAAGTCAATCCCTCTTAAAAATATACTTGCTGCAAATCCGGTCATATCTCCTACTACTCCCCCACCAAAAGCTATAAGGGTAGATCTTCTATCAAGTTGATGTTCGTAGAGTCTATCAAGTATAAAGTTAATGGTTTGTAAGTTTTTATGTTCCTCACCGTCAGGGACCGTAACTATATATAACTCTTTAGATTCTAGCTTCTCAAGTAGAGTTTCAAGGTGCAACCCTGAAACTTTTGGGTTGGTTATGATTGCAACTTTTGAGTCAAAGTTTAAGCTTCTAAGTTCATTTATAAAAACAGTATAATTTTTCTTTTTTTCATCGATATCTATGTCGATTTTCATTCATTCTCCTCGACAGGTAAAAAGACCTGATAATTTCTGTGTAGTTTATAATATAATTTTTGAAAGCTTCTTGAAAAAAGGGAAAAAAGATTGGCATTTTTTATATCTTTATCAAAAGGTAGAAACTGCACTATGTCATCTCTTTTTTCAATTTCCATCAATGGATTATTTTCCGGTTTGATTACTCTTATACGCCTTTTAAATACACCGGCTAAGTTTTTGAAGTGTTCTATTAGTTCGCTGTTTTTATCCATCTCTTCCGGGTCATAGTCATAAAGTTCCAAGTCAAGATTAAGTTGAGCTGATATATCAAAGATAGCGGCGGTCAATTTCTCTACCGTTTCGCTATCTTCAGGAAGTATTACACCATTTTTTATCTTGCTAAAATCATACTCACCCACCTTAAATATCGGCAGTTTTATATCAAATAAAAATTTTTTATATAGTTTAAAAAGTTTATTGTTTGTGACAATCAGGCCTATGTTTGATCTATCTATATCTTTTTTTAACGCTTCTTTAAAGCTATCTTCTTCATAGTCTATAAATACTCTTGTAGAGCCCTGATCATAACCTTGTAACTTTGTGAAGCACTTTCCGTATGTTGGATTGATAACTTTTATGATAAGTTTTGAATTGTTAAGAGAGGAGTGTAGTAAGAAAGCACTGTTGATGATCTTCTCTATCTCATCGGAGTTGAGCACTTCAAAGTCTATCAAGCAGTATATATTTTTACCATAAGGTGCAGGAAAAGAGCCGAACTCCTGTTTTACGCTAATGCTTATGCCTCTTAATATATTTGGGTCGCCTATAACCAAAAGTATATCATTTGGCTGTATCATAGTCGAAGGTGAGGGAAGTATAAGGTTGTTTGCCCTGTAGATTGCTGCTATATGCCACTTTTTTTGCTTGATAGTGTAGAGGTGTCTATAAACATAGGAGCTGCCAAATGGTACATCTATCTCCATTATCTCACCTATGCCAAGCCCCACATTTTGAGCGATTACCGAGACATTTGGCAAAAAGTCAAAAAGTCTTGACGAGAGTAGTTCTTGCGCATTTATCAGCGATAAGTTAGCATCTGCTATATCAAGTTTCCAGTTATCAAGCATCACTATGTGTATATCTTTGTTTAATGCTCTTATATTGTTATAGCTTTCAACAGCATCGACCTTTTGTTTAACTACTATAAAAACCTCTACGATCCCCTCTTGATAAACAGATCTTAGTTTTGAATAGCTTGTAGGATCAAATTTATAGTATTTGATATGATCAAGCTTCTTTATCTCTATACTTTTATCGTTATAGTAAATTACGCTATAGTTATTGTCTGATGAACTGTCTGCACAAACTCTTTCTAAAAATTGTTTTGCTACAATACCATCTGCTATTATTAGTATCTCTTTCATGAAAGATATTATAGCAAAGATTAGATTATAGGAAGTTGTTTAATGGAATTTAAGGTAGAAGTTAGCGATGGTGATGCAAGAGCATGCACCATAAAAACAGCTCACAGCGAGATAAAAACTCCCGTGTTTATGCCGGTAGGAACAGTAGGAAGCGTAAAGGCGCTCGATGCAAAGGATATGGAGGAGCTTTTGGGAGCTAAGATAATTCTTGCAAATACCTACCATATGTATCTAAGACCCGGGGATGAGATCGTAAAAGAGTTTGGCGGACTTCATGGGTTTACAACTTGCAATCAGAGTTTTTTAACCGATAGCGGGGGGTTTCAAGCTTTTTCACTAAGTGATATATCCAAAGCCGATGAAAACGGTATAAAGTTCAAAAGTCACATAGATGGCTCACCTCACTACTTTACTCCTGAAAAAGTTTTGGATATTGAGTACAATCTAAACTCCGATATTATGATGATACTTGATGATCTCATAGCGTTGCCGGCTTCTAAAGAGAGGGTAAAACTCTCGATAGAAAGGACATTTAATTGGGCTAAAAGAAGTATAGAGTATCATAAGAAGATGAGAGAGATTGAAGAAAATAGTAAACAAAATATATTTGCCATCATTCAAGGCGGTGTGGATAAGGAGTTTAGGAGGATTTCTGCCGAAGGCTTGGTAGGGCTTGAAGATTTTGATGGATATGCTATAGGTGGCTTAAGCGTAGGGGAGAGCAACAGTGAAATGTATGATATCGTCTCATATACGACTCCCTTTATGCCAAAAGATAAACCAAGATATCTTATGGGTGTTGGAACACCTGAAGATATAGTCGAGTGCATAGAGAGAGGAGTGGATATGTTTGACTGCGTTATGCCTACAAGAAACGCAAGAAACGGAACTCTCTTTACAAGCTATGGAAAAGTCAATATCAAATCCGGCAGATACAAACTCATAGATGAACCGATAGATAAAGAGTGCGACTGTTATACTTGTAAGCGATACTCTTTAGGATATATCCATCATCTTTTTAAAGCAAAAGAGATCACTTACTATCGTTTAGCATCTTTGCATAACCTGCACTATTACCTCAATTTGGTAAAAGAGGCTAGAGTTGCTATAGTGGATAAAAAGTTTGACGAATTTAAGAAAAATTTTTACTTTAAGAGGGTAAAATAAACGCCACAAACTTTTTAATGAAAACAACATAAAGGATACATTATCATGTTAAAAACTATAAAAGCCAAACTGATGGCAACAACTCTTACTTTTTTTATAGCAGGTTCTATTGTTTTACTGCTTATCATATCATACAATTCAAAAGAGATATTGAAATCATCAACATCAAAAAATATAGAAACTCTTAGCAGTACAATATTTGTAAGCATCAGAACCGCAATGAATATGGGTGATCCACATATCGTAGAGAGTACGCTTAAAACAATCAAAAAGATAAAAGGTATAAATGATATCTCTATCGACAAATCAAAAGATGTCATAAGCGCATTTGGCCTTAAAGATAAGTTTACAGATAATGCAATGAGTCTAAAAGTTTTTAAAACAAAAAAACAGATGATAATGGAGCACTATGATAACGGGGAGCATGTTTTGGAGCTTCATAAACCCCTTATAGCTACTACTGAATGTATAGGATGCCATGCAACATCCAAAAAAGGTGATGTGCTTGGTGTTATGAATCTTAAACTATCTCTTCAAAGAAGTGACAAAGAGATATCTGACTTTAACTATCTTCTTATATCCACTTTGGTTTTTGCGGCTATCATAGCTACTCTCGGATTTACTTTCTTCTTTAAAAAAGAGATACTTAAACCTTTATATTATTTAACAAAGAGGGTTAAAGATATAGCTTCTGGTGAGGGTGATTTGACAAAAAGATTAAATTTTGTAAAAGAGGATGAACTTGCTGAAGCTGGGAAATGGGTAGATGTATTTATAAATAAAGTTCAACATTCAATTATAGAAGCAAAAAGATCCAGTCAAACAAATTTAATGCTTGCAAATGATCTTGAAGAAAAGTCAAAGCAGGTTGACAGCACAATACATGGAAACCTTGAAAAGATCGAAGAGGTCAATAAAATGGGGACAGCTATGAAAACCATCTTAGCTGATACGGTTACAAGCGCCCAAAAAAGTAAAGAAGATGTTGAAAGAGCTGATAAAAAACTCCAAGAAGTCAGAGTAAGTATAAATAAAATGAGTGAAAAAATGCAAGATGAATCTGCTGCCGGTATAGAGTTAGCAAACAGGATAAACGACTTAAATAAAACTGCCGAGGATACCAAGCTGGTTCTAAATAAAATATCCGACATATCAGACCAGACCAATCTGCTAGCCCTAAATGCTGCCATAGAGGCTGCAAGGGCAGGGGAACATGGAAGAGGTTTTGCGGTAGTTGCCGATGAAGTTAGAAAATTAGCCGAGCAGACACAAAAGTCACTTCTTGAGATAGATGCAACTACCAACTTAATGGTGCAGGAGATAGCAAATGCAAGTGATATTATCAATAAAAATGCAAAAAGTATCGCTGAACTATCTGATGAGGCACTAAGAACAAACGATGAAATTGACGAGACATCTTCTATGGTAAGAGAAGCTCAACAGGTCTCTGTCAATTCATTAAAAGAGTCTATACAGTTGGCAAAAGATATAGAGGAGATTCTCTCAAAGATAGAGATACTCTACAACTCTTCAAAAGAGAGTATCGTTGATGTGGATGAGATAAAAGATATATCTTTACGCATTAAGCAAAGTGCAAAAGAGTTAAACAATAGATTAAATAGTTTTAAAACAGAGTAGAGGATAGGGGGAGCAAAGGAGCAAAAGAGCAGTAATCTGTAATCCGCAGTTACTGCTTAAGTCTTATTGAGACTGATCTTTTATGTGCTGTTAAACCCTCACTTTGTGCAAGCAGTTCGCAAGCTTTGCCTATCTCATTGATACCGCTATCGGATATACTTATGATCGAGGATTTTTTTATAAAGTTTTCAACTCCAAGAGGAGAGTAAAACTTAGCAGTTCCACCTGTTGGAAGAGTGTGATTTGGACCTGCTATGTAGTCTCCGATAGGCTCCGGAGTATTTTTACCCAAAAAGATTGCCCCGGCATGTTTTATAAGAGGTAAGATTTCAAAAGGATTTTTTGTCATTATCTCAAGGTGCTCAGGCGCTATTTGATTCATAAGTTTTACTGCTTCATGTAGGTCTTTTGCTATGATGATAGCACCTCTTTTTTCTATAGAATTTCTTGCTATCTCTTCTCTCTCAAGAGTTTTTAGATACGAATATATTTGATCCTTTGTTTTTATGGCAATCTCTTTATCTGTGGTTATCATGATGGAACTCGCCATCTCATCATGTTCAGCTTGTGATAAGAGATCAAGTGCAAGATATTTGACATTGGCGTTACTGTCACTTATGATGCCTATCTCACTAGGGCCCGCTATCATGTCAATATTGACCTCACCAAATACCAGTTTCTTGGCAGTAGCTACAAAGATATTGCCGGGACCGGTTATGACATCAACTTTTGGTATGGTTTTTGTACCGTAAGCCATAGCTCCTATAGCGTCAGCTCCACCGACTTTATAAGCTTTTTCTATTTTGCAAAGATGCATTGCAGCTAAAAGTAGCTCATTTATCTCACTGTTTGGAGCAGGAGTGCAAACTACTATCTCTTTTACTCCGGCTACTATTGCGGGAATGGCATTCATTAAAAGTGAGCTTGGATATGCGGCTTTTCCGCCCGGAATATAAAGACCGGCTCTATCAACAGGTGTTACCTTTTGACCTAAGATATTACCATTTTCTTCATAATCAAACCAAGATCTTGGCATCTGTTTCCTGTGAAAACTCTCTATTCTTTTATAAGCTAGTTTAAGTGCATCTCTTAGCTCATCTGGTATCTGTTCAAAAGCATTTTGCATCTCTTTTTTTGATATTTGAAGCTCACTATCACTTTTTGGCTCCCACTTATCAAACCTTTTTATATCTTTTTTTATAGCCTCATTTCCATCTTTTTTGATACTCTTAAGTATCTCTAAGACCGTATCAGTTACACTCTCTATATCCATAGAACCTCTCTTTTGAAGTTCACTGAAATTTCTATCAAAATCTCTTTCTTCTGTGCTAAATATCTTCATTATACTTCCTTTTAACATCTTTTAGCAGATTATCGATTATCGCTATATATTCATCAATTCTATCAATATCATCACATATTATTGCATATCTGCCTTCTACTGCAAACTCTGTAAGATCACTGAGTTTTTCAACATTTTCAGGCAGTTGAATTTTACTATTTTTTAACAGATCAATTAAGATATCTATATCATGAGTGTGAGGAAATTTTATATTGTTATAATCAAGTATAGATTTGAAAATCTTTTCTACACACTGTTGTAAATGAAATAGTATAATTTCAATATTTAATTCAATTTTTCCTTTATTAAACCCATCATGCAGATATTTTGCGGCAATAAAATCATCCCAAGCTTTGGCAAAAAGAATATCACAAGGTTTTAAGAATTTTCCCATAAAACTATGCCTTTTTTATCAATCTCATAATATACTGAGTTTATCTCATTTTTATAAAAATTAAACTCTTCTACCTTTGGATTTAATATATCTTTTGATAATTTTATATTTTTTAATAAATTTCTTATCTTTCTTTTTTCTGCCCATCTGTTTTTATAATCTTTTTCAACAATACACAAGTCAATATCACTGTTCTCATTTGGTTTACCGTACGCATAAGAGCCAAATAGTATAATTTTTTCTGGTTTTATAGGCTTTAGTTTTTCTACTATTTCATCTTTTAATCTATCTAAATTTACCATACTTCCTCCTATATCTATCTGCCATTGACTCATTTCCGATGATACCACCTTGATGGATATACATCACACTTTTTACAGGATTTTTCTCAAGGTATTTTACCATAGTTTTGATACCTATTGGATCATAGAGTAGATCAAACTCTACTCCATTTTGTTCTTTAAGCCTCTTCCAAAGGAGATAAAACTCTTCTCTTAGTTTACCAAAATGATACTTTTTATCCCCTAAAATCAAAGGATGAAAGTGTGGATTATCTTCGAGCGAAAAAAACTCTTTTTTTAGATACTCTTTTCCTCCTACACAAGCAACGGTATATACTTGACTTATATCATTGGATATTTTTAGAGCTTTTTGTAAAAAAAGTGCTGTTGCTCCGGTTCCGGAAGGCAAAAATATGTGTAGTTTTTTTATATCTTTTGTTTTTTTAAAATCTATTATCTCTTTTGCTAAAATCTCTATACCAAAGTAAGAGGTTTCACATCTGCCACCTTCGGGTATAAAAAGAGTATCTCTAATGGTTTTAGTTTCTGAAGTTAGATTGCTAAAGCCAAAATTATAACCCCACTCCTTTTTTAGCTTTAAATTCATACCGTTTTTTAGTGCAAGTTTTAGATTGCCTTTTGGGTTTTGAAGAAGATTTTTATTAATATGATCTATAAAATATTCAAACTCCCAGCCTTTTAGTTTGCAAAGTACTGAAAGTGAATACATAGCATTTGATTGATTGGAGCCAAAAGAGACAACTCTATTTATATCGGGGAAATCATTTTTTAAAAAGTAGTAGAATTTTCTTGCTTTGTTTCCGCTAAAATCAGGATCAAGAAGGTCATCTCTTTTTAGAAAAAGAGAAAAACCTTCTATATCTATCTTTTGAACTGGTGAGGGGCTAAAATCTATCAATACAGTTTAAATCTTTAAAGGCGATTTTCAATCTGTCTCTCATGGACTCTTCACCGGCCCTTAGCCATTTTCTTGGGTCGTAGTATTTTTTATTTGGCTTATCTTCACCTTCGGGATTTCCTATCTGAGCTTGTAGATAGTCGTTATATTTTTCAACATATCCTTTAACTCCCGACCAAAAGGCCCACTGAGTATCGGTATCGATATTCATCTTAACTACGCCGTAGCTTACAGCCTCATTTATCTCAGCTTGAGTTGAGCCGCTTCCCCCGTGAAAGACAAAGCTTACCGGTTTTTTCTCAGTTTTGAATTTCTCTTCTATATACTTTTGAGAGTTATCAAGTATCTTTGGAGTTAAAACTACATTACCCGGTTTGTAAACACCATGAACATTACCAAAAGATGCTGCTATGGTAAACTTATCGCTTATCTTACTAAGTCTCTCATAAGCATATGCAACATCTTCAGGTTGAGTGTAAAGTCTTGAGTTATCGATGTCGCTGTGGTCTATCCCGTCCTCTTCACCACCTGTAACACCTAGCTCAATCTCTAAAGTCATATCAATTTTACTCATTCTCTCTAAATATTTTTCACATATTGAGATATTTTCTTCCAAACTCTCAACCGATAGATCTATCATATGAGAGCTAAAAAGTGGTTTTCCTAGCCTCTTGTAGTGTTGTTCTCCGGCGTCAAGAAGTGCATCTATCCACGGTAGTAGTTTTTTATTGGCATGATCGGTATGTAAGATAACAGGTATCCCATACGCTTCGGCCAAGTTATGAACATGCATAGCCCCACTTATCGCCCCAAGTATGCCGGCTTTTGTTGTATCCAAACCCTTTCCCGCATAAAAGACTGCCCCACCGTTTGAAAACTGAATGATGATAGGAGAGTTGACATCCTTAGCTGCTTCTAAAGCAGCATTTATAGAATCTGTTCCTACAACATTAACAGCAGGCATAGCAAAGCCTTCGCTCTTTGCAATCTTAAAAATCTTTTGCATATCGTTACCGCTGATAACTCCCACATTTACGACTTCAGATACTCTTTTGGCGCTCATTTTCAACTCCTGGGTTAAAATCTCTCTATTTTAGCTGTTTTTCTTAATTTTTTAGCAATTGCTTGAACATTTTTTTGAAACTTTTTGATTTTTAATTGAGCTTTTATTCCTGCTTTTACTTTATCAAATGGTACAACTCCACCATCTTTTTTATCCTCTACATATATAATGTGGTATCCAAATTGTGTTTTAACGGGTTTTAATGTTATTTCTCCTTTTTTCAAAGCAAATGCCGCTTTTGAAAACTCCGGTACCATTCTTTTGGCACTAAACCATCCAAGCTCTCCTCCGTTTGCACCGCTAGGACCTGTTGATTTGCTTTTTGCAAGCTCTATAAATTTTTTCTCTAATGCGCTTCCTTTTAAACCTTTTAATTGGTTTATAATCTCTTTAGCCTCTTTTTCACTTTTTACAAGAATGTGTCTGGCTTTTACCTGAGGGGGTTGCTTGAACTTATCTTTGTTCTTATTGTAAAACTCTTTAGCCTCTTTATCACTTACTGTAGCACTTTGATACTGCTTTTTCATCCAAACTTCAAGAGCCAGGTCATTTTTAACTTTCTCCAAAGCTTTTTTGTATGCATCTGTTTTTTCAATACCATCTTTTATAGCTTTTTTTGTTAAAAGTTTACTATCAATTGCTTGAGCTATAATCTTTTGCTGAGTTTGAGCCGGAAGTTGGTCGAAATTAATTCTTGGATTTCTTATAACCATGGCAATATCGCCTGCAGTTACTTCCATACCATTAACTTTTGCATAAACTTTCTCAGCCGCCATACTTGAACTTGTTATCAGCACTGATGCCGTAACTACACTTAAAATCAATCTTTTCATCTTTATCCTTTTTGTAAAATTTTGTTTATTATACTCTTTGAAAGTAACTGAAAAGTAAACTAACTCATATTGTGATAAACATTTTGGACATCATCGTCCTCTTCCAAAACATCTATAAGTTTCTCTACTTTTGCAGCTGTTTCATCATCCACATCTACTTCATTGTTGGCTACTAGTTCTATGGAACTCTCAAGTATCTCTACATCTTGCTCCTCGATAGCCTTCAAGAGATCATTAAAATCACTCGGATCACTCTCAAAAAGCAAAAAATCATCAAACTCTTTTATGTCGCTTGCGCCGTTATCCATAGCAACTTCCATAATATCCTCATCTTTATCACTTCTTGCAACTGTTATGATGCCTTTTTTATCAAACATCCAAGCAACACAGCCGCTTTCGCCCATACTGCCGCCATTTTTTGAAAATGCATGTCGAACAGTTGCAACTGTTCTGTTTTTATTATCAGTCATGCACTCAACCATGATAGCCACACCACCCGGACCATATCCTTCGTATGTTATCTCATCGTAATGAACACCTTGTAAGTTACCTGTGGCTTTATCTATCGCTCTTTGGATATTACTTTGAGGCATAGAGACCGCTTTTGCTCTCTCCACAGCTATCCTCAAAGCAGCATTTGTTTCGATATCTCCACCACCGGCTCTTGCTGCAGTTGTTATATCTTTTATAGCTTTTGTAAAAGCTTTACCTTTTATGGCATCCTGTTTTGCTTTTATATGTTTTACTTTAGACCATTTATTGTGACCAGCCATTTTTGTCCTTGAAACTAAAAATTTGTGTCATTGTACTTAAAAATCCTTTAAAGTATGCTATAATTTGCTAAAAATTTAAGGATTGGCAGTGCATACAAAAAGAGTTAAACAAGCTATAGAAGATATAAAATCCGGTAAAATGGTCATAATGATAGATGATGAGGATAGAGAAAATGAAGGAGATTTGGTTTATGCGGCAACTTTTTCTACTCCTCAAAAGGTAAACTTTTTAGCTACTCACGCAAAAGGTTTGATATGTGTTGCTGTTACAAAAGATATATCGGATAGACTCTCTTTGTCTCCAATGGTAAGCCACAATGACTCTCAACACGAGACAGCTTTTACCGTCACTGTTGATGCCAGGGATTGTACAACCGGCATATCAGCATATGAGAGAGATATGACCATCAAAATTTTGGCTGATTATAACTCAAAACCGAGTGATTTGGTAAAGCCGGGACATATCTTTCCGTTGATAGCAAAAAACGGTGGGGTTTTAGCAAGAACCGGTCATACTGAAGGCTCTGTTGATATTTGTAAAATGGCAGGTATTGCCCCGGTAGCGGTTATCTGTGAAGTGATGAAAGAAGATGGCACTATGGCAAGAAGAAAAGATTTGGAGCTTTTTGCAAAGAAACATAAACTAAATATCGTATATATATCCGATCTTGTAGAGTATAGGCTTCAAAATGAATCACTTGTAAAAGAGATAGCCGAAGCGAAAGTCAAGTTTATGCAAAGCGAAGCAAAGAGGATCGATTATGTAGATCATAAAAGTGCTCATCATATCGTTTATCAATTTGGATTGCTTAAAGAAGAGATGAGTGTCAAGTTTCACAATATAGGACTTGATATAGATCTTTTGTCCAACGAAAAAAGATACGAAAACCTCATAAGATCGATAAAATATCTGCAAAAAAATGGAGGTCTTTTGATATTTTTAGAAAAAGAGGAGTTAAGAAACCCATACATGAAAGAGTATGGCATAGGCGCGGGTATACTAAAAGATATGGGTGTGAAAGATATCAAACTTTTAGTCGGCAAAAAAGGGATAGAGTTTATAGGTTTAAGAGGTTTTGGGTTAAACATAAAAGAGGAGATAGTTATTTGATAAAAAGAGAATTTACTCCTTGTCAAACATAAAGCTAATCTTTTCAAATTTGCTTTTTGTAGGTTTAACGATAGATATGGAGTAATTTACCTGATTGTTTACAATATTTTCACTAAATGTTCTCTCCGGTTGTTCGCCAAAATAGAACGTGTATATATAGTCAGTACCTATTGAAGTTGAGAAATTTATCCAGTCAAATTTTATATTGTTATCCAGTAATCTGTTGATAACTTCAAGCTTATCGTCTATATGCCCTATAGAGTTTGCTATATAAAACCTTTTTCTGTCTTGGTATTGGGTTAAGCTTAAAAGAAGCGGGTTATAACTAATCTGCGTAGAAAAGAGTGCATATGGAGAAATCTTATAAAATCTAAACTGTGAAGCAAGCAGAGAAGTTTTTACAAGAGGTGTATTTAAAAATATAGAACTTTCGTTTAATCTTCTGTTTCTTCTTAAAAATGGTCTAAATTTTGTAGTTTTTTGTGGGATAATCTTTTTATAAACTATATGTTTTGAGCTATTTTCAATATAAGAGAGTAGTTTATATCCTATAGAGCTCTCATCTGAAAAGACAGCTATCTTGTCATTGGTAAAGAGCATAAGTTTATCTATCTGCTTTTGATAGTCTATGCCCCCAAAGAGATAGTTTGGCAGCTCTGTTTTTATATCGTTTTTATTGACAGTTGGTATATAAAAAGTAAGATTACTATTTGTTAAAAGCAGATTTTTTGCTCCGAGGGCTGTCAATGGAGCTATAACAAATCTATACCCACTTTGCTCAATATCATCAACACTTTTTTTTATATGCTCTAAAGACTCATCTTTTGAGTCAAAAAGTTCTAGTTGAAAGTCTATATTTTTGCTTAAAAGATAAGCCAAAATAGAATTTGCAGTACTTATGGCATATCTTCCTATAATATTTTTTGGCACCAATAAGGCCAATTTTACCTTTTTATTTGAAGTAATATTCATGATATTTAGTTTAGTTTTTAACTCTTCGTAGTAGTTTGTTAAATTGCTATCAGCTACCTTTTTAGGATTAAAATTGGAGACAAAAAAGAAAACATCCCCGGTTTTAAGATAGTTATCAAGACACTCTTTATCACAACTTTTTATTTGTAGATTGATAATCTCAGTGACAGGTAGAGGCAAATCCGATAGATACAAACTTTTAGCAGATAAAAAAATAGGCAAAAACAAAACAATCAAATATCTTTTCAAACAAGCTCTCCTAAAAAGGTTATGTTAATAGCATTATACTAAAAAAACCTTAATATTTAGCTGCTTATAGATGATCAATTTATCCTCATTAAAATATTAAATATTTACATAAGGCTCTTTATCTTCTTCATATCTAAAAATGCAAATTTTTTGGCTGAGGGGTTTCTTAGAAGGAAGCTCGGATGAAAAGTGGGGATAAGCTTTATGCCGTTAAACTCCAAAAGTTCTCCTCTTATCTTTGAGATGGGGGTTATATCTCCTGTTAGATTTTTATAGGCTGTAGCTCCTAAAGTTACTATGAGTTTTGGCTTTATGATTTCTATCTGTTTTAGGAGATAGGGCAGACAGGCATCTACCTCTTCATCATTTGGAACTCTATTATTCGGGGGACGGCATTTGACTATATTGGCTATATAAATATCCTCCCTTTTTATAAAAAGAACATTTTCTATCACTTTAGTTAAAAGCTCTCCGGCTCTACCGACAAATGGTCTTCCTGTTGCATCTTCATTGGCACCAGGTCCTTCACCGATAAAAAGCAGATTGGCATTTGGGTTCCCTTCACCAAATACAACTCTTTTTCTTGTCTTTGAGAGTTGGCACAGGTGACAGTTTTGAACTATATTGTTTAGTGAGTTTAAATCATCAGGTAGCTTGTTGTTACTAAGAGAAATCTTTTTTTCATCTATGTTAAAATCCTCTACATAATCAAAGCCGAGTAGCTTTAGAGTGTATAGATTTTTTAGTATTTTTAGTTTTTTAACTCTTTTCAACTATTTTTAGCCTAGTTAAGCCCTCTAAAAAGAGGGCATTAGTTTACTCTACAACTTCTACGACTTTTGGGTCACTCTCCCAAACGCCATGTTTTGTACAGTAGCTTTGTGCTACCAAAGTCATCTTTTTACCTTGTGGTTTTATTCTAAAAGTAACTTCTGCATGACCTTTTTCTCCCTGACCACCTAGCATACCGGCTATAAAGTCAGCTCTAGCTAAAAGTGTCTCTTTATTAAAAAGTGACATATTTGCTATATAGTGATCAAAATCATCCGGGTGAGTATATTCGTTTCCTACTTTAACAGTAACTTCGAAAATTTCTCCCGCTTTTGCACTGTCTGCACAGTGTATAAATGGTGAGTGTCTATCTATATAATCTTTTTTAGCTTCTCTCTCAACTGTATCTATATCAACATATCTATTGATCTTTGGCATCTTTAACTCCTTTTTTAAATTTGTGGAATTATATCTAAAATCCACTTACAATAAAAGTATAAATAGGAGATAATATATCCTATTTATACTACTTTAAGTTATATGAAGTCTATCTTGCTAACATTATGCTCCAAGCCAAGATCAGCAGGGGATAGTCCTAGTGCTAGTCCTATCATCTGAGGTAGATGAAGAACCGGCATCTCTATATCTCTTCCTATCTCTTTTGATATATTGTGCTGTTGGACATCAAGTCTTAGGTGGCAAAGAGGGCAGGGTGTTACAACCATGTCCGCATTATTGTCCATAGCATCACTCATAGCATTGCCTGATAGTCTATTGGCGGTTTTTGGAGCCTGTAGCTCTACATGAAAACCGCAACATTTATTTTTGTGCTCATAATCAACAGAGCTTCCGCCAAGAGCGACTATAAGCCTATCTATTGAGTCAGGGACATAAGGATTTTCATTTCCATTATTTTTTTGCTGAAGTTCATTTGGTCTTATGTTGTGACATCCGTAAAATGGAGCTATGTTTAGATTTTTAAGCGGTCTTTTAACTCTTTTTGCTATCTCTTCAACACCTATGTCATCTATAAGAGCATACAAAAAGTGCTTAACTTCCACACTTCCTTGATACTCAAGTCCTATCTCTTTTAGTTTTTCATTTACTTTTGCTTTTAGCTCATCATTACTATCAAGTCTCTCTTTTGTCATTGAAGTATTTAGCTGACAGGTATTGCATATAGTAACGAGTGTAAGTCCTAATTTTTCCGCGTAGCAGATATTTCTAGCATTAAGAGTTAGAGATAGAAAGTCATCGAAGTCTTGCAGATGGCTTGCTCCACAGCAGCTTGCTTCTTCAAGTATAACAAGTTCTATATCCAAGGCTTCGGCTACTGCCATAGTTGACTTTAGGAGTTCCGGGGTGCTCTCTTTAGCTGTACATCCTGTATAAAGTGCATATCTTAATTTTTTCATTACAAAACTCCTTAAAATTCAACTGTTGAAGCGATATCAACAAGTTTTTTGATTTCATCCATATTTTTGGATTTTGGCATATTCCAAGGCATTACAATCTTACCTTTTTTCCACATTTTGATGGCTTCAGGCACATGTTTTAATACTCCTATATTGCCCTCGGAGTATCTTACAAGCTCACCCTCATCCAAGATACCATGTTTTTTGATAGAGGATTTAAAACCAACCGCATGCCTTGTTGCGACATTGTTGATGGCTTTACCCTCCTCAAATATTTGATTGTGTAGTTTTCCTATTTTTGATATAGGAGATAAATCTTTAGGACAAGCTTCTGCACACTCGTAGCATTTTACACAGTCCCAAACTCCGCTTCCCTCTTCATTTACTATATCAAGCCTTTCACCTTTTGCTTCATCTCTGACATCAGAGGTGAATCTGTAAGCTTTTAAAAGTGCCGCGGGCCCTAAAAAATCATCATTTGCTGCAACTGCAGGACAAGCATAAAAGCAGTTTCCACACTGGATGCAGTAATCAGCCTCATCTAGCCTTTCAGCCTCTTCGGGAGAGACTATATCCTCTTTTTCAGGGTGGTCTACTACTTCTGCTATAAGATATGGTTTGACATTGCTATATTTTTCCCAGAAGTTTTTCTTGTCTATTACCATATCTTTGATGGCTCTTTTTTCATCTTGAGGATCAAAGGTAAGCTCATCCCCAAACATATCGGCTAAATGAAAAACATTCTCTTTGCAAGAAAGAACCGGCTTACCGTTTACTTTTATAGCGCAACTTCCGCAAATTCCATGTCTGCAACTTCTTCTATAGCTAAAACTTCCGTCAAATTCCCACTTTATACGATTGAGTATATCAAGAACTACCTCATCTTGAGAGACTTCCATCTCATACTTTTTATAGTATGGCAGGTGGTCTGTTTCGCTGTTAAATCTAAAAACATTAAATATTATCTTTCTTTTCTCATATCTTTTCATTACAAAACCCCCTTAGTATGTTCTCTCTTGAGGTTCAAAAATCCCAAGATTGACATCTTTATAATCCATATGAATTTCACCGTTTTCATCCATCGTGGCATAAGTGTGCTTCAAGAAATTCTCATCATCTCTTTTCGGATAATCATCCCTAAAATGTGCACCACGGCTCTCTTTTCTAGCGATTGCACCCTCAACTATAAACATAGAGTAATCAAGCATGTGTCCTAGCTCAATGGCCTCCTGTAAGTCGGTGTTGTAAATCTTTGACTTATCCTCTATCCTTATATGTTTAAATCTCTCTCTAAGCTCTTTTAATTTCTTTTTCTGTTTTTGAAGCGACTCTTCAGTTCTAAAAACTCCCGCATTGGCTGTCATGCTCTCTTGAAGTTCCGCTCTTAGTAGAGGAACTTTCTCATCTCCGTTGGATGTCATTATCCTATTTATCTCTTCAAGCATTCTGTCGGCATCTTTTTGGTCAGGCTCTTTGTGGACTAAGAAATCTTTTTTTCTAAGGTCTTCTATGATAGTCTGTCCCACATGTCTTCCAAAAAACATTGCTTCAAGAAGTGAGTTTGCCCCGAGTCTATTTGCTCCATGAACACTTACACAAGCACACTCTCCGGCAGCATAGAGTCCATGGATCCTATGGTCTTGGTTTAGCTTAGCTCTACCGTCATTGTCAACAGGTATGCCGCCCATGGAGTAGTGAGCAGTTGCAGCTATCATGATAGGCTCATTTATCATATCAAGCCCTAAAAAGGTGATAGCAAGATCTCTAAGCTCCGGTAGTCTTGATAAGATTTTTTCTCTTCCAAGGTGCGTCAAGTCAAGATATACGGCATCTTTGTTTGGTCCTACACCTCTGCCTTCAAGTATCTCTTTTGTGATAGATCTACTTACTAGATCTCTTGGCGCTAACTCCATCTTTTCAGGAGCATATTTCTCCATAAATCTCTCACCTTCGCTGTTAAAAAGCCTTCCTCCCTCACCTCTTGCAGCTTCACTTATGAGTATGCCGGTTCCTGCAAGTCCTGTAGGGTGAAATTGAACAAATTCCATATCTTTTAGAGGTAGCCCGTGTCTAGCATATATAGAAAGCCCATCACCTGTGTTAGCATGAGCATTTGAGTTTATCTTATAAGCTCTTGCGTACCCACCGGTTGCTAACATAACAGCTCTCGAATTAAAAATAGCGGGCTCAAGTGTTCTTATGTTGTAAGCTACGACACCATAAACATTTTTATTTTCCTGGATGATATCGGCAACATACCACTCATCCCAATACTCCACTCCATCTCTATCAGCCTGCTCAAACACAGTCTGAAGAAGAGTCAAGCCAGTTCTATCCTTCGCATAACAAGCCCTAGGAAAAGATTGTCCGCCAAAAGGTCTTTGTGCTATAGTTCCATCTTCATTTCTGCTAAATACAGCACCCATACTCTCAGCCCATCTAACAGTCTCAGGTGCACCTTCGCACATAAGCTTGACCGCATCTTGATCTGCAAGGTAATCACTTCCTTTTATGGTGTCAAACATATGTGACTCTATACTGTCTTCGGATTTCAGTGCTGCATTTATGCCCCCTTGCGCAGCTCCCGAGTGGCTTCTTAAGGGGTGAAGTTTGCTGATAACCGCGACATGTTTACCATGGCCTTCAAGCTCCCTTGCAGCAGCCAATCCTGCAAGTCCCGCTCCTACGATTATCGCATCATAATGATAAATTGGTATGCTCATATGGCAATTCCTTATTTTGAAATTTTGACTACATTATATAGCGTCAATACTAAAAAAATACAAAAAGTAACACTTTTTTGACCTATTTTATAGCAAATGTTACAAAAATACACTATATTGCCATAAACTTTTAGCCCACTTTTTGTATAATGACGACTAAAGCAAGTATATCTAAAATAAAATAATAGTGAGGTAAAAATATCATAAATGAAAAAAGAGGATTTTTTTATATCTCTGTTTGACGGTAAACATATAGGAGATGATGGTGCGGTTATAGAAGATTTGGTTATTTCAAAAGATCTTTTTTGCGAAGATATACACTTTAAAAGAGAGTGGATGAGTTTAGCTCAAATAGCAAAAAAAAGCATGTTGATAAATATATCAGATGCGATTGTGATGAATGCAAAGCCAAGATATGCATTAATAGGCATAAAAATACCAAAAAGTTTTACTTCTAAAGAGTTAAAAGAGATTTTTAGAGGCTTTAATGAGATTGGTAAGGAGTATGATTTTGAGATAGTGGGTGGTGATACCATTGCCGGAGAAAAGCTTGATATCTCCATCACCCTAATATCAAAAACTAAAAAACCTATATATAGAAACGGTATTAAAAAAGGGTATTTGTTAGCTTATACCGGAAATATTGGTAACTCTCATAAAGATTTAAAAAAATTACTGTCTCATAAAAAAGTTTCAAGCTCATCAAAGATGATCACTCCGAAATTAAGAGGTGATTTTTTTTATGAGGCTTCTAAATATATAAAAAGTGCTTTAGATATATCAGACGGTCTTTTCAAAGATTTATCAAGGCTTTCAAAAGCAAACAAGGTAGGTTTTAAGTTTATTAAAAAAATTTCAAAGAGGGCAGGGTGTAGCGGCGAAGAGTATGAGATACTTTTTGCTTTTGATAAAAGGGATAAAAAAAGAGTTCTCTCAATCTCAAGAAAAACAAAAACCCCTATAACAATCTTTGCAAAAGCAAAAAGAGGAAAGTTTATTTCTATCTGTGAAGAGAATCACTTTGAGAATTAAGAGTTGAGAATTAAGAATTAAGAATTAACCCCCCCCTGCCAACAAATTTACACAAATAAGTGGTAAAATCATAGTTTAAATCGGAATGGATTTTAAGGCGAAGAATTAAGAGTTGGCGAGGTGTTTTATGTAGAAAAAATTTATTATTTAAAAGA
>Ga0256840_1001151_pt1 | contig 25372 bp, 22 predicted proteins | sample 355202metaG_FD_185969 | JGI IMG/M metagenome (GOLD analysis project Ga0256840, IMG submission 185969) | Hydrothermal vent microbial communities from Mid Atlantic Ridge, Atlantic Ocean - 355-202 | ecosystem: Environmental > Aquatic > Marine > Hydrothermal vents | place: Atlantic Ocean: Mid...
GTAAGAAAGCGGGGATTCAGCCGGTTGCGATGCTGGAAGCAGGAGATCGTCCCTTTGTGCGGTCGCCAATCCACTATGCCAGCCGTTTTTATGCTGTTCCCCTGTTTTTAAAGACCCGGATTAGCAACATTATCGGCAAGGATCGGGTTCATGCTGTTCAGGTGGTGGATAAGGATGGAAACGGGCGCGAAATTGCTTGTGATGGGGTTCTCTTCACCGGGCAATTCACCCCGGAATCGGCTCTTGCCCGGATGAGTCATCTTGAGCTGGATTACGCAACGGGCAGTCCGGTGGTTGACCCGTTTGGCCGCTGCTCAGATCCAGCCTATTATGCTGCCGGGAATGTCTTACAATACCATCCCGATGACGATCATTCTACACCGGTTCCGCTCTACTACACCGCCGACAATCTTCCACAACCCGTCAATGTGGCAGGTCAATGCTGGCAGCAGGGGCAAATAACGGCTCAATGGATTGTTCAGGATTTGAATGGAAAACGACCCGCCTAGGAACCTAGGGTTGAAGCGAAAGTCCAGAAGTTTGGGGTCAGATTTTGGCTCATTTGAGAGCTCATAGCCATAGAAAAGGAGCTGATCTATGTGCCAAACAGCTGGGTTTGCAGCGGACATTCATTCTCGGACAGGCTCCTTTCGTGTCATGAATGACATGACACCAACTTTAAAATTGTGACCCGTATTGCTACGCTGCATCCGGTCAAGTTTCCCGGTCGGTGACTCAATTGATGCAGAAACCAACAAAATCCCTTGTAATTCTTGACATATTTACTATTCTTTATTAATTGGCACCTGCGTGCTTCTGACAGCGCCTTGGCCGTAAATACATTTCCTGATTCTGATGAGGTTTCTTATGTCATTTGTGAGTATTTTTAAAAATAGCAGTGGAATTGAAAAAGAGATCGACGCCTTTTTGAATCTGGCCAGTGAGTCGGGGCTGATCTTCGTTCAGGGAGTGGACGCTTTCCTGATCAATAAACTCGATACGTTCACTGCGCATCTTAACCATATTGTAGAAACGGAAAAAGAGGCCGACATACTGCGCCGCTCGATAGAAGATTTACTTTACCGGAAAACCCTGATTCCAGAATCACGAGGAGATGTTCTGGAACTGATTGAGCGGATGGATGTTTTACTGGGCCGTTTTAAGGGGGTGATGTTCCGGATCGAAATAGAACGACCCTGTATTGATCCAAAATTTCACGATGATCTGAAAACTCTGGTTAATTGTGTTCTTCAATCTGTCGAGGCAGCAACCCTGTCGTTAAGGGCTTATTTTAAGGACATTTCTCAGGCCAGTGATCATATCCATAAAGTTTCTTTCTGGGAAACCGAAGCAGATAAAGCCGCCACTTGCCTGCAAAAAGCTATTTTTAGTGATGCTGAATTGGGTTTAGATGCAAAAATGCAGCTGCGTGATCTGGCCAGAAGTATCGACAAAATAGCCGATCAAGCTGAAGACTTGGGTGACAGTCTCGCCATCTACGTTATTAAACGCTCACTCTAGGCACGACAATGTTCCTGTTTTTTCTTTCAAGCGGCATGTTTCTGGGATGGTCTCTGGGAGCCAATGATGCCTCCAATGTTTTTGGTACCGCAGTCGGTTCGCGGATGCTCAAGTTTCGTACCGCAGCAATTCTCTGCTGTATTTTCCTGACTTTAGGAGCCGTCATCAGTGGGGCGGGAGCGAGCCACACCCTTGGGAAACTGGGAGCTGTCAATGCAGTTGCCGGTGCTTTCGTCGTCGCATTTGCCGCCGCCATGAGTGTCTATCTGATGACCTTGGCACGCTATCCCGTATCAACATCACAAGCGATTGTCGGAGCGATTGTCGGATGGAATATTTTCACCGGATCACCGACCGACAGCGATGCTCTCTCCAAAATAGTCATAACCTGGATAGCCTGTCCAATTTTGTCAGGAATCATTGCCGTAGTCTCCTATAAAATTGTTTCTCATTTCATTATTAAACGCAAAATCCATATGTTTAAATTAGATAAAATGACCAGATATGGATTGCTATTGATGGGAGCATTCGGAGCCTTTGCTTTGGGAGCCAATAATATTGCCAACGTCGTTGGGGTATTCCTCCCCGTTTCCCCTTTTACCGAAATTGAACTTTTCGGTGGTCTCAGCTTCAATCCGGCGCAACAACTCTTTTTCCTCGGCAGTGTGGCAATTTCTGTCGGGGTTGTAACCTACTCAAAACGGGTCATGGAGACTGTTGGCAGCGGAATTTTTAAGCTCTCACCGGTCATGGCTCTCGTTGCAGTCTGGGCTCACTCTGTCGTTCTGTTCCTGTTTGCCTCACAACAATTGGAACAATTTCTCATCAGCCTGGGGCTACCAACAATCCCGTTAGTCCCGGTCTCCAGTTCACAGGCAATCGTTGGTGCAGTGGTTGGGATGGGCTTACTCAAGGGGGGACATAATATCCGTTGGAGAACCGTTGCAGGAATTGCTGGCAGCTGGGTCACTACCCCCATATTCTCCTGTTTGATCAGCTTTATCTTCCTGTTTATTATCCAGAATGTCTTCCAACAAACAGTTTATTTGCCATAAACAAAGGGCGGTAGGCTGAAGGCATTTAGGCTGTTAGAAAATACTAAATCCGTAGCGGTAAATCCAGCAAACAGTGAGAATAAATACTTGCTAACAGCCTACAGCCTAAACAGCTGGTCAAGTATTCTCATCCCACCGCAATTTCAAATTGTTCAAGATGAAACCCCGGTCGTGAGTTGATTAAAACAGTTTTGCCATAACGCTGCTCCAGTTCATCCAGGCCACAACGTTCTTCATCAATCAACAAACCGGTTATTTCCGGATGAGCCAGCAGAGTGACGTGACCGGCCGGAAGATCTGCCATTTCACGCTGCAGTTCCCGCAGAATTTCATAAATAATTGTCAATTTCCCCCGAATATATCCCCTTCCTTCACAATACGGGCAAGGTTCACAGAGGGTTCGACCGATACTTTCCCGAACCCGTTTACGGGTCATTTCAATCAACCCAAGTTCAGAAATCTTTAGAATGTTAGTTTTATTTTTGTCAGCTTTTAATGCCTCTTCCAGTGCTGCATGAACCTTTTCACGGTGGGCTTCTTTTTCCATATCAATAAAATCAATGATGATCAGACCACCGATATTGCGCAGTCGTAGTTGAAAGGCAATCTCTTTGAGAGCCTCCAGATTGGTTTTAAGGATCGTATCTTCAAGATTGTGCTTCCCCACATAGCGCCCAGTATTGACATCGATGGCGACCAATGCTTCGGTCTGCTCAATAATGATCGACCCACCGCTTTTCAGCCAGACCTTCCGTCCCAAAGATCGGGAGATTTCCACCTCAAGCCCATAAGCATCAAAAACCGGTTCATCCCCTTTATAGAGTTCGATACAGTAATTCAACCGGGGCATAAATGTCCGGAGAAAACGGACGATTTTATCGTACTCTTCAACATTATCAACGACGATTTTTCTGACATCTTCGGTCAAAATATCACGCAGCACCTTACTGGTCACATCAAGATCAGAGTGGATCAAACCGGGTGCGCTGACTTCGTCAATCCCACGGCTGAGATTTTCCCAAAGCCCAACCAGAAACTCCATATCGTGGCGCAGATCCTCTTCACTTTTACCCTCTGAAACAGTTCTGACAATAAAGCCGGTTCCAGGCGCTCGCATCGATTCGACACTCTGGCGCAACCGTTCACGTTCCTCCTCACTTTCAATTCTTCGTGAAATACCAATATGATCAACTGTCGGCATAAATACCAGATGTCGTCCCGGCAGAGAAATATGTGAAGTAATTCGAGCCCCTTTGGTGCCAATCGGTTCTTTGGAAATCTGCACTAACAGTTCCTGCCCTTCGGTGAGAAGATCTTCTATCGGTGGCAGGGAGGGCAACTCAGTAGCACTGTCGTCTGGCTCCAGGAGTTGTTCATCCCCCTCGATAGTTCTTTCAACCTGTTCCATTTCGTCCATAACGTCGGCAACGTACAAAAAAGCTGCCTTTTCCAGACCGACATCGACAAATGCGGCCTGCATTCCCGGCAAAACCCGAATAACTTTGCCTTTATAGATATTCCCAACAATTCCCATTTGCCGATCCCGCTCAATATAGAGTTCGGCAATATGGCCACCTTCAAGCAAAGCAACCCGGGTTTCGTGGGAGGTGGTACTGATGACCAACTCCTTTGTCATGATTTTTCTCCTGTCTAGCATGTATTTATTAAAGTAATAACTTAACTGTTCAGTAAAAGTGGAACCAGTTTAACCAGTATTGCAGTAAACTTGGGACTGTCCCCAGACCCATCGGGGGCTGTCCCGAAGTTTACGAGCCATGAAAACACGGCGGTTCGCACCGCAAAAGCCTGGGACAGCCCCCAAAAAACTACTTTTTAACGGAGAGCCGCAGAGTTGGAGAGAGAACCCATAAAACCAAAGATAGCCACCAAGACGCCAAGAGCACCAAGGAAAATCAAAACCTCTTTTTTTCTTGGTTTTAAAGCCTTAAAAGTACCTTTGATTCTGCTTCTCTTGGTGACTTGGAGTCTTGGTGGCAAAATTGATTGTTCTGTTTTTTCTCTCTGGCTCTCCGTTGAAGCCTTTGATTGTCTCCATGCCTGACGATTATCAGCCCTTCAAAGTAATCCCCGTTTTTCGCACTCCTAAACGGCGAATTGCCTCTACATCGACTTCAAGCAATGTAGCAGCAACCTGTAACGGACTTCCCTTAATCAACTCGAGTTGCAACTCAGCACCAATTTGAGACAGTTCAAGCACATCCGGTCGGATATCAACTTGTTTTTCAATCCCTTTTTTGCTGCGTGAAACCAGAATTTGATCCGCATCCAGAAAACTGCCAATCCGTTCGGGAAAATCCTCTGGCAACGACTCCGGCAACGGAACACGGTAGCAACTGGAAGCAACAGCTGCCGAAGGAGAGGGAGACTTCCAAGGGATAATCTTACCTTCAACTATTTTGAACCCTTCTGGAAGTTGAACGTTGATGTCATTGATAACCTGATCTACTGGTACATGAGATAATAATTCCAGATCAACCAGCTCTGCTTCACTTGACACCCCCATCGGCAAAGCCTCCAGATAGGAGATCTTTGGCATCGGGTGAAATCCTTGCGAAAAACGGATCGGAAGTTTTGCCCGGCGAACCGCCCGCTGAAACATTTTTAAATATTCCAGATGACCCACCATTCTGGCTCGACCCAACTTACTCAACTTGAGACGGACTCGGGTCAGTTGTTCCACCTCCGCAACTTTTTCCTCTTTTTCAGACGCTGCGGCGGCATTGACCGCTTGAATTTCTTCTGGTGTGATCTGGCGCATCCGCAGTTCTTTAAAATCACAGATATCACACCCATGACAACGTCCTTCACGACAGTCGAAAGTTGCTACACCTGCAAAAGCTTTATGTCGCTCACTTAAAAAGAATTTTTTGGGTACCCCGCAATCGATATGTTCCCAGGGGAGAATTTCATCTTCATCGCGCTGCCGTAAATACCAACCGGGGTCTATATTACAGTCGGAAAAAGCCTGTTGCCATAAGCTGAAATCAAAACATTCCCGCCAGCCGTCAAAGCGACAACCAAGGTCTGCAGCTCGTTCTAAAACAGCAGACAAACGCCGATCCCCCCGGGCGAAGACCCCTTCTAAAAAGGAAGATTCTGCTCCATGATATTTGAAACGTAACTTTTTCTGCCGCAACCCATCCCGCAGGAGCCGCTGTTTACGCACTGTCTCGTCAATTCCAATTTGCGCTTCCCACTGAAAAGGAGTATGCGGCTTTGGAACAAATGTAGAAACAGCGACATTGACATCATTCCCGCCGGTTCCCTTGCCACTTTTTTTCACTTGTGCGGCCAGCTCAATCAGTGCCTGTAAATCGGCATCAGTTTCTGTCGGCAATCCCAGCATGAAATAGAGCTTAATCAAGCGCCAGCCAAGTTGAAATGCATTTCTGGTTGATTCCAGCAGATCCTCTGCATTGATCCCCTTATTGATCAGTTCCCGCAGTCGCTCACTTCCTGCTTCTGGAGCCAGGGTAAAACCGGTCTTGCGCACCTTTTTAACCTCCTCCATCAATTCTGGAGAGAGAGAACCTACCCGCAAACTGGGCAGGGAAACTGCAACTTTGGCATCGACATATTCTGCCATCAACTGCTGCAACAAAGGTTCAATGCAAGTATAGTCACCAGAGGACAAAGAGAGGAGAGAGATTTCCTCATACCCCGAATTTTGCAGTGATTCAGCAATCAAATCGCGGAGTTTTTCGGGGCTGCGTTCACGGACTGGACGGTAGATATAACCCGCCTGACAAAATCGGCAACCGCGAGTACAGCCACGGGTAATTTCCATGGCAACCCGGTTATGAATCGTCTGCATAAACGGGATGATCGGTCGGGTCGGGAAGGGAGCCGTTTCGAGATCATTGAGAAAACGCCGCCGAACCCTATCATACCCTGACTGGAGAGGGGTGATTTGCTCGATACAACCACTTTTTTGATAGCTGATATTAAATAGCTCAGGAACGTAAAACCCTTCACTGGCTGATAATTTATGCAGAAGCTGGTTCCGATTCCAATTTTCCTGCTGCCCCTGGCGAACCAACTCGACTAACTCAACAACCGCTTCCTCCCCGTCACCAATCAGAGCGACATCAAAAAAATCGGCCAATGGTTCAGGATTGAACGCACACGGCCCGCCAACCACAACCAATGGAGCATTCTCATCCCGCTGTTCCCGACGCCGGGGAATTCCCCCCAGATCGAGCATTGTAAGCAAATTGGTGTAACTGAGTTCGTACTGCAGAGTGAATCCGACAATATCGAACTGGTTCAAGGGGAGAGATGATTCCAATGAACAGAGAGGCTGTTGCTGGTCACGCAACCACTGTTCCATATCGGCCCAGGGGGAATAAACCCGTTCTGCGGCAACCCAGTCGAGACTATTGAGGATATTGTAGAGAATCGGAAACCCGATATGGCTCATCCCCACTTCATAAACATCGGGAAAAGCGAGAGCTACCCGTACGTCAATCCCCTCATCTGGTTTAATTATACTTCCCAGTTCGCCACCTAAATAGCGGGACGGACGACTGACCTGCGTCAACGCTTCTGTTTGATCTATTTTTAACAAAAAATTTCCTTTAAATTTGGCACCACTTAAATTGTCTGGGGCAAAGGTCAGTCCCATTCCATCTTTTAACGGAGCGGCGCAGAGCTGGAGAGCCGGAGAAAAAAATCAAAACAACTAACCTTGCCACCAAGGCACCAAGATCACAAAGGAAAAGCAAACCATTTTTTTAGAGTATTAAAACCTCTTAAACACTTTTGACTTTGGCTCTCCTGGCGTCTTATTGGCTATTTCTATTTTAAAGTTTTTCTCTCCTACTTTGCGTCTCTCCGTTAAAGCCTTTAGTTTTCTCAGTTCTTCTCACCCCAGAGGCCGACCCCATAAAACTGCTCCTGCAATCGTTCTTCCGGATATTGCTGCCAAAAGGTCTCCCGGGAGAAATCAAACCGATAATCACCAATATATTCGGTTAAAATTTTATATGCGGCATTGATGCGTCTGATCTTATCATTATTCGGATCTGCCCCTTTATCGGGATGATAGCGACGCACCAGCTGACGGTGACGCTCACGAACCTTCTTCAAAGTAGCTTGCGGCGGCAAGTCTAACTCGGTCAGCGCTGCCATTAATTCTTTATAGGTCATAAAACCTCCCAAACAACAGGATCGATATTTGAAACAATAACTTGTAAGCATACCTCAGAATAGTTTTTGATAACAGCTGATAAAGATAATTTTCCCCATCTAAAAACACTCTTCCAGCATCTGTTTGACAGGCCACCCGGGTTCAGAATAGGATGCTCTGGTATTTTACCGCTATTTAAGGAGCGACTGTGGCACGACAAAAAACCATCTACAGCTGCCAACACTGTGGTTTCCAAAGCCCAAAATGGCTAGGACGATGCCCCGACTGTCAGCAATGGAATACTTTGGTGGAAGAGCGACCAATTGCAGTCTCTGGTCATAGTCGAGCAATGCCTCAGCCGGGCAAGCCACAGAAACTTGTAGAAGTTAACAGCAGTGAAGAGGATCGTTTGAGCTGTGGAATGGCAGAGCTGGATCGAACCCTCGGCGGCGGTGTTGTCCCCGGATCTTTGATCCTGGTCGGTGGAGATCCCGGCATCGGCAAATCGACACTGTTATTACAAGCCTTTGCCCAATTGGCAAAAAATGGCACAGCTCTTTATGTGACGGCCGAAGAATCGACCCGGCAGGTCAAACTACGTGCCACCCGACTCGGGATCACAACCGACAATCTCTACCTCCTGGCAGAAACCTCTCTGGAACAGATAAAACAACGGATCAAGGAACTGCAACCTGCCTTTCTGGTGATCGATTCAATTCAGACTATTTTCACCAGCAGCCTTGATTCTGCCCCCGGTAGCGTCAGTCAGGTTCGTGAATGTACTGGACAACTGATGATCCAAGCCAAAAGTGATGGGCTGCCAACCTTCTTAGTTGGCCACGTCACCAAGGATGGCGCCATTGCCGGACCGAGAGTCCTGGAGCACATGGTTGACACGGTTCTCTATTTTGAAGGTGATCCGGGTCACCCTTACCGCATTTTGCGGGCAGTAAAAAATCGCTTCGGTTCGACCAATGAAATCGGGGTTTTTGAAATGCAGGAGCAGGGACTGCGTGAAGTCAGCAATCCATCAGAACTGTTTCTGGCAGAACGGCCAAAAGGGAGCGCCGGCAGTGCCGTGGTTGCTTCACTCGAGGGAAGTCGGCCACTGCTGGTGGAACTGCAAGCTCTTGTCTCCAGCAGCTCTTTTGGCACCCCACAACGCACTTCTATCGGGATCGACCACAAACGAATTGCGCTGTTAATTGCTGTTCTCGAAAAAAAAATTGAATTGTCCCTGGCCGGTCAGGATATTTTCCTCAATGTCGCAGGCGGGGTTCGGCTCGACGAACCAGCCATTGATCTGGCGGCTGTGGCAGCGCTGGCTTCGAGCCACCTCAACCAGGTGATCAAGCCACAACTGGTTCTGTTTGGAGAGGTTGGTCTTACCGGAGAAGTCAGAGCAATTTCACAACCAGAACTTCGGGTCAAAGAGGCCGCCAGATTAGGATTTACCCAATGTGTGCTGCCACAGGGAAATCTGAAAAACCTGGATATCCCGGACACAATGCAATTAATCGGCGTCAAACATGCCAGTGAGGCACTTGAGGTTATATTTGAATAAAATGTATTTCCCGGAACGACATCAAAGTAAGCTGGCAGAAAAAATCCGGAGAATAGAGGGAGACGGTCAATGGCTGATGAATTAACCCATTTCGATAAAAATGGCAAAGCGATCATGGTTGATGTTGGGGAGAAACCACTGACTGTCCGTGAAGCTGTTGCCGGGGGGGGGATCCAGATGAAACCCGAAACCTTACAGCAGATTCTGGCACAGCAGGTAAAAAAAGGGGATGTCTTCGCCGTTGCCCGCCTGGCAGGAATTATGGCAGCGAAACAAACCTCATCCCTGATCCCCCTCTGCCACCCCCTGCCGTTGAGTGCTGTGGAGATTGATTTTGACAGCGATCCACAACGAGGACGGGTTACTATTTCGGCAACCGCCAAAGTAACCGGGAAGACCGGGGTAGAGATGGAAGCGCTCACTGCAGTTTCGGTCGCAGCACTGACTATTTATGATATGTGCAAAGCAATTGACCGGGAGATGGTCATTGAAACAATCTGTCTGTTAAAAAAATCCGGTGGGGAAAGTGGAACATTTATTCGTAAAGATTCCTGATCTGGGGTGTTGGCAAAACCGCTCAGACCTGATAAATTCCTCTTTTACCTGTTTGTTGTGGGATATAGCAATATGGAACCATCAATCTATACGATCCGTAAAAGTTTTCTGCTCCCACTGGGGTTGCTTGTTATCCTCAGTTTTATATTGTTGGCAAGTGCCTTGTTCCTGCAACTACCAACAGCAAAAATAATTATCCTTGCAGCGTTCTTAGTCCCGGTGTGTCTTGTTTTTGCTGAAAGTTCCCTACGCAAGGTGAGCATCAACGATGAAGCCATCGAGGTCAACAAATTGTTTCGCAGCAAACGTCTTGCCTACTCTGAATTGACTGCGGTTGATATAATTCAAGTACGCAAACGTGCCTTTGTCAGCCTCAGCAGTGAGAATGACTTTATGATTATTTCCAACAGTTATGCACACTTTGGATCACTGCTGCAACAGTTGGTAGCCAGAGTTTCTAAAAATGTGGTCAGTGATGAAATCCGTCGGTTAGCAGAGAATCCACCCCCAAAATGTGGTGATGTTTTTTCAGCCTGGCTTGCTGTTGCTGTTTTGACTTTAATAATTTTTGTTCAACTCAGAGGTGCATTCTAATCTTTAACAATGATAAGAATAATGTACCAGGAAGGATGGTGTTATGAACGAGAAAGCCTTAGCAGAATTCAAGGAGCTACTAAACCAGCAGTTAGAATCCCTTTCGCAGGAAGTCGGTAAAACTGTTTCCGGCATGACCAAGGAAAACCCTAATTTTCCTGACCCAACGGATCGGGCATCACTTGAATCAGATCGCAACTTTGAATTACGGATCCGTGATCGCGAACGAATGCTGAGTAAAAAAATCCGCCAGGCGTTAGAGCGAATCGAAGATAGAACTTTCGGTCACTGTGAGAGTTGTAATGAAAAGATCGGGATAGAGCGATTACGTGCCCGCCCGGTAACAACCCTCTGCATTGATTGTAAAACTGAGCAGGAACGGCAGGAAAAAATTTGTTGATAGCTAACGCTTAATTCCACAGATCAAGCTAAATTATTTCTTACTTGGCCAGGGAGCTCGCCGTTCCTGACCAGCATATGTTTCGCGACTTCTGTAATCGCGAAGTTTGGCATTCGGTCGAACAATATCAACCCAACCGTCAGAGCGCTTAAAACGGATGATCTTTTCGGTCGCGATTAAAACATCAAGAACATCATTGCTGACCGTGCTTTCAGTTCCATCAAGATAGACAACCGCAATTAATTGTTTACCCATAACACCTCCTCCATCTGTTCTTTGTTCGTACCTCTGTCTCCTGCATTTTTGCAGTATACCCAAGACCAGGTGATTTTTCACTGGAAATCTATCTTTACAACGATTCTCCAGGCAAGACTAACGTAACTTTTATTGTTTTTTAACGACGACCAGTGTATGTTTATCAATCTCAAATAGTCTTTATGCTGAACGATTTAAATACAGGGAGAATCACTATGTTTGGATTGGGAACACAGGAACTGCTGATCATTCTGGTACTGGTCATGATTGTCTTTGGCGCAGGCAAATTACCTCAGGTTGGCGGAGCTCTGGGGAAGGGGTTGCGGAACTTTAAAAAAGGGGTCAAAGAGGCCGATGACGATATTGAAGAAGGACAAGTTGAAGAGATTGGCGATGAGAATGGCGACAAAAAAAAAGACGCCTGATGGTCTAGCACCATTTTAAAAAATAAGGGCTGAGATTCTTACAAAACTCCTCAAAGCCCAGTGACCGTCATTCCCGCGCAGGCGGTAATCCAGATATTTCCCAGGTTCATCAAAAAACTGGAGCCCCGTTTTCACGAGGATGACGATTTTTGCAAGAAGCTCAGCTGTATGATGATAATCCTGTTTTTTATCACCCCATTGTTATTCCACCGGTGACAGTTTAGCCTCAAAAATACGCTTATCGACAGCACAACGATGTGCTTCTTCAGCGGTTACTTTTTCTTCCTTGAGTAATTCCATCAGATGAGTATCCATCAGCTGCATCCCCTCACCTTTTGCGGTCTGGATAATTGACGGAATCTGAAAGGTTTTGCCTTCGCGAATCAGATTACCAACCGCAGCATTGCCGAGCATGATTTCCAGTGCAGCGACACGCCCCTTACCATCGGCAGTCCGCAGAAGTTGTTGACACACCACCCCTTTGAGACTTTCGCTGAGCATCGAACGAACCTGCTCCTGTGCATCCTTGGGAAACACATCAATAATCCGGTCGATAGTCTTCGGTGCCGAATTTGTGTGCAGGGTGCCAAAAACCAGATGTCCCGTTTCTGCTGCCGACATCGCCAGCTGGATTGTTTCAAGGTCACGCATTTCACCAACCAGAATAATATCGGGATCTTCCCGCAATGCTGCCCTTAAAGCACTGGCAAATGACTCGCTGTGTGTGCCAATCTGCCGTTGATTCATCAATGACAGCTTATTTTCATGGATAAATTCGAGAGGGTCTTCAAGGGTCAGAATGTGTTCTTTACGAGTACGATTAATCAGATCGATCATTGCCGCCAGCGTTGTTGATTTACCACTTCCCGTCGGCCCGGTCACCAGTACCAGCCCCTTATTGAAGCGGGTCATTTTGAGTACCCCCTCAGGTAAATTCAGCTGCTCCGCCGTCAAAATTTCACTCGGAATCAGCCGAAAAACCCCGGCAATACCACGATGAGTATCAAGAATATTGCCACGAAACCGCGCCAGGCCAGGCAATGAATAGGCAAAATCAAGATCCCGAGTCTCCTCAAACTGCTGGATCTGAGCATCATCCAGAATCTCAAACAACAATGCCTGAACTTGATCATGGGTCAAATTGGGTGATTTGACCCTGATCATTTCACCATGCAACCGTAAAATCGGCGGTGTCCCAGTAGAAATATGGAGATCACTAGCTCCCTGCTGTTGCATCATCTTGAAAAGTGCGTCAATTTTTGCCATTCTGTCACCCTGACCAAATCATAAATTAATGTTTTCTTATAGTGACAGTTGTATCCAGGACTGTCAAGCTGTCATAATAGTTCAGAGAACCAAATAGTGTTAGCTTAACCAGGATTACAGTAATCTCGGGACTGTCCCCAACTCCATCGGGGGCTGTCCCAAGAGTTTACGAGCCACGAAGAACTGCGGTGATTTGTACCACAAAAGCCTGGGACAGACTTGAAAACTGCAGTGGTTCGCAACGCAAAAGCCTGAGACAGCCCTCATGCGGGGACAGTCGCCCTTTTGCTGGCATCTATCCTTGAACTAGCACCACTCGCAGTACCATACACCTAACTCTGGAGTCTGTTTATCAGACCCATAGATTTAAAGGGAGACAGATGAGCAGAGCACTCGGACTTATTTCTGGAGGCCTCGATAGCAGCCTGGCGGCCATGACTTTGATGCGGCAGGGAATCGAAGTGACCGGCATAACTTTTGTCACTCCATTTTTTAATGCTGACAAGGCGAAAGCTGCCGCCAAAATCATTGGTTATCAACTGATTATTGAGAATATTGGAGATATTCACCTTAAAATGGTCAAGGCTCCTGAATATGGCTATGGCCGTAACATGAACCCGTGTATCGACTGCCATGCATTGATGTTTCAACTTGCAGGGGAGAAAATGGCTGCAGGGGGGTTTGATTTTCTCTTTTCCGGAGAAGTCCTTGGTCAACGCCCCATGAGTCAAAATGCAAATGCCCTAAAATCGGTTGCCAACCTGTCCGGGTTTCCTGATCAGGTTTTGCGCCCGTTAAGTGCAAAGCTGTTACCGATCACCCCGATGGAGGAATCGGGCTTGATCAAACGCGAGCAATTACTTGATCTTCAGGGTCGTTCGCGTAAACCCCAACAGGCACTCGCCAAGGCATGGGGTCTCCATGATTACCCTGGATCAGGAGGGGGCTGTCTCTTGACCGAGGAAGGATTTTCCAACCAGTTGCGCGACCTGTTCAATCATAATCCAGGGGCAACTGTTGCTGACGTTGAATTACTCAAGGTCGGGCGACAATTTCGTCTTTCAGAAACAGCCAAACTGATTCTAGGGCGGCATCGAGCCGACAATGAAGCATTACAGCAACAGAGCAGACCGGAGCAGATAAAACTCCGCAGTCAAAATTTCAGCGGCCCCCTTGGTCTGCTCTGTGGGGATGCGAATCCAGATGAATTAGAGAAAGCAGCAGCAATTGTTGCTTCTTACGGAAAAGGGAAAGATGAAGTGGAAGTTGATATTCTCTGTATCTCTGCCGGAAATGAATCTATCAGGCGGGTCAAGCCGATGCCACGGGAACTATCGCGTCAGTTACTGTTACGTTAATGCATCCAGCACCCAAAAAGTCAAAAGCTTTAACGCAGAGATGGAGAGAAAAACAAAATCTCTTTATTTTTCCTGATTAGCACTAATCTTCCGCTGTATAAAATTCCCTCTCCCCGGCGTGGGAGAGGGTTAGGGAGAGGGGCGAATAGCAACAATCCACCCCCATCCCAACCTTCCCCCATCAAGGGGGAAGGGGCAACATTCCAAAAAACGCTATCTAAGCAGAAAATTTGTTATAATCAGTTTACTTTTTTAAGATTTTGAACCAAAAAGAAGTTTCAAGCCGTTCTCTGCGTTCTCCGCGTCTCTCCGTTAAACAACCAAAAAAAACAAAAAGCCCCTGCCAGAAAAATTCCAGCGGGGGCTTTTTGTTTTAACTATGGGTGATACGGAAATTACATCATACCGCCCATGCCACCCATACCGCCCATGCCACCAGGCATAGGAGGCATACCGGCACCAGCATCGTCAGCAGGCACATCAGCAACCATTGCTTCAGTCGTCAGCATCAGACCAGCGACCGAGGCAGCATTTTGCAATGCGCTACGAGTCACTTTGGTTGGATCGATAATACCAGCTTGAATCAGATCGCAGTATTCATCGGTAGTTGCATTGAAACCAAAGGCATCTTTGCCGTTAGCAACTTTATCAGCAACAATAGCACCTTCGAGACCCGCGTTAATAACAATCTGACGCAGTGGAGCTTCAAGGGCACGAACCACCAACTGCACTCCATGCTGTTGCTCACCTTCAAGTTTAAGTTTAGCCAAAGCAGGCAGACACCGCATCAGAGCAACACCACCTCCAGGGACGATACCTTCTTCAACCGCAGCGCGGGTCGCATGCAGAGCATCTTCAACGCGAGCTTTTTTCTCTTTCATCTCGGTCTCAGTAGCAGCACCAACCTTAACGACAGCAACCCCACCAACCAGTTTGGCCAGACGCTCCTGCAGTTTTTCACGATCGTAATCACTGCTGGTTTCATCAATCTGAGCACGGATGGCTTTAACGCGACCTTCAATGGCAGCCTCTTCACCGGCACCGTCAATAATAGTGGTATTCTCTTTGTCAACGATAACCCGCTTGGCAGTTCCCAACATGTCGATCGTTGCGTTCTCCAATTTGAAACCAACCTCTTCAGAGATCAACTGACCACCAGTCAGTGTTGCAATGTCTTCCAGCATGGCTTTACGGCGATCACCAAAACCAGGAGCCTTAACAGCACAAACATTGATGGTACCACGCAGCTTATTGACAACCAGAGTTGCCAGAGCTTCGCCATCAATATCTTCAGCGATAATCATCAATGGACGACCTTGCTTTGCAACCGGCTCAAGAATCGGCAGCAGATCCTTCATGGTGCTGATTTTCTTATCATAGATCAGGATCAAAGGCTCATCCATGGCCGCTTCCATGCGCTCGGCATCGGAAACAAAATATGGGGAGAGATAACCGCGATCGAACTGCATCCCTTCAACTGTCTCCAGGGAGGTATCCATCGACTTGGCTTCTTCAACGGTGATAACGCCTTCCTTGCCAACTTTTTCCATCGCTTCAGCAATAATATTACCGATAGTCGCATCGCTGTTCGCTGAGATAGTGCCAACCTGGGCAATCTCGGTATGATCTTTCACAGGCATGGACAGTGTTTGCAATGATTCAACCGCAACGGTAACCGCCTTGTCGATTCCACGCTTGATTTCCATCGGATTGTGACCAGCAGTAACCAGCTTGACACCTTCCTGATAGATGGCTTGAGCCAGCACAGTTGCGGTGGTTGTTCCATCACCGGCAATATCGGAAGTTTTGGAAGCAACTTCTTTGACCAACTGAGCGCCCATGTTCTCAAACTTGTCTTCCAGTTCGATTTCTTTAGCAACGGTCACACCGTCCTTGGTGATCAATGGAGCACCAAAAGACTTGTCAATAACAACGTTACGACCTTTAGGACCTAAGGTAATTTTAACAGCATCTGCTAGGGTATTCACACCAGCAAGAATCTTGGCGCGTGCATCCTGGGAAAACAAAATTTCTTTTGCCATAGTACGTATATCCTCCGTTAATTATTTTTGATTGTCTTAAAATTTATGTAATAAAGAATCCGGTGGCTAAGCAAAAATTTTGTCCTGCAAGGCTTAGTGGTTTTTCAGGGGCGAAGGCATACATAAGTATGTCGAGATCCTGAAAAATACTATAACGCCGCAGGGCGACATTTTTGCGACGCCAGCTTATTCTACTACGCCGAGGATATCATCCTCACGCATAATCAAATAATCGATCCCATCAATTTTGACTTCACTACCCGCATATTTACCAAACAATACCCGGTCACCCTCTTTAACATCCAACGGCAGAACTTTACCTTCCGGGGTCACTTTACCTTTACCGGCAGCAATAATTTTACCCTCTTGAGGTTTTTCCTTGGAAACAGTATCGGGAATAATGATACCACCTGCTGTTGTGGTTTCCTCTTCAACACGCTCGACAATAATACGATCCTGCAATGGTCTGATGTTCATTCTTAAGCTCTCCTTTCACGTTCAAGACTAGTGGCTCAACGGCCGTTAAATTCGTTATCTACCCAAGCTGAAAATGTGTTTACCAGCAGCGTTTGGATTTCGGCTATTGTTAGCACTCGATTAAGTTGAGTGCTAACAATGAAAGACAATAATAGTCACAGCTTCATTATTGTCAAGTGCTTTTTTTATTACAGCAAATAACTTCAGGGAGACTAAATAGTACCCAGGGGAAAGAAAAATCTTTATCCTTTCAGTAGAAACCAAAAAAAACAGCCTGACAGCGGAGGTTCATCGTTGATTTTAAAACCATCTACCCGGTGAATTCTTCTATCTATTTTTACTAGCAATAAAAAATTACGATTGACATTTCTTAGTACGTCCGTTATACAAATCTGGATAAAAGCCTTTTATATCTATCATTTCCCATAACCTGCAGAGATTTTATGGAATTCAATATTGGTCAAAAAATCAAAGCCCTGCGTAAAGAACGAAAACTGACGTTACAGGATGTTGCCAATGAAACTGGTTTCTCACCTGCACTTATTTCCCAGATTGAGAACAATAACGTTTCACCACCCATTGCGACCCTATCCAAGATTGCCCGGTTTTTTGATGTGAAGATGAGTTATTTTTTCGAAGAGGGGGGGGAATCATCGCGATACGAAATTGTTCGCCACGATGAACGCCGAATTGTCAGTCGAGTGATTTCCAAGGATGGCAGCAAACATGGCTACACCTACGAAGCCCTCTCTTTTCGGAAAAAAAATAAAAAAATGGAGCCGTTTTTCCTCACCGTAACGGAGCGGGCTCAAGAGGAAACCCTCTACAACCATGAGGGCGAAGAGTTTTTACTGATTGTCAGTGGTAAAGCTGAAATTATTCTTGATGATGAACGTTTTACCCTGGAAGAGGGCGATGCCGTCTATTTTGATTCGACCGTCAAGCATCGCCTCCTTTCCAAAGATGGTGAAACAGTGCAAGTTCTGGCGGTAGTGACCCGCTAGAAAAGCTTTATAGCCACCAAGACACCAAGACACCAAGAAGAACAAAATCGTTTTTTATGATTTTAAACCCAAGAATTTGAATTGTTTATGATTTGGATTTCCTTGGTGCTCTTGATGTCTTGGTGGCTAATTTTGTTTTTAACAATGGGAGAAATGTATCAATGAGCAGCTTTGAAAAGAAAACCCTTTCCGACTGGGAAGCTCAGGCGAAAAAAGAGAAAAAAACCGACGATCTCTCCAACTTCACGTGGGAAACTGCGGAAGGGATTACCGTTAAACCTCTCTATACCGCAGCCGATACCGCTGGGATGGAAACTGCCGACACGATGCCGGGTCTGGCACCCTTTGTTCGTGGTCCGATGGCAACCATGTATGCCGGTCGCCCCTGGACTGTCCGCCAGTATGCAGGATTCTCCACTGCTGAGGAGTCAAACGCCTTCTACAAACGCAATCTGGCTGCCGGACAACAAGGACTTTCTGTTGCCTTCGATCTGGCTACCCACCGCGGCTACGACTCAGACCATCCCCGCGTCGTTGGTGATGTCGGCAAAGCTGGAGTTGCTATTGACTCTGTAGAGGATATGAAGATTCTTTTCGACAGCATCCCGCTGGATAAAGTTTCTGTCTCCATGACCATGAATGGTGCCGTCCTGCCGATCATGGCCAACTATATTGTCGCTGCCGAAGAACAGGGGGTCAGTCCGGAGAAACTTGCCGGAACGATTCAAAACGATATCCTTAAAGAGTTCATGGTGCGCAACACCTACATCTATCCGCCGGCGCCCTCAATGCGGATTATCGGTGATATTATCGAATACACCACTGCGAACATGCCAAAGTTCAATTCCATCTCGATTTCCGGTTATCATATTCAGGAAGCGGGAGCCAATAATGCCCTGGAACTGGCCTTTACTCTGGCCGACGGGTTGGAGTATGTGCGTGCTGCTATCGATAAAGGGCTGGATGTTGATGCTTTTGCACCACGCCTCTCCTTCTTCTTTGCCATCGGCATGAATTTCTTTATGGAAGCGTCAAAACTGCGCGCTGCCCGCTTTTTATGGGCAAAAATGATGAGCCAATTTGATCCCAAAAACCCCAAATCATCCATGCTGCGTACCCACTGCCAGACATCCGGCTGGTCGCTGACCGAGCAGGATCCCTACAACAATGTTGTGCGTACTACAATTGAAGCGATGGCGGCAGTGCTTGGCGGCACCCAATCGCTCCACACCAATGCCCTGGATGAGGCAATTGCCCTGCCAACCGAACACAGTGCCCGGATTGCCCGCAACACCCAACTGGTCATTCAGGAAGAGTCCGGTATCTGTAACGTTGTCGATCCCCTGGGCGGTTCCTATTATGTTGAATCGTTAACCAATTCACTGATTGAGGAAGCGCAGAAAATTCTGGATGAGATTGAAGAACTGGGCGGAATGACCAAAGCAATCGAAACAGGAATGCCGAAATTGCGCATTGAAGAATCTGCAGCAAAAAAACAGGCTGCCATTGACAGCGGTCGTGATGTTATTGTCGGGGTCAATAAATATCAGCTGGCAGAAGAAGATGAAATTGAAGTCTTGGATGTTGACAACGCTGCCGTGCGTGAATCACAGATCGCCCGACTCGACAGGATGCGCGCTGAACGGGATGATGTCGCCTGCAAGCAGGCTCTTAAAGCCATCACAGCTGCCAGTGAAAAAGGGGATGGAAACCTTCTTGACCTCAGCATCAAAGCAGCGCGACTGCGAGCCTCAGTTGGTGAGATTTCCGCTGCCATGGAAAAAACTTTTGGCCGTCATCGGGCAGAAATTAAACTTGTATCGGGAGCCTACGGATCGATTGTGAGTGAAGATAGTGATTTTGCCGAACTCAAGAAACGGGTTGACGCTTTTGCCACCAAAGAAGGACGGCGCCCGCGCATTCTGATTGCTAAAATGGGTCAGGACGGTCACGACCGCGGCGCCAAGGTTGTCGCAACGGCTTACGCCGATGTTGGCTTCGATGTTGACGTTGGTCCCCTCTTTCAGACTCCTGAAGAAGCAGCCAAGATGGCCGTTGAAAACGATGTTCATGTGGTCGGCGTTTCCAGTCTCGCCGCCGGACACAAAACCCTGGTGCCACAATTGATCGCCGAGTTGAAAAAACTTGATTCCGACGATATTATTGTCGTCTGCGGGGGGGTTATCCCGCGTCAGGACTACGATGCACTGTATACAGCCGGAGCCAAAAAGATCTTTGGCCCAGGAACATCAATCATCGTCTCCGGTGGTCAGACGTTGGATGCGATAGAGGGGAAGTAATATAGTCCCCCTCAATCCTCAGCGGGTAATTGTACCCCCCTGCTCGCTTCGCTCACCTTCCCCCCTATTCCATAGGGGGGACTAAGGGGGGTTGCAAAGGTTTCAGATTTTGTCCAATATCACCCAACTCTCCAATGGCGTCCGTTCCGGCAACATCCGTTCCCTCGCCAAAGCCATCACCCTGATTGAAAGTCATAGCCCTGACCATTCTCAAGAGGCGACAGACTTACTTGACAATCTTCTTCCAGATTCCGGCAATTCCATCCGCATCGGTATTTCCGGGGTTCCCGGAGTTGGCAAAAGCACCTTTATTGAAGCTCTGGGAATGACCCTGCTGCAACAGGGGCACAAGATTGCAATTCTTGCCGTTGACCCGTCATCGCAAATTTCCGGGGGCTCAATTCTTGGCGATAAAACCCGTATGGAAGAACTTGCGCGCGAGAAAAATGCCTTTATCCGCCCCTCTCCAGCCGGCAAATCCCTCGGTGGTGTTGCCCGGAAAACCCGTGAGTCAATGCTTCTCTGTGAAGCGGCTGGTTACGATATCATCATTGTTGAAACCGTTGGAGTCGGTCAGTCAGAAATCACCGTCGCTTCCATGGTCGACTTTTTTCTGTTGCTGCAACTGTCTAATGCTGGAGATGAGCTACAAGGAATCAAAAAAGGGGTGATGGAAATCGCCGATGCTATCCTGATCAACAAGGCAGAAGGAGAAAACCGTCCCCGCGCAGAACTGGCAAGACAGCAGTATGAAAATGCCCTCCATCTGCTCAAACCCAAAAGTCTCAATTGGCAAGTTCCGGTGCTGCTCTGTAGTGCCCTGCACCAGCAAGGGATTGAGGAGATCTGGCAGATAGTTCTCAATTTTATTGCCACCATGAAACAGCACGGTGAATTCGAAGACAAACGCCGACTCCAGGCAACTGACTGGATGTGGACGTTAGTTATGGAGGATCTGAAAGATCTGTTTTTACGTGATAAAAATGTCGCTGCCATGATTGATCAGGTTCAAACTGGTGTCAGTCAGGGGAACACGTCTCCCAGTGTTGCAGCACGGAGATTGTTGGGGGCGTTTAGAAGACATTGAAACATTTCACCACTGAGGCACTGAGAAGAACTAAACTAAAATAATGGTCAACTTACTTTTGGTTTTAAAGTATGAAATGAGAGCCACTTGCAAAAGTCTTTAAAATTCAGTGCCCGTCATTCCCGCGTAGGTGGGAATCCAGAGGTTTCTTGGGTTTGTCAAAAACTGGATCCCCGTTTTCACGAGGATGACGACTTTTGCAAGAGGCTCATGATTTTGATTTTCTCAGTGTCTCTGTGCCTCAGTGGTAAGAATTTATTGAAGGAGATTTTAAAATGCTCAAAAAAATTAACCACATCGGTATCGCCGTAAAAAGCCTGGAAACATCCATCCCCTTCTACCGTGACCAGCTAGGGATGACCTTTGAGGGAACTGAAGAAGTTGCCGATCAAAAAGTCAAAGTTGCTTTTTTACAAATTGGCGAAAGTCGGATTGAATTGTTGGAGCCAACCGCCGAAGATTCCCCAATTGCTAAATTTCTGGAGAAAAAAGGGGAAGGGATTCACCACATGGCCTACGAAGTTGATGACGTTATTGCTACCCTGATGGAATTAAAGAAAAAAGGTGTCCGCCTGATTGATGAAACACCCCGCCGTGGTGCCCACAATAGCTTGATCGCTTTTCTGCACCCTAAAGCAACCGGCGGAGTACTGACCGAAATATGTCAGGCAGGGCACTAAGTCAAAAGCATTTAACGGAGAAAATCATCCGGTGTCATTCCCGCTTGCTTAAGAATGGCTCTAAGAGTCCCTTCAGGCAGATCCCCGGAATGATTTGGAATGGTCGTGTACAATATTAGACAGTTCACTATACCAGATCTCATGACTTCCTGAAGCTTGGCGATCAAAAACAAAGCCCGCTTTTTTGAGTCGCTTAATGACCTGTCGGTAACGGAACCCTGCCAACCGTCCCATCTATGCGCCAATCACCAATGAACAATCAAAAGAATCACTGATAGCCGTAGATGAAGGAAAGCTCCCTTGTCTGGCTTCCTGAGCCTCAAGAAGCCTGCGGGCGACATCTCTAGCAATTTCCATTGTTTCCGAGACTGTCCTTCCTTGCGCTATTAGCCCCTGAATATCGTCGGATGTTGCCAAATAGACTCCTTCTGGCAATTTTTCAATATGCAGATTTATAATTTTTTCCATTGGTATCCTCCCTCTCCTCAGATATTTTTCTAAATAATAACAACTTAGCTACTGCAAAACAAGAGAATCGAAAAAACAGGTAATCAGTACTTTAAAACCGGGAGACAGATTAAATTCTAGCTGGATCAGAGGGGGAGGGGTAAACAGTGAACGAAGAGCACAAAGTGCGCAGCTTTTCAGGATTAAATCAAAAGCTTCAACGGAAGAGACGTAAGAGGGGCAAAGAAAAGGGTTTTCAGCCTTTCTCTCAGCACCTCTCCGTTAAAACACCTTATGTCTACCTGTTTTCAAACGAAATAATAACACTATCACATCCGCTATAAATCTCGGGAAAACAACGCTCTATACTATCTTAATGATTTTTAAATTGACTAAAGTCCGGGAAAAAATATAATTGCAGCTCGTTTTATTATCCTCGTCAAGTCAGGAACAAAATAGATAATGTTGAGATTGAGATTTGTAGCCGTTATTTTACTGACCATCCTGCTGAGCATCCCCTCTGCAGTTTATGCCCTGAAGAAAGGGGAGCCCTTTCCAGCGCTATCCGGGACAACCCTGACCGGGGAACCTTTTAATTTTAACAGTATAAAAGGGCAACCAATCCTCCTGAAAGTTGGAACAACCTGGTGCCCCACCTGTAGCCAGCAGTCGAAAGAAATTAATGATCTCCATGGCTTTCTGGTTGAAAATAAAATTAAATTTGTTGAGGTTTTCATTCAGGAAAGCCCCAAAGCAGTCATCAAGATGTTCAGCAAAAACGGTCATCACAGCCCCGATGTCATTATTATGGACAAAGGTAAAATTGCCAGCAAGTTGAATATTTATCTTATCCCCCGGATAATTCTGATAGATCGTGATTTCAACATATATCGGGATGGAGACCCTTTGCCCAGCGCCGCGTTAAAGCAAGAATTGCAAAAAATGCTAACAGAAGAATAACACAAAAAAGCAAAAGAATAGGCTAAGCTTGCCACCAAGATACAAAGACACAAAGAGCACCAAGAAAACCGAAATCAAAGGCCAATCGGGTTTGGGTTTGAAACCTTAAAAAAGCTTTTGCTCTTCTTGGTGCCTTGGTGGCCGATTGAAGATCTTCAGCTTATATTTAAAAATATAAATTGTATGCTGTAATGAGAATGTGGTAGAACCAACACTCTGTTTGTTGCAGTAAAACAACAACACCGATAAATAGCTGGTTATTTCTAGATGAAACTTTAGTAAAAAAGATAAATTTCAAGCAGTTAGCAACTAACATGAAATACTGTTTCACTTGGCATGTTTTCTGCTTAATCATCACTCTGCAGATCATAGTTTCATTAAATGGAAAGTTGATTGAGTAGAGCAACCCGGTTTTCTAACGCCGAATGGTTCGGCAAATTAATTACCTTAAGGAGGTAACAAAAATGAGCAGATTTTTGAAAAGTATGATCGTCCTGCTGGCGATCGTAGCAATGGCAACACCTGTAATGGCTGAAGATATGCTCAGCCTGGGCGGTCAAATGCGTGTTCGTGGTTGGTACACTGATGTTGATGGTAGCGACAGCACAAACAGTTTTATCGACCAACGTTTGCGCATCGGCGGCAAGTTCAATGTTGCCGATGGTGTCAGCGTCACCTTCCGGACTGACTTCTCTGAGCAACAATGGGGTCAAAATCCCACACTTGGTCGTACCGGATGGCAGCTTGATCGCTCCTACCTTGACCTTGACTTCAGTGCTTTTCATCTACGTGCTGGTCAATTGTATGCTGGCTACGGCATGACTCAAGTCATCAACTCTGAGAGTACTGGTGCTAAACTTACCCTCAAAGCCATCCCTCTTTCTTTCTTCGTCCTGCTTCAGGACGCCAATGATGCTTTTGCTTCAGGTGATGATGCCTTCTCAAGAACTGTTAATGAATCAGATTCATTCCTTTATGCTGCAAATTATACACTTAAAGGTGATGCATTCAAAGCTAACTTCGTTGTTGGTGGCCAGCACGATGGTTCTGATGAAAATGTTAATGTCTTTAGTGGTGACATGACCATGAATCTTGATGCTGTAAAAATTGCTGCTGAACTTGATTTCTTTACTGGTGATGCTGATGCAACTACAGATGCTATGGGTACCCAGTTCTTCTTGGATGCAGCCCTTGCTGCTTCTGAAACCATGACCGTTGGTGGTCAGTTCTACTATGCACAAGGTGCAGATACTGATGGCAGTGAAGCTCAATACACTGTTCTCGGCAATGATTTTAACGGCTATGATCCATTGTTCGACTTGGGAACTTCACTGAGTAACGAGCAGATTGGCGTACAACGTCCATTCGATTTCACTGACGACAATGCTGGTGCTATTGGTGCTCGTGCCTATCTCAAAGCTAAAGCTGGTGATGCTGTTAGCTTTGGTGCTTCCATTGCCTACATGGAGCCTGAAGAAGATGCTAACACCGATATTGATTCTGCAATGTTCTATGCTGTTGGTATGAAGTATGCTCTTATGGCACATACCAGCCTGCATGCACAATTGCAGTACACTGATCTTGATATTAATGATCCAGAAGCTCCTGATTCAATCACTGCTGCAGGTGTTGGCCTGTTCGTAAACTTCTAGATCATTTAGAAGCGACAAACTGTACCATCAAAAAGCCCGCTGCGAACGCAGCGGGCTTTTTTGCCATTTGATTTTTTAAAAGCCCGCTGCTAGTATTAGACATGATATCTTTCTCACTGACTTCTCATGCCAAAGTTGTCATTTCTGAACGGAATGTCCATTTACACCAACAAGAGAGTCACATCTCAATGAGATATGACTCTAGCACTCTTAAGTTGCGGGTATGGGTTTTCATTGTCGGTTCCAGAGAATGACCCCCCTTCTCGCTGCGCTCACTTCCCCCCTGTTTTACAAGGGGGATACAATCTGCAATACTAAGCTGTTGGGGTGAACATTGGTGGTTTTATCCCCCTTACGAAGTAGGGGGGACACAGGGGGGTTTCAACTTCCACAGCCTTGCCAGATCAGCTCAAGATCCACACCACCCAAATTTAACTAGAATTTAACTAGGGACACTCCCCAGATTAATTCTGCGGGATCAAAGGGGACATTCTATATTACCCCTGTCAATAAAAAAATAATTCTTTCACAAATCAATAACTTACTGATTTATCTATTTTCTGACGCACGTCTACCACTGT
>Ga0256840_1001152_pt1 | contig 25347 bp, 26 predicted proteins | sample 355202metaG_FD_185969 | JGI IMG/M metagenome (GOLD analysis project Ga0256840, IMG submission 185969) | Hydrothermal vent microbial communities from Mid Atlantic Ridge, Atlantic Ocean - 355-202 | ecosystem: Environmental > Aquatic > Marine > Hydrothermal vents | place: Atlantic Ocean: Mid...
GGTACAGTGATCGGCTACGTCATTCATTTCTTCAAAGTGGCGTAGTGATATTCCTCGACGTGTTTGCTCCTCGTAAAGAAAAGCCTCAAGCATTAACCCTGTGGCGAGAATTTTATTACGCGGTGAATACAATAAATTTGCACGCGGAATATGTGTGGTACAAACGGGCTTACATTTGCCACATCGTAAGCAATCTTTAATATCATCATTTAGCGCGCCTAGCTCGTTATGCTCTAGCAATAAAGCTTCGCGCTCAACCAAACGTAGTGATGGTGTATAGGCATTTTGCAAACCTGAGTTCGGCATCAACTTGCCTTTATTGAAGTGCCCGTTTGGATCTACCTCGCCTTTATATTTTGCAAAATCATTAATAACATCATCTTGTAAATAATGCATTTTTGTTAAGCCTATACCATGCTCACCCGAGATGACACCATCGAGCGAGATAGCTAATTCCATAACTTGATCTACGATTTTTTCTGCTTCTTGCATCATCTCGTAGTCATTGGAATTTACGGGTATATTAGTATGCACATTACCATCGCCCGCATGCATGTGTAGCGCTACAAATAGTCGGCTAGACAATACTTTTGTGTGCACTTCATCCAGCTCATCGCGTAGAGGCTTGAGCGTTTTCCCTGTAAAAATATCATCAAGCTGTTGTTTGATTTCTGTTTTGTAGGAGATGCGTAAATCACGGCGCAATAATAGATTAATGAGCTTATCGCCCTTGCGAACCTGTTGCTTTGTTGTATCGTCGAGTAGGTATTCAAACTTGCTTGCATCTTCATCAAAGTTATCAAAGATAGTTTGCCAACGGGTGCGAACTTTATTTAAAAAAGTGGCCGCATGGTCTTTTTTAGATTGTAATATAACGTCGTTTTCATCACTTTTTTCATAGCCTGGTAAGTTGCGTAATTTTTGCTTAAGTGACTCTGACAAGTCCCCACTGAATGTCTCTAATGCCGTATCAATCAGGTTGATTTTATTTTGTAGAGACTGGTGGATATTGATGCGTTCCACACCTTCGCTATATGCCGCAAGATTATGCAATGGTATCACCACATCCTCATTAATTTTAAATGCGTTTGTATGCGCGGCGATGGCGGCTGTACGTGCACGATCTGCCCAAAATTGTCTACGCGCTTCTGGGCTAACGGCAATAAAGCCTTCGCCGTTTCGGGCATTAGCAAGCTTGATAACTTTTGATGCCGCTTCTGCAACTTGAGCATCGTCATCGCCCACAATATCGGCAATCAAAACCATTTTAGGGAACGAGCCACGCGCGGCTTTTGGCGTATATTTCACCGCTTTTACATAACGCTCATCTAAATGCTCTAAGCCTGCAAGCAAAATATGTTCGTTAGCATCGAGATAATCTTTTACTTCAACAATCGCTGGTACAGCTTCTTGTAAATCAGTGCCATAAAACTCCAAACAAACGGTACGCACTTGCTCTGGCATGCGATGTAAAATAAATTCTGATGAGGTAATTAAGCCATCACAACCTTCTTTTTGAATGCCGGGCAAACCACCTAAGAATTTATTGGTTACGTCTTTACCCAAGCCTTCTTTACGGAAAAAACTACCTGGAAAGGTTAGTACTTCATCCTCTCCTTTTTGAGTTTTTGCATCTTGTTCAAAACGGCGCACACGAAAGCTGACTTCTTCTTGATCGTGAATTTTCCCTAAATTATGGTTTAAGCGTGTGACTTCTAGCCATTCTGCATCTGGCGTTACCATGCGCCATGAAACGAGGTTATCCAGCGCTGTCCCCCACATCACGGCCTTTTTACCACCTGCATTCATGGAGACATTACCGCCAATGGTGGAGGCATCTTGTGAGGTTGGGTCTACTGCAAATACTAAACCAGCCGCATCTGCCGCATCAGATACTCGGCGAGTTACCACGCCTGCATCAGCACGGATAACAGCCACTGCGCTTTCAACACCTGGCAACTTTGCCCAATGAATATCGCTCAATGTTTCTAGTTTTTCAGTATTGATGACCGCGCTCATCGCATCTAGCGGAATCGCGCCACCTGTGTAGCCCGTGCCACCACCACGTGGGATTACGGTTAAACCTAATTTGATACAGGTTTGTACCAGTTCGGCAATCTCACTTTCGGTGTCGGGTGTTAGCACCACAAAGGGTAGTTCCACACGCCAGTCTGTTGCGTCGGTTACGTGTGATACACGTGCTAACCCATAAAATTGGATATTATCTTTACGAGTGATATGTCGGAATTTTCGAGTCGCCTTTTTGCGTAGCGCATAATAATCAGAAAACCAGATGGCGAAATCATCTATTGATTTTTGTCCTATTTCTACCAACTCTAGTGTGAGTTCATTACCATCAGCACGTTCTTTTATACGATCTAAACGTTCTCGCATCGTTTGTATGAGTGAGTAGCGACGCTTTTCATTCTCAAGTAGATCATCTTGAATATAGGGGTTTCGCATAACAACCCACATATCACCCAAAACTTCTAATAACATATGAGACGATAAGCCTGTCGTACGCTTTTCACGCAATGTTTCTAGAATCTCCCAGGCTCGCTCACCTAGCACCCGCAGAATAATTTCTCGATCTGAAAAAGAGGTGTAATTGTAGGGAATTTCGCGATAAGGAGCTTTCATCAGACGAGTATTTTAACCTGTAATGAAAGGATAAGAAATAGCCTCAAGAACAAGTAAGGGAATTATTCTCAATAATAAATTATTTTTCATCTGCTTTTGCCAACTTTTGTCTATAGTAAGGCTATGGATGCTAAAAAATTAGTTGCTCACCGAGGCGACAACACAAACTACCCTGAAAATTCTTACGCAGGAATTGAATCTGCATTGCGTGCTGGCGCGCTGTTTGTTGAGTTTGATGTACAGATGAACGCGGATAAATCATTAGTAGTGATTCACGATACAGATTTTAAACGCACCGCTAACAATCCAGCCTATTTGTTTGAGATTGGCGATGCTGAAATGAGTAAAATCAGTGTACATGAGCCAAATAAATTTGGAGAGCGCTTTTATCCAACTTATGTTCCAACCTTAAATGAAATTATGGAGCTACTCTCACACTTCCCTAAGGCTCATGCTTTTGTTGAGGTCAAAAGAGAGAGTATCTGGCAGTGGGGCTTAAGTGCAGTTATGAAGCCGCTAATAGAAGCTTTAGAAAAGTACGAATCTCAATTAACCATTATTTCTTTTGGCTTAGATGCACTTGAATATACCAAGCAACATAGCAATTTTAAGATAGGATTTGTATTTTATGATTACCAAACCTGTAATTTAGAGATTGCTAAAAGACTTAAACCTGAGTACGTGGTTATCTCCCATACTATTCTTCCTAAAAAGAAATTATGGGAGGGAGATTGGGAATGGGTTATCTATTCTATTAATAATATTCCAGATGCTCAAAAAATATTAGGGCGTGGTGATGTAGGATTTATAGAGACAGATAATATTACTTTGTTATTAGAACAACATTAGCCACCTGAAAGCCATTTTATTGAAATGGCTTTTTCTTTGCATGAAAAAACTTTAAAAAATAATTATAGATTGGCCAAATAATGATACTGGTTGCAACGGTTAACCAATACCCCCAGCCTGCAGGTGAATTACCCGTCACGCCTAATATCCATAAATTAATCAATAAATATGTGCCAAGTACAACGAATAATACAAATAACTGATGGAAAAAACTATCGACTAAGATTCTAGAGCGAATCCTCAACGTCATCAACATTACGATAATATACCCAAAAGCATGCTGACCTAAAATTGAGCCATGAATTGCATCAACTAATAAACCAACAAACCACGCTAAAACCAAACTTGATTTCTTAGGTAAATATAGCGCCCAATGTATTAAGGTGAGCGCTATCCATTCTGGACGCCATAATAACCACGACTCTCTCATCGGTAGGATACTCAATGCAAAAGCAATAATTAAAGATAGAATAATTGCACCCGTGAATCGTAAAAAGACATTTTCCATATCTATTGCTTGCCCTCTGGACTAGCAACTTCATCATCATCTTCTGGCATAACTTGCTTACTGGAATAATCTGCTCGCCAAATCATTAAAATTTCACGTGTCTTTGTAAAGTCAGCCAATGATTTTGCCTTAACCCTCATAAAGGAATCACCAGGATTATAAGTTACATTTGTCACTACCGCGACGGGAAAGTCTGGTGGAAAAAGTTGTCCTAGCCCTGAGCTAACAAATACATCACCTGTTTGAATATCCATACTGGTCTCAACGTGTTTGAGCTCTAAAAGATTAAACTTCCCTGTACCTGATGCTAAGGCTCCTAAACCTGTGCGAGTATTTCGCACATGGATATCATGTCGCACATCTGTTAGCTGAATAATCATTGCTGAATCTGGCGTAACGCTTTCTACCTGACCATAAATATTATTGCCTGCAAGCGCGACTTGACCAACAAAAATACCTTCATTTGTACCCTTATTTATCACCACGGTTCTACTGAAAGGATTGGCAGACACAAATAATATTTCAGCGAGTGTAAACTTTTCTCGTACTGCAGGCGTTGCGCTTAGTTGTAGCCTTAATCGTTCATTTTCTCGTGCGATAGAGTGATACTTTTGATCTCTTGCGGCATAAACACCAACCAAGGTACGAAGCTCACGATTATCGCTTGATAAACGTTGGTGTTCAGTAAAAAACTCTTTTGTAGAATTGGTTATACGGTAAGGCAAATCCACCATATATTCTAGAGGATAAACCATAACTTTTAGCGCAGTGCGTAATGGTAAAACACGCGAACCACGATAATCTAACACCATTAAGGCACCAGAGAGCAGAGCCAAAATAGTGAATTTGATTAAATAAGCTTGCTGTTTACTGTCATCTCTATCTAGATTGTAAATAACAGACTCCCGCTATTACTTTGCCAGTTAAAGGGTTAATGAATACTAATTTTTGCCACCCCCCCTGTTTTTGGTGCTTTTGTAAAATGGTATTTAGTACTTTTTGGAGGCGTTTTTTCACAATAAACTTTCTAATAGTGCTAATACCAGTGATTATTCTGAAGCCCAAAAACCAAAACCATCATCATCAAGCATTTCTAATATACGCCCACCACCTCTAGCCACACAGGTCAGCGGATCATCAGCAACTACAACAGGGATACCAGTCTCTTCCATTAATAAACGATCAAGGTCACGTAATAACGCACCGCCACCGGTTAGAACAATTCCTCTATCGGCAACGTCTGCCCCTAGCTCCGGTGGCGTTTGCTCTAACGCTGTTTTAACCGCACTCACAATACCGAATAATGGCTCTTGCAGTGCTTCGAGAATTTCATTGCTGGTTAATGTAAAACTACGTGGCACACCTTCCGCCAGATTACGCCCTTTTACCTCTATCTCTTGTAGTTCTTTACCTGGATAAGCAGAACCGATTGTACACTTAATATGCTCTGCCGTTGCTTCACCTATCAACATACCGTAGTTACGACGCACGTAACTGATAATCGCATCATCAAGGCGATCACCACCTATACGAACTGATGCCGAATATACGATACCGCGTAATGACATGATGGCAACTTCTGATGTTCCACCACCTATATCTAAAACCATCGAGCCGATAGCCTCATCAATAGGAATGCCCGCACCGATTGCCGCTGCCATTGGCTCTTCAACTAAATATACCTTTCGTGCGCCAGCGCCCATTGCAGAGTCTTTAATCGCACGGCGTTCAACTTGGGTTGCGCCACAAGGAACACAAATCACCACTCTTGGCCCACCAAAAATACGTTTTGCTGAAACCTTGTTGATAAAGTGTTGCAGCATGATTTCTGTATAGGTGAAATCGGCAATTACACCATCTTTCATCGGGCGAATAGCGGTTATGTTTTCAGGTGTACGACCCAACATTTTTTTAGCATCGACACCAACAGCTTCAATCTTTTTTGGCCCACCAGGACCACGCTCTTGGCGTATTGCAACAACTGAAGGTTCATCTAAAACGATGCCTTTACCACGCATATAAATTAAGGTATTGGCTGTTCCCAAGTCGATAGAAATATCACTTGAGAATAGGTTGAAAAATGATTTAAACATAGAAAGAAATTTCCAATTATTTCGATGCAACTGAATATGATGTAATAAAAGTTGCCAAAGCTTAATGATTACTACACCACTATAACTCTGAACTGCCCCTAATTTTTATCTTTTTAATACAAATTGAATGACATGAATAATGCTTAAAAACCGAGAAATCTCTAAGTAAACAATAGCTTAATACCCCTCACACAAGCAGGACTAATATCATCATCAATATAAACAGCGTAATGTACCAACCACAGCCCTTTAGAGCAAGTTTCGTGTGAGTTATACGGTTAATTTGCTCATGGCTAATTATACTTAATCAGTTTCTCCTTAATTAATCAATCAAAGCTTTCTTAACTTACCACTCTGATTTAAAATGCGCTCCCAGCCTATCTACTGCCAATGAAAATATATCAATGAAAGTTCTTATCGTCTTTACCCACCCAAATCCCAATAGCTTTAATCATGCTTTACTCGAAAGCATTACCACAGGCCTAGAGGAATCTGGCCATGAAGTAAGAACAAAAGACCTTTATCAAGAAGATTTTAACCCCATACTTTCAGCAGAAGATTTGAGCATTTTACATACGGGGAAAATCCCTGAGAATATTGCAAAAGAGCAGGGGCAACTTTTGTGGGCGGATGGCCTAATCTTTATTTATCCACTATGGTGGTTTGATCGCCCTGCTATGCTAAAAGGCTGGTTTGATATTGTATTGACTAATGGGCTAGCTTTTGAATATTCGAGCGAAGGGGTAAAAGGTTTACTTAAGCACAAAAAAGCTCTGGTTATCATCACAGCAGGTGGCTCTGAAGAATACTTTAAAGATAACGATGCACTACAATTAATCCATCGTCCTGTTACTGATGGCACACTATCTTTTTGTGGCATCAAAGATGTTTCGCACCAAATTTATTACGATATTTCTAATTTGAGCGATGACGAACGTACAAAAATTCTAGAGACTACGAAGAAAACAGGTTTAGAATTTTAAATGACTAGTAAAATAGTGATGCGCTAGACCATGAAAATACTAAATTACAAAGTGTTTACGCCAGAAGACAAGAATAATAAACAACAAATACCTCTCTTTATTCTACATGGCTTATTAGGCTCTATGGATAATTGGCGTTCTCAAGCCAAACTATTGTCTAAAGATCGGCCTGTTTTTACGCTTGATTTACGCAATCATGGCGACTCGCCCCATATAAAAGGCATGAGCTATCGTGAAATGTATGAAGATGTCATAAAAGTGGCAAAAAAAGAAAATATCAAGTATTTCCATTTATTAGGTCACTCTATGGGTGGAAAAGTTGCCATGCAATTAGCGCTTGCCAACCCCAATATGATTGAAAGCTTGATTGTGGTGGATATCGCACCGAAACCCTACCCTCTTTGGCATCAAAAACTGTTTCAGGCAGTGATGACAGTGCCGATTGATTCGATAACATCGCGTAACGAGATTGATGATCACCTTAAAGGAGCCATTGAAGATCGAGCTGAACGTAGCTTTATGCTGAAAAACATCAAGAGAAATTCTGATTATAAGTCTAACCATAGTTCTAGGCATAAGACCGAACACGATACAGATACAGCTCTTTACTCTTGGAAGCCCAATCTTAAAGAAATAAGCAAAGGTTACCTAAAAATTGCAGGTTTTACGACATCATTGGCGCAATACCCTAAAAAGACACTCTTCATCAAGGGTGAAAATTCACCTTATATTCAAGAATCCGATAGTAATCTAATCCTATCTCTATTTCCGAATGCTAACGTTACTATTATAAAAGATAGTGGTCATCTCCCTCATATTCAACAAAAAGAAGAATTCTACAAGGTAGTCAGCCTCTTTTTAGCAGAGCTTTAAAGCCCTTCATATCAACGTTTACCGTTTATTTTCAAAAAAGTTCATTTTATTTTTAAAATAATACTTGATAAATAACAAAGTAGTATATTAGAATATACTCATATTCGAACTTACTTAAACACGTTTATACAGTTTTACTTATTATTCACTTTGAAAAAGGAACTTATCATGAAATTACAAGCTATCACTTTGACTGCTCTTATCGCTCTAACTGGAACTGCTTCTGCTAACTGGTTTGACGGATTCAACAATGGCAATGGTAATGCTAATGCATACGGCAACGGTACAGCAAACGGAACAACTGCAGGTAACGGCGCTGGTAACGCGCAAGCAAATGGAACAGGTTGGGGAACAGGTAAAGGCGATGCTGACGGAGAAGTTGATTTTTCAATCACTTTCAAAGGTAAGGGCCGTACAGATATGGATACTGCTGGTAACTTAACAGGTAACGGTCAAGGCGCTGGCAACACTGCAGCAAATGCAAATGCTGCAACCAACATGGCTGGAAATGGTCTTGCTAACGGTACAGGTTCAAACGCGGCTAACGGCGTTGCTTCAACTAACAACTACGCACCTGCAGGTTTCAATCCAACATTTGCTGCTACTGCTCCACAAGCTGCAGCAACTCAAGACTACACAAAGCTTAAAGCACAGTGGGAAGCACAGGCTAAACAAGCTGCAGAAATGCTTAAGCGCATCGAAGCGGCACAAAAAGCTGCTGCTACAAAGTCTTAATCGACTACGAATCATGTAGGACTAAACCCTACTAGTCGTTAAAAAAGCCTTGCTATACGCGAGGCCTTTTTATACCTAAAAATCTTACAATAATTCATCAACCTAATACATTTCTTGGGAATTTAAGTATTTAACAGTGTTATTATTCTCGCTCTTATTTATCCAAACTAAAGAAATATTATGCCAAGCCCTAGCCCTTACCCAAAAGATAAACATGCATCACTTCGCAGAATTGCCATGCCAGCTGATGCAAACCCAGATGGTGATATTTTTGGGGGCTGGATCATGTCTCAAATGGATAGTGCAGGTGCCTCCCATTCACGATATATAGCAAATTCTCGTGTCGTTACGATAGCAGTAGAGGCAATGACTTTTCACTTACCCGTTTTTGTTGGGGACGAAGTCAGTTGCTATTGTGAAACCGTTAAAATTGGTAGAACATCGATCGCCGTTCATATAGAAGCATGGGCTAGAAGACGAAAACAGACCAATGAACACATAAAAGTCACGGAAGCTGTTTACACTTTTATCGCAATGGATGAAAATCGAAAGCCTATCCCCGTCAAACGCTAATACCTAAAACCAAATCCATTACATTGGTGCCTGTAGAGCCTGTCTCAATCAAGCCTCCTATTTGCATAAAATAGCTATTAGAATCAGCATACCTTAAATAGTCTTTTGCATTTATTTGTTTCTGTAATCCTTTATCAACCGTCTCTCCATCAACTATCGCACCTGTAGCACTAGTAAACCCATCAGAGCCATCCGTACCCGCTGATAATAAATAAGTATCCTTCAAACCATCCATCGCAATGGCAGCCGCTAATGCTAAGTGCTGATTTCTCCCCCCTTTTTTAGCATTTTTAGGGAGCTTTACTGTTGTTTCCCCACCCCAAATCATTAATATATTTTTATTCTTCTTCAATATATCCACGCAGTCTTTTGCGGTTACTTCTGCATCTTTACTTAGAAAGTCTGATGTTATTTCTACTTGATAACCTAGTTTTTCAGCATGAGTCTTAGCAGCTTTTTTAGCTTGATCTAAACAGGCAACAATCTTCCAATTAAAATTAGTCGGCACTGTGACGTGTTTAAAGTCAGCCAACTTTGCAGACCATTTCTTTGGTAATGCGGGCAAGGAAACACTCTTAGAAGGAAATAATAATCCAGACCCGATTACAGCGGGGTCATCATCTGGCACATCAGAAATCATCAAACAAGCGACGCTACGATCACCGATAAATTGCCATAAACCTCCGCCTTTAATTTTTGATAATCTACGCCTCACCGCATTCATTTCATCAATTGAATATGCATTGGCTAAAAGATAATCTGTAAGCTCTTGGAGTTTGGCTAAATCCCAGCCTTCTTCCAAAACTTCGACTAGGGCTGATGCACCACCAGAGATTAAAAATAGAACTGGCTCACTTTTAGGGAGATTTTCCAAGTAGTTAAGTAATATCTCTCCTGCTTTGAGGCTAGCAGATTTGGGGATAGGATGATCAGATTCAATACAGGTAATTCGATCATTGCGATAAAATTGCTCACTGATATGAGCATGTTTAGATATTAAAAGCGCACTACATATTTCATCATCAGGCACACCTGATAGCATTGCTTCCGCCGCCTTACCAATCGCAACAAAATGAGAATATTTTTTATAGTTTCCTGTTGCTAACTCTTGCTTAACAACCTTTTTACCTGCAACGGCATTCAAACCGGCTTGAAAGATAGATAACAGATCTTCTTGAGTATTATTCATACTATTTTGTCACCCCCCCTGTTTTTACCACTTTTGTAATTTCATAGTCTTAAGTTTTCGATTACTTAAAGCCACGAGCCAAATCCTTTTGTACATCAACAACATCTTCTAATCCGACTGATAAACGTAAAAGCCCATCAGAGATACTTGCATCATCCCGTTGCTGTTGCGATAAACGTCCGTGAGTTGTACTTGCTGGGTGGGTGATAGTAGTTTTAGTATCCCCAAGGTTAGCGGTAATAGATAGCATTTTTAGATTATTTACAATATTCCATGCTGCATCTTTTCCACCTTTTACAACAAAAGATACAATACCACCAAACCCTTTTTGCTGTTGTTTTGCCAGTTCATATTGCGGATGATCTGCCAAGCCTGGATAGTAAACCTTTTCAATATTATCTTGCGCTTGCAACCACGTTGCTAAGACTAAAGCATTGTCACAATGTGCTTTCATTCGCAGGTTTAACGTTTCTAAACCTTTGGTAAATACCCAAGCATTAAATGGGCTCATGGTTACGCCACCGCTTCTTAGTACAGCAAAAATACCTTCACCGATCACTGACTTTTTACCAACTATTGCACCACCCATACACCGCCCTTGCCCGTCTATATATTTGGTCGCTGAATGCACCACAATATCAGCACCTAATGCCAATGGCTTTTGCAAAGCAGGTGTACAAAAACAGTTATCAATGACAAGTAAAGCATCGTGAGCATGGGCAATTTCAGATAATGCCTTAATATCGACCAACTCTGTTATCGGGTTTGAAGGAGTTTCTGCAAATAGTAATTTAGTGTTCAATTTAATTGATGACTTCCAAGCATCAAGATCAGAAAGTTCAACAAAATCAAACTCAATCCCAAATTTAGCCAAAATATTGGTAAATAAAATAGTACTCGTACCAAAGATAGATTGTGAACTCAATACATGATCACCCGCCTTCAAGGTACCTAACATAACCGCTAAAATAGCTGACATTCCAGTGGCGGTTGCCAAGCCCATCTCACCACCCTCAAGCGCCGCTAAGCGATCTTGAAAACATGAAACGGTTGGGTTGGATACGCGTGTATAAAAGTGCGCTTCTTCTTCACCCGAGAAACGCGCGGCAGCCTCTTCGGCACTTTTAAAGATAAAACTAGAGGTTGGGTAAATCGCTTCAGAATGCTCCTGAAAATTACTGCGCACCTGCCCTGCTCTTATGGCCAATGTATCAAAGTTGTAATCATCCATTTTGGGTATTCTCTCTTTAGAGACAAAGGTCTCTTTATTCTTTTTTAGGGCATAAAAAAACCCGCAAAAACTAAACGGGTTCTAAAAACTATTGTCACCACGCTTTAGCAATATTTATAAAGCGCCTGCAAGCTGTTTCTTTACAAGTTCAAATCGGCGCATTCATTACACTATAAACTGAAAGAATATTCTCGTCAATTTGAAGTATTAAAACATTATCTCCCATTGACTATTATCATTTTCAGACCTATTTAATTAAGTATATTATAATATCGTTAATTACTAACATAGGTATGGTTGAGAGCATTCACTCGTACCTTCACTAAAACATATGCGGAGTTTTAAATTATGTGGAATTCATTTACAAAAAAAGAATGGGGCTGGAAAACCAGCGGTTTTTTATTGGGTATAGCATTTTTAGTTACAGTCGCTGTTGTTAAGCCTATTGGCGTTTCAACACAGTTTGTTATTTTAGATGGAATTATTTGGAATAGTCTTTCAAATGATCTTGTTGTAAAAGATGAAAAAGCTAAAAAAGGTTACGCAAGTAGCAATGCTTATTTGAATAAAAGTGGTGGAAAATATGCCAAAAATATTGCCAACCCTCTCAACTACAGCTTTGTATTTGTGGTTGCTATGATTGCAGGTGGTCTTCTCTCTCACTTGACACAATCAAAAAAGGAAGCACCTAAAGAGAACAATACACCTAAAGTATGGAAAGAAAACTATGGGAACTCTCCTATAAAAAGATACTTATATGTATTTTTAGGTGGCATTTTAGTGCTTTTTGGCGCACGCCTTGCAGGTGGCTGTTCTAGTGGGCACATGATGAGTGGCATGATGCAAACCTCTATGAGTGGGTACTTATTTGCTATTGCCACCTTTGCGGCTGCAATTCCTGTTGCAAAAATTCTTTACAGAAAATAAAAGGAGATAAATATGTCACACGTTATTTTAGCAGGCATTTTTGGCCTATTTTTTGGATTTATCTTACACAAATCAGGAGCATCTAATCCGCAACATATTATTAATATGTTGCGTTTAAAAGATTTCAGGCTAGTTAAGATTATTCTACTTGCAATTGGTTTTAGTAGTCTTTTACTCTTTGTGCTAAGTTCATTAGGTATTATTGAGCCACACTTTAGTGTTAAAACAGCCTATGTTGGTGTCCTGGTTGGTGGGCTTATATTTGGTGTTGGCTGGGCTATTTCAGGCTTTTGTCCTGGTACAAGTGTTGCAGCTTTAGGGGCTGGTAGAAAAGATGCCTTTATTTTTGTTGGTGGAGGTTTACTTGGTGCTTTCTTCTTTATGCTAATTTACGGAAGCATAAAAAACACCGCTCTCTTCGATAAACTCTTTGGAGGTAAAGCAACACTTGCGAATACAGGTATTGAACAGTATACAACGTTGATTGACACAATCCCTGCTACTTATGTTGCAGGCGGAGTTGCCATTTTATTCATTGTATTAGCTTTTTTACTCCCTGAAAAAATAGAAGATAAACCACTACCCTCAAGAAAATATAAACATACGATAGATGTAAAAACTTAACCTAAATAATAAAGGCTGGATTTTCCAGCCTTTATTACTCTTATATTTAATCACCTCTAAATATCTTTAGTGATCTACACAAGAAATTAAATAACTCACAGCCTCTTTTTCTTTTATTTTCAAAAAAACTCCAGATTGCAGGTTTTTATATTCATAAACACCCGCAGAAATACTACGGCTTGAAATTACAATACGATGGGGTATCCGTAAAAACTCAATCACTTCAAATTTATTTTTAGGCTTCTTATCTCGATCATCCACTAATACACGAAAACCTTCATCAATCAGGCTTTTATAAAGAGCATCTGTTGCTAATTTAACATTTAAAAATGTATTCGGTTGCATTGGGACTAGTGCAATCTGAAAACCTTGGTGCTTTTCAATCTTGGCGCGTAGCTCTGTAATATTTGAACGTGATAAATACATTAATTAAACGACTGATATATTAATAAATAGATGTAACTAATAAACTAGATCAAAATAATAGATTTGTATATTTTACCACACTCAATACACTTCCATAATTATTCTATTGAGCAGACAAATAATAAAAAATGAGCATTTACGAGTATAAAGAAGGTGAACATAAAGGTGGTTTCATCGGTTGGCGCGTGGCTGTATTAGTGGGGGATAAATACCAACAAAAATACTTTAATACCAGAGGCGTTACTAATGAATTTGAATTAGATGTCCTTAAAAAACAAGCTGAACAAATTAATGCTGAGTGGAATTATGAACGTAAGCTTATTTCCAATCAGAAAAAGCTCGAGTGTAGAGAGGTTAGAAACTTTGCATCATCAGTCTTTAACACGGGTGTCTCTGGCATTAAAATGAAGTTTCGCATTGATGCTAAATTTCGAGCGGGCGAGAACCGAAAGTATTACGCACCTGTTTTTATGGTTGCAGGAAGTACCGATAATAAACGTTTTTTCAAAGTGTTTAATATACTAAAACTAGGATACGATTGGGCATGGATGAATGCCGTTCAATTCTACGCAGAGAAAAAAAACATGAATCACTTTTCTCACCTGCTTGAACGTAAACCACCTGTGGAAAAATTTATTGTTATTCGTCGCTTTGTGAATTCACAAGGTCATGATATCCCTATAGCTCGACTACCGAATGAGCTTGATTCATATAAAACTGAAGAACTCGATATTTAGGCTAACGATCTCTCCACTTATTCATTTGCCTCCGCTCTTTCTTATTGGGTTTCTTATCTGATTGTTTCACACTTGCATTGTGCATTTTTCGTAGAGCTTGTTCATCTTCTCGCGCTTTAATACTCTCTTCACTTTCTTGGTATAGTAGCTGTGCTTCTTTTGCTGGGCGGCGCTTGTCGTTTAGGGCGATTACTACCACATGATAGCGATAATTATCACGAGTAATATCTAGTTTATCACCAACATGAATATTACGTGATGGTTTAGTACGTGCACCATTAAGATGTACTTTGCCACCATTGATAGCCTCAACCGCATTCTTGCGTGTTTTAAAAAAGCGTGATGCCCAGAGCCATTTATCAAGCCGAACTGAATCAAAAGCTTTATTCACTTTAAAGGCCATGTGACAATATGCTCTTCTAGATCGTCTTCATCCACCTCTTTTTCAAAGACCACTCTGCCTAATACTGAGTTGCCAGTTTCGTGGATCGTATTTTTATCACCTGATACAAGGTGATGCCATTTCGCTAAACCACGTCCTTCCATAATTCGACGATAAGCACAGCTTGGAGGCAACCATTCAATTTGATTGAGATTATCTTGCGTTAGGCGAATACAACTAGGAACCAATTTTTCACGATTCCAATAATCTGTACAGCTTCCATCATTTTTATTAAACAAGTCACAAACGATATTAGTGTAATAAACCGAACCGTCATCCGCCTCATCTTCATCTTCAAGTTTCATCAAACAGCATTTGCCACAATGATCGCAGAGGCTTTCCCACTCATCACGTGACATTTCTTTTAATGACTTTTCTTTCCAGAATGACATAAAGCTTGTTTACGGTTTAACTGTGACTACATTCGTTGGCAATGACTTTTTCAAGCGTGCAAAGTCTTTTGGCGCAGCATAATAAAAAATCTCTTTGCCTTCTTTATCCCAAAGCAGTGCCATACCTTTTTCAGGATATAACCAGTATTGTGCACTTTTGGTGACTTGTATTTTTTCTTGCGGCTTACCAAAAAAGTTCATTTGTTTTAATTCAAAATCAGCAATGGGTAGATATACTAGCCTCCAAACCCGCAAATCATTAGCAATTTTAGTGTTCTTTACTGAAAGACTATATTTCCAATGATTACTAGGAGTTGAATCTCGCCCCATATTTTCATCCTTCATGGTTTTAAAAACACTCGGGTCTCCATCCATCTCGGCTATTAAACGGGCTTCTAGAATACCAAATTTCTTTTTGCCGAAACTTGCTTCTAAAAACAACCTTCCTTCAGGAGTTTCAAAGAGTGCAGGTTCTGCTAACAACCTTAGTTTAAACATTAATTCTTTGAAGGTTATATCACCAATATCAACCCCTAAAACATGGGTTGCACCCTTTTCTGTTATACTGACTTGCCAGGGTAAGTCCGTTGCTGCTAGGGCTTTACTTTCTTTTTCACTTCCTGTCAAAAACCAAAAAAGCATAACAATCACTATGCTAAGGATTAATAATCCTACTAAAAACTTCTTCATTTTTTATTTCTCATAAAAGGTATCAATGATCTATTGCTACTATAATACCGTATTAGGTGTGTACTTAAACCATCTACATCAAAAATCTGTTAGACTCTGTGCCCCTTATTTTTATGAACATTTATGTATCTTAAAAGTTGATTACTTAAAAAGGAATAATCAAAAGAATGAGTAAAAAAGAAACCATAACCCTCACTGATAATTCTACAGGAAAATCAATTGAGCTACCTATTTTGCGCCCAAGCAATGGAACCCCAACGATTGATGTTCGTACACTCTATAAACAGTTGGGCTATTTTACTTATGATCCTGGTTTTTTATCGACAGCAAGTTGTCGTAGCTCAATCACATATTTAAATGGTGAAGAAGGTGTTTTACAATACGGCGGCTACCCCATTGAACAGCTCGCAGAGAATAGCACTTTTTTAGAAACCTGTTATTTATTGCTTGAAGGCGAACTGCCTAACGAAAAAGAACTCAAACAATTTACCACTATCATCACCTGTCACACGATGTTGCATGAAGCGCTCAAACGCTTTTATAGTGGCTTCCGTCGTGACGCCCATCCAATGGCAATTATGGTTGGAGTAGTTGGTGCGCTCTCCTCTTTTTATCACGATGATATTGATATTCACAATGCCGAACACCGCATGATTGCCGCGCATCAGCTCATTGCAAAAATGCCAACCATTGCGGCGTGGAGTTATCGCTATGCCAATGGTTTACCATTCACTTATCCCAAAAATGATTTAAGCTATTCTGAAAACTTCTTGCAGATGATGTTTAGTATGCCAACCGAGCCTTACACGCCCGATCCATACTATGCTAAAGCACTTGATCTAATCATGATTTTGCATGCTGATCACGAACAAAACGCATCCACTTCAACGGTACGCTTAACTGGTAGCTCTGAAGCAAATCCATTTGCCGCTGTTTCTGCTGGCATCGCCTCACTTTGGGGACCAGCTCATGGTGGCGCAAATGAATCCGTAATCCGTATGCTGGTCGATATTGCTGAGTCAGATAACGATGTGCAGTATTATATTGACCGCGCCAAAGACAAATCCAATAATTTTCGTTTAATGGGTTTCGGCCATAGAATTTACAAAAACCATGACCCACGAGCGGTAATCATTCGTAAGACGTGTCATGATTTACTAGAACATCTAGGTGAAGGTAATGAATACCAAGAACTGTTTGATACAGCAATGGAATTAGAACGCATTGCATTAAGCGATGAGTACTTTGTATCACGTCATCTTTACCCCAATGTGGACTTTTATTCTGGTATCATATTATTAGCAATGGGCATACCACTGAATATGTTTACCGTGATTTTTGCTATGTCACGTACAGTAGGTTGGATAACTCATTGGAATGAAATGGTACAAGACCCAGAATCACGTATCGGTCGTCCACGCCAGTTATATAGTGGCGCTTTACCTCGTGATTATGTAGCACTTGAGAAACGCTAGAATTTCAATTTATATTTAAAGATAAAATACAGGAGAAAATTATGACAGTCAGTAATGCAGTAAATGCAATGGCAGGCGCAATGGTACTTATTAGCTTGGCATTAACCTACTTTGTACACCCTAACTTTGTATGGCTAACTGTTTTTGTTGGTGTGAATTTATTTCAATCATCATTCACAGGATTTTGCCCAGCAGCAGGCATTTTCAAGAAGCTAGGTTTTAAACAAGGCTAAATATCAATACAGCAATCTTGATTATTTCTACTTACACTAAGTATGCACATCAAGATTGCTGTTATTTTGTCACCCCCCCCTCTTTTTTGCTGTTTTGTATGAGAACTAATAATAAAAATGAGCAATGACACCCGTTTAGAACAACTTACCGATTGGATTCACCAAGAGACACCCAACGCAACCATTGAAGTTGCCTCTGCCGACGCCAGCTTTCGTCGATATTTTCGTGTGACCAATAACACCCCTGATAACTCTGACAACAACAACAAATACACAAGCACTATCGCAATGGATGCGCCACCAGAGCAAGAAGATTGCACCCCTTTTATTGATGTAACAAAGCGCCTACGCGATGCTGGTGTGTATGCTCCCAAGATTATCCGACAAGATTTAAAGCAAGGCTTTTTATTGCTAGAAGATTTTGGCAATACACCCTATCTTGATATCTTAAATGATCAAACCTCTGATCAACTTTATAGCGATGCACTCAAAGCCTTGCTAAAAATCCAATCAGCAAACACTGATGGCTTACCAGAATATGACGAAGCATTTTTGCAACAAGAAATGCGATTAATGCCCGAGTGGTTTCTAAAAACACACCTTAAAATTACGCCAACAGCCGAACAACAAAATATTATTGATAGAACGCTAGCCGTTATCACTGCCTCGGTACTGCAACAACCTCAAGTCTTTGTTCACCGTGATTATCATTCTCGTAATCTGATGTTTTTAGGAGACGTAGAGGCTAATTCAAAAACACAAAATGACCAAAAACAGGGGGGGGGGCAAATTAATCCCCATAATGACAACCCTGGAATCATTGACTATCAAGATGCCATATTAGGGCCTGTTACGTATGACCTCGTATCATTATTGCGAGATTGTTACATCCGCTGGCCTAATGAACGCATTGCCAAATGGGTCTTAGATTTTAAAAAGCAAGCTGAAAATACAAAGCTGATGCATAAAGTCCCTGATGCAACCTTTATCCAATGGTTTGACTACATGGGCTTGCAACGCCATATCAAAGTATTAGGTATATTCGCGCGCTTAAATCACCGAGATGGCAAAGCCAACTACTTAGATGATCTCCCGTTAACGCTTGATTACGTGATGGAAGTGGCTAATAAGTATCCGCTCACAAGGCCTTTAGTTAATTTATTTAATGAATGGAAGATACCCGACACGATCGGCAAACCATGAATACTACGACTACTATAACAACGTTAACAAAAGCCATGATACTCGCCGCAGGTCATGGCACACGAATGCGCCCACTGACCGACCATACGCCCAAGCCGTTATTGAAAGTAGGCGGAAAACCTTTAATTGTCTGGCATATCGAAAAACTTAAAAAATCCGGGTTTACAGATATCATTATTAATATCGCATGGTTGGGTGATCAAATCCCAAAAACTTTGGGCGATGGTTCACAGTTTGGCGTAAACATTCATTATTCAGATGAACAACAAGATGGTGCTTTAGAAACAGCTGGTGGCATTATCAAAGCACTCCCTTTTTTTAATAATGAACCCTTTTTAGTCATAAATGGTGATATTTGGTGTGACTTCACTTATAGCAATATTAATCCACTAAGGTCTGCCATTCTTGCTCACTTAATTCTAGTCAACAATCCCAAACATAATCCTAAGGGTGATTTTGCCTTGATTGATCAAAGCGTCAAAACATCCGGAGACAATAAGCTCACCTTCAGTGGTATCGGCTATTACCACCCTGATCTGTTTAAAGAATTACCACAAGGAAAACGCCCACTCGCCCCCCTATTACGAGAGGCAATGGATAAAAACAAGGTCAGTGGCGAAGCATTTATGGGTGACTGGCGCGACATTGGAACTCCAGAACGCTTAATTGAGCTAGACAACGACTTATTAGCTCTTTCTCAGTAAACTTACTCCAAGCACAACTAACACCAAACCTACAATTTGCGGCAGTCCAAACTCCTCACCCAATAAATTAACAGCCAAAACAATCGTCATCACAGGGCCAACACTCCCCATAATACTGGTCTTAGTTGGGCCAATTCGATTAATTGCCTCACTGGTAAAAAAACTGGGAATCACCGTACTAAAAACCGCCAGCAATAAACATAAAAACCAAACCCTGCCCGAGACATTTAAGTCTTGCAACTCATGCGTTGTAAAAAATTGTATCAACATAAATATCATCGAAGATGACATCGCAAGGCTCGTAAATATCAAGCTCCCCAAACGGGAAACAAATGCTCGACTAAAGATAAGATAAATCGCAAAACTAAATGCTGCCAATGCAACTAAACTTGTGCCCAAACTAATCTGGGCTTGAGTCATATTTACTGAAGGTGTCTCATTAAAAAACAGCAGGCTGACCCCTGCATAGCTAATTGCCAAAGATGCCACAATTCTTGGTGTTATTTTTTCACGAAAAAATACCCAGCTCAATAATGCAACCATAATGGGATAGGTAAATAAGGTTAAACGCTCAAGCTGAGCTGATATATAAAATAAGCCTTGAAAATCCAAATAAGAGGCTAGGTAATAACCCAAAAAACCTAAACCAAAAATCATCAAGCCATCACGCTTTGTTAGTAGCGCTGCTTTTTCTGGCCGGGTTTTAATTGCATAGATCAAAATCACCACATAAAAAGGAAATGCGATAATCATCCTAAGCGTTACCAACGTAGTCGCATCAATGCCTTCAATAAAAGCTAATTTTGCAAAAATAGATTTGAGCGAAAATAACGCTGTACCCGCAATGGCAAAAAAGATACCTGAACGAAATTGATCTTTTGTGGTAGGTGACTCTACTGTCTTTGGTGATGTCTTTAGTGATGTTTTATTTGATGTATTCATTACTGATTCCAAGCATTAACAAAACTGTAGGAATCATAAAAAGCTGAAGGAGATTCCTACAGCCTTTAAGTTATTTACGCGTACATAAAAACGTTGGCCGTGATTAATTCACTAATCAGCCAAATTTTTCGTTGATGATATTTTCTTGTAAACATACTTTTAAGTGTAACAGAATTTCATTGTTATAAGATATGACTATATGTGCGACCCTTACCCATAAGTATTTATTCGTCTTATGAATCCAAATACTATCCTCTCGCGTATAAAGACCTAAGCGCGCTCCACAGTACCAATGAATACTTTAGGAGTATAGAAATGAAAGCACATAACATTAAGTTTATCTCAACCCTAATAGGCATGAGTTTGCCACTATTTGCTATAGCTGCACCTTTTGGTAATGAGGCAGATATTACGGATGCTAAAAATGTATGGCAGGCGTCATTAGATGCAGGATTTGTAGGCGATGACGCTATAGTCACAAGACCTTATAAAGGTGCGCCACCGCATGGAATGATACTTGAACTTATGGAAAAGAAAGTAACCATTAATGGGGTAACAGGCGCTTTAGTTGTTAAGAAAAATTATGGCGGTAATGGACTAACGATAAATGATGTTATTGGTGAGCCGAAGAAATATCTCAAAGCTGTCACCATTATGTTTAAACGTGAGTCTGGCTATGATGATGAGAACAAAAACTGGTTCTATGGAAAATATTCTCCAGATGGATCATTACAGAAAAACCCAAAGAACATGAAACTTGCAGGCCGTGTAGCAAAAGGAGCCCCAACAGGATGTATCGCTTGTCACAAAGCAGCACCTGGTGGAGACTTTATTTACAACCATGATCGGTATAAATGATTTTAAAAGCTCCTCTGGAGTCCTTAGCATTATTTTTAGTGTAGAGACTCTTAAATAATAAAAATATCTCCTTCCGTTAATTGCCTAAGTAATTCTAGATGAATAATCTATGATGCTTAGGCCTTTTTTTGTCTCCTCTTAAGAAAGACTAATTGGATATTTGACTGCATGATAAAAATCAGTGAGACATAATCACCGGAATAATCATGTTTGCTAACAAACTTTTTGTTACACCACCAAAAACTTTTTGCTTCAAACTCGGTGTGCCATAACCACCCATTACCAACAAATCAATATCATTTTCTGCTATTTGATTTAAGATAACTGTTTGCACATCAAACGTGCCACTAGTAATTCTTTTTACTCTTGCATTCACTTCGTGACGTTGCAAATGTTTCGCTAAGTCATCTGCTAGCAACTCACCTTGCGCTGTCTTCTTTTTGCCTTCTTGTACAACTAAAATTATGACATCTTTTACGTTTTTTAAGATTGCTAGGGCATCATGAACAGCACGTGTTGCCGTGGGTGTTCCGTCCCAAGCTATCATGGCATTTTGACATGGGATACGATGTGCACCGATATAAGGCATAAAGAAAACAGGACGACCACTTAATAAAATTACCTGATGAGCAATCTCTTCGACCGTAGCATGATTTATATTTTTTGGGTTTGCTTGACGTAAAATAACTAAATCAAAGTTTCGTGCGACTTGGGCAAGCCGCGCAGCCGCATCTGCTTTACCATGGTGAATGATGCGTGTACTAACTTCTAAGCCTTCATTTTTAGCAAGCTCTACAAACTGGGCAACTCTTTTTTCGGCCTCTTCTTTGCACATTTCAGCCAATACTTTTTTATCCGATACCTTTAGATGCTCTGGTTTTAATGAGGAGAGTGTCACTCCTGTTAATCTTGCATTATCTTTTTTTGCCAATCCAAATGCTGTATTTAGGCGTTCAGCATTTGACTTTCCATCATCAATATAAACAAGTATATCTTTAAATTCATTCATTGAAGAGTCACCATTATCACTAAGAAGATTTCTAATATTGTTGTAAATATTACTACTAGAAACAGTAGTCTAGTCGAGAATGACTTAACTAGCCAAACCTAGCTTTCAATACTATCCATTTACCAAAGCAATCATGTATCATTCCTACAAAGGAGAGGTTACATGCAAACATTTAGACATTATGTTTATTCAATACTCGAAGAACACGATGGTGGTTTTATTGGACGAAGTATTAATTTTTTTCTTATTTTCCTAATCATTGCCAATGTTTTAGTTGTTGTTTTTGAATCTGAAAAAGAGTTTGCAGAAAGGTTTTCTACCGCCTTAATTACATTTGAATTTATCTCTCTTTTTGTATTTGGAATAGAGTATATTTTACGTATATGGATAGCTCCAGAAAACCCTGAGTCCCCTTATAAAACTCCCTTAAAACAGCGCCTTCGATATATGCTCACACCCATGGCAATTATCGATTTATTAGCAATATTACCTTTGCTCCTAGGCTTCTTTTTTGATGGAAACCTACTCATTTTAAGAATGGTTCGTTTGATTCGAGGTTTTAAAATCACCCGATATTCTCATTCAATGACTCTTTTGCTTGATGTTTTAAAACGAGAAGCCCCTACACTCTTTTCTACATTTTTTATTCTCGGCACTTTGATCGTACTTGCTGCTACTGGCATCCATCTTGTTGAGGGTGATCAACAACCCGAAGAGTTTGGGAGTATCCCGCGCGCACTTTGGTGGGCAACCGTAACATTAACCACTATTGGTTATGGCGATATTGTACCGATCACTATTGCTGGCAAATTCTTTGGAGGTATCATCGCTATATTAGGTATTTCAATGGCTGCTTTACCTGCAGGCATTCTTGCCTCTGGCTTTTCAACCGAGCTAAATCGTCGTCGTGACGAATACCGATATCATGTGGCAAAGTTTTTAGATGAAGGTGATGTTAAACTTTCTGCCGTTAGAAAACTTAACAAAATAAGGCAGAAACTAGGCATTAGCCAAGCAGATGCACAAATGATTAAATATGATTTGAAACAAGAGGTTAAAATTAGTAGTGAGGTGGTTTGCCCTCACTGCCACAAAGGCTTTTATGTATCTCATCCAGCTGGCACAATAAAAATTACCCGAGAAGGATAGTTGCTATTTTGTGGCACCTGATTTGGTAAGCTAATCAGGTACCACAGAAGGTTTGATGCACAACCTCTTCAGGTTTTGGCGGAAGCATATAAGCATCCTTGCCCGCTTGTAATTCGAATGGCTTTTCTAACACCTCATGTAAAGCATGAAACACGCTAAAATCATTTTGATCTTCTGCCGCCCGAATTGCCGCTTCTATTTGATGATTGCGGGGTATATAGGCAGGGTTTACCTTTTGCATATTAACACGCGCATTTTTCTCATTTGATGCTTCTTTTTGTAGTCGTGTTTGCCATTTAACTAACCACTCATCAAATAATTCTGGGTTTGAAAATAATGCTCTAGCTTGTTCTTTTTGATCATTTTGAGAAAGGTAATAAAAAGTTAATGTAAAATCTGCTTGATTGCTTTCCATAATATTTAGTAAGTCATTCACAAGTTTAGCATCTCCCTCTTGCTCTTCTGTCAGCCCTAGTTTTTGAGACATATTTTTAAGCCAATACTGATGATACAAAACACTGTAGTGGCTTAAAATCTCTTCCGCTATTTTTACAACAGCTTGTGCTTCTTCATCAGTTGCTTCACGCGTTTCATCAACCTCTTTGCTCACAAACAAGGGCAACAAGGTTTCTGCTAGGCGCACCAAATTCCACTGTCCAATTTTAGGTTGATTACTATAAGCATAGCGCGCTTGCCGATCAATAGAGCTGTACACCCGATTATGTGAAAACTCATCCATAAAGGCACAGGGTCCATAATCAATTGTCTCCCCTGCTATCGACATATTATCGGTATTCATCACACCATGGATGAACCCGAGTGACATCCACTTTGCGATAAGTTTTGCTTGTCGCTCAACCACCGCTTCAAAGAAAGCCACATACGGATTATCTGCATTTTTGGCATCGGGATAATGCCGATCAATTTCATAATCTGCTAACTGTTTAATTGCCTCTTGATTACCTTGAGACGAGAAGTATTGAAACGTACCCACACGAACAAAACCTTTCGCGATACGGGTAAGAATTCCACCTAGCACCAGCGTATTGCGCGCAACCTCTTCACCCGTTGTAACAGCCGCTAGCGCGCGCGTTGTAGGAACGCCCAACTTTGCCATGGCTTCACTGACTAAATATTCTCGTAACACGGGGCCAAGCGCCGAGCGACCATCACCACCGCGCGACCAAGGTGTTGGCCCAGAACCCTTTAGTTGAAAATCAAAACGAGTACCATCTGGGGCAATAATCTCGCCTAATAATATCGCTCGCCCATCCCCTAAACGGGGTGAAAAGCCACCAAATTGATGACCGGCGTATGCCATTGCTATTGGTTCAGATCCTTCGGCGATATCGTTACCCGAAAATATATTCAGAGCCTCTAGACTATCTGGATTGATACCCGTCAAACCTAATTCTTTTGCTAACGCCACATTATATTTAATCAGCTCAGGAGCTCTCACAGGTGTAGGCTTTGTTTTGCTATAAAATTCTTCAGGAAGTTTTACATAGCTGTTATCAAATTGAATTTTCATAGTGATCTTTCGTCGTTTATATTGAAATATTACGTGCTAAATACGTTATTGATTATTTGAGTTTAGCACTCAATTAAATTACAAAATAGATAATTGGACTCCCTCACCCTTAATTGGGGTGAGTTAAACTGAAGTTTTCCCAAACGAAAGCAGAAAGGAGTCCTAGTTATGAACACTACTGTCCGAGATAATATATCAAATATAACTACTGTCCCGTTAACTATTTAAAGTAAGTGCCTGCTTCCAAAATTTGATAAAATTGCTTTACGACAAGTGATTGAATCAAAAAAGGAAACAGGCATGGCGCATCATAATACAGTCTTCTCTCAAA